>Ga0210057_1000338_pt1 | contig 78737 bp, 74 predicted proteins | sample CryGeyCG2114_010_2_FD_183968 | JGI IMG/M metagenome (GOLD analysis project Ga0210057, IMG submission 183968) | Groundwater microbial communities from aquifer - Crystal Geyser CG10_big_fil_rev_8/21/14_0.10 (SPAdes) (version 2) | ecosystem: Environmental > Aquatic > Deep subsurface > Groundwater ... | reverse complement strand
GTGAGCACCACAAAATATATTCTTGAAAAGCAAGATACAACGGGAAAATTTGAAAGTCCAGATATAACAGGAGCAACACTACAAGTACTTTCAAAACTTACAGTAATAGATGGTGTCAACACAGCGATCGAAAAAGGAACAGCATATATTTTAGAACAACAAAAGAATGATGGAAGCTTTGGAGATATATATGGAACGCCTTGGATGATGCAGGGTCTCACTTCAACAGGAAAACCTATTGCACATGTCAAAAAAAATGAACTTTCAGCCATAGACTACATTGCCTCTCAACAAAAAGACGATGGTGGCATTGGTGAAAAAACAAATACGCTCCGACTCTGGACCAGCGCATGGGCAGTCCCAGCACTTCTCGAAAAACCATGGTACTCACTGCTTTCTTCATTTTCTATTCCTCAATCTGTTCCTCCTTCATCAGGTGGTGGAAACACGACAACAGAAAACTCAGCGACATCTACCCCAGACACAGCAACACAAGAAACATCTACTTCAACAGAAGCATTGGCTGATGAAACACCATCTGAGAATACTTCCGAAGTGACGATTCTTCCGATCTCCTATGAGACTCCAGAGGCAACACTCTATGCGATTGGCGGGGGCATAGTCGAACAAACACTTGAGCCAGAAGTCGCCGGAATAAAAATTACAAGTGAAACTGCTTCACCAGAAGAATCAGCGGAACAAGAATCTGAAAATACTAAAGAACGTGTAGAGCAATTGGTCTCAGAAGAAACGACTGCGACAGCTGATGCAAATGCCCCAGAAAAAAATGATGCAAAGCCTGTCCACTACGCTTTTGGCGCGACGATTTTCCTTGGGCTGCTCCTCGGTTGGCGATTCCTTCGGACGCTGGTATAATACCTGTACTTTTTAACCTGTATGCTATGCGAGTTCCTCGCCTACTCACACTGACACTGCTTATCCTGCCCTTCATGGGAGCTGGCTGTTCCAAACCGGCCGCTGAGGTATCGTATACATACAGCGTCAATATAGTGACCGCAGTAGACCAACGCGATACCCGTGTCGCTGCGTTGCAGCAAGAAGAAGTCATGATGGATGAGCTACTCCACGCCGTAGGCATCCAATCTGTAGCGCAACCACGCGGCGAGGAAGTAGTACTCACGAGCTTCAATAATGTCATTGCCACAAAGTCAAAAACCTGGCAGCTATATATCAACAACACGCTCACTCCTCTTACTCAACTCGAGCACATGCCTGTCCGTGCCTCAGATACTATTGAATGGAAATATGAATCGCAATAAACAACTAACAATAAACAATAAACAAATCTTTTCTAGCAATATAATGGTAATAGCCATCCTATTGATCTTGCTAGGTGTAATTTCAAGAATTTTTCCTCATCCTGCAAATTTTGCGCCGATTGCAGCGATTGCGCTGTTTGGTGGGCTTTATCTGTCAAAAAAAATGGCCTTCATCCTCCCAATGGCAGCCATGCTTGTGAGTGACATCTTTGTCGGATTTTATAGCTGGAAGATGATGCTCGCTGTGTATACAAGTTTCTTGCTCGTAGTCGGTATCGGAATACTTGTGAAGCAACACAAAACATTTGGGAATGTTCTGATAGGCACACTGCTTGGCTCCGTCCTCTTCTTCCTCATTACCAATGGCGCAGTCTGGGCATTTGGGACGATGTACTCACATTCCTTTGGAGGGCTCATGCAAAGTTATCTCATGGGAATCCCCTTTTTCAAAAATACACTCCTCGGAGATCTCTTCTACACAGGGGTGATTGTTGGAAGTATGGAAGTATTGATGATATACAGCAAAAAACTTGTTGCAAGACAATCAATATAATACTTGGAACTTTAAAAAACATCCGAAAGATTTCGGATGTTTTTTTATTACGTATTATTTTTTACTCCACATCACTCCCTACATCAAACGCATGGAGTAGTTCATCTTCCACGATGAGGATATTTGTCCACTTGTAGTGATATGTATTGAATGTAGCTTCATTTGGAATCCAATGTCTCTGATTATCCTGGATGATGTACACTTTTGGAGTATCAAAAGTTTTGATGAGTGCACCCTCTGTGAGAGTAGTACGATCATCAATAGTCAAAAGTCTCATGGTCATAAATGGCTCAACGGTGTCATCTGGAATAGCGCCAAGTGAAGAAATACTTGTTGTATGAACGTCATCCCAACTCGTAAAATAACTAAAATACATATCTGTATTTGAAAACGCTCGTTTTGTACAGATATCTGTAATGTAATATACACCAGGATGTTCTTTTGTTTTATATGGTTGTTGTTTCTCCAAACTACACGGTATATCTTCAATTACAAGAGGTTTTTCTAAAAGTAGCGCATTAGGATCATCATTACTCTGATCTGTTAAGGTAATAACTCCTGAGTATGTAATCGTACCACCCTCTTTTGATCTAAATCGAACATAGACAACTTTGGCTCCATTTCCTTCAGGGAGTGCCCATTCAGTGGAAGATTGGTATGATTGGTAAGAGCTATCCTCAAAACTTGGATCTTGAGATATTGCCATCTGAATTGCATTGTCTATGTTGAAACGAAGATGTATCTTGGTATCTTGAGTAGTTTTGTCTCCGTCATTGATAACAACGACTTTGACCGATTGTGGAGTCGTAGTAGCCACACCATCTTGAGTAAGCGATTCTACCAATATTGTTTTTGCAATCGGTGGATTGCTATATGTTGCACCACTTGTTTGTGGAATAGCACTGAGAGTAAAGTTTGCACCACTTGCCGTAACAGAATTCATCGTGACAGTAGTATCACTTATCCCATTTCCACTCAAATCTACATTTGCACTTTCTCCTGCTCCAAGAGGACCTGTAGACACATCATTGGAATGCAATGTAAGACTAGCTTTGTAGACATCCCCTACTTGCACAATAGCACTGACTTCAACAGTATGTGATTCTGTACTACCTACAAAGTTAAAGCTTGGTGCAGGTCCACCTACTTCGAGAGTAAAAATTACTGCCTTTGCGGGTACAGCAGTAGTTATACTACTACTAGCGTCAGATTCTTCGTAGCTTGTATTATCTGCATTGTATATTGCTCGAACTGTAAAAGTATAACTAGTTCCAGCAGTTAATTCAGTTACGGTGTAACTAGTACTCGTAGTACTTCCTTTTAGCACAGCATTGTTATCATAGATTTGGTAGACCGTATCACTTGGATTGGAGTTTGCACTCCAAGTTAGGTTAGCCGCAGTTTGTCCATTTGCAATTGCCGTAACAGCAAGAGGACTATTTGGATTTGTATATGTACTTCTCTGTGTTGAAGTTGCTGAATCTTGATCATATTGATCTCTTGCTACAACTTCGTAGTAGTAGCGTGTATTAGGTTCTAAATTTGAATCAAAAGTGTAACTTATTTCTGTAGTAGTGACTGATGTATATTCAGGTACGGTTAAACTTATTATATAGTAGACGGTATCTGTGACTGTCTCCCAGTTGAGAGTCATAGTACTGGTAGTAACACCTGTAAAATCTCCGATGACTGGTGCGCCCGGTGGCGCAGGTGGATTCATAGCGAGAGTAATTGAAGAAATACTTGGTGTAGAAGAACCAGTACTAGATAATATTACTTGGTATTGTATCCATTCATCATCTGTTGCGTCAGTGATACTTTCTGGTAGAGTTTCTCCACCAGTATTATCTGTAAAATAAGTACTAGAACTACCATTTGGTCCCATCCAGTCAGTCCAAGTAGAGCCGTCAGGTGAAGTACGTAATTGTAATTGAGCATCGACTGTACCGTCTGGTAAGTTCTCTGTCCAAGAAATATTGTTCAATATTATATTGGCTTCGCCACTATCGAAAGTGGTGGAGATTAGCGTTCCACTCGTTGGGTATTTTGTATAGTTAATTGTGACATCATCTAGTGTTGGAGTGACAGATGTATCGTTTGTTGAAAGATTAGCGCGGTATTGGACGTAACGGTGAGTACCCAGACTAGAGATATCTCCTCCACTAGCTACACTAGTGGTCCAATCTGTCCACGTACCGTCGACAGTTGCACTGTTACCGGCTCGGATATCTAGTGTGATTGTTTGACCATTTAGTGTTGCAGTGTAATCCAATGTTGTGAAACCAGTGTGTAGTTCGAGAGCAATCACGTCTGAGGTAAATATCCCAGAAGAATAATAGGTCGCGATAGCTGCGGGTGCAAAGTAACTAATACTAACTAGACCACTGCCACTTCTATAGTTGTTCGTGGATGTGACATTTGTTGCATTTGGATCAGCATAACTACTTCCACCTCCACCTCCGCCATAGCTTCCACCATATCCTCCATAATATCCACCACCTCCACCTCCGCCACGACTTCCTCCACTTCCACCTTGACCCAAAGCATAACCACTACTTTGCGTTCCTCCCGCACCTGTTCCATTACTTCCTGCTGGGTATCCCCCATATCCAGCAGGAGTGCTGTCATAACTTCCACCTCCGCCTCCACCTCCTACAATGATACGGTCTGTTAGGGCCGTACCACCTACTCGAATGTCCGAAGCTCCTCCTCCAGCGCTTGAATTACTTCCTCCAGCTCCCCCTCCATTAAATGGGGCGACCTTACTATTCGTTGGTGATCTTTCACCAACATAGATGTATACCGTCTGTCCTGCTGATACAGGATATGTCGCTTGTACACGCCCTCCTTTCCCACCAGCATCAGTGTAATAGCTCGTATTGGCACTTCCCTGAGATCCACTTACATCGAGATCAATAGAACTATTTCCATCTGGGACGACCCACGCTACCGTTCCTGTCGTACTAAAAACAGTCGACGAAGCCGATAATACCTCACTCAAACCAATACTGCCACTGTTCACCGTCGTAGTAGCTGTAGTTCCATTATTAAAATCTCCATCTACTGTTTCTACAGTCGAAGTTGTTTGTAAAGCAAATGCGATTGTAGAACTTGCTTCTAGAGTACTTGAAGCTGCATAATATTTTGTCCAGTTTGTAGAGTTATTTGTATAATCTGCAGTAGTTACGAGATCTACTCCAGCACTCCAATCACTTTGTGTCCAGTTATAATCCGTAGCAAGACTTCGTGATGAATACTGAAATACAACAATGTAGCCAATAAATACAAGACTACATAAAAAAACAAATTGAGATAGCGCGGCTACACGAAGTGGATGAAATTCTTTTTGAGTAAGAATTTTTTTTATATTGCTAAATACATTGTTTTTTCCTTTCATATATGTTGGGAGTAAAAACTTGACTACCCAAATAGGAAAAAGAAAAAAGTCCTTGAAATACTGTTTTATTATTTGACCATTTAAATACAACTTCTGACGATGTTCTACTTGTGATATATTCCTACCCTGTAGACCACTCTTTGATTTCCAAAGTCCATGCCATAACCAATATCGTTGCAATTTTTCATCAGTAACATACCAAGAAGGGTCATTGGAATAAATATCTTTTTGATCGTTTTTTTTTACCATACGCGTCCTCATCTACACAAAAATAATAATAATGTTGCACAAAAAGTATATCATATATAAGACCATAAAAAAACGTCCTTTGAATACGGACGTTTTTAAATATATACATGCAGAATGTCTTTTCTAAATACATCTATAGATATCTTTAGAAAAGACACGGCGTGAACTCACGGAGAGTTCACGCCTTCTTGATCCGCTCTCGGGGTCAGTCCTTCGAACGCTGCAAAGATGATGCAACGATCCCGCGGACCCCTTCGTACAGAAACTTCGCCTGCACAGGGGTCGTGACGCTCGCGGTGAGCACGCGCTCTCCCACGGTCTCCACGAGCGCTCGCACCGTCATGAGCGTACAGACCGTCCCAGTGATGGCCAGGTTCTCGACGCGACTCCGAAGAGTACGAGGAGAAGCCGGCGACTCAGTCAGAAGCTCTCCTTGCCGGAGCATCTCCTTGAACCATTCGTGCACATACTCTTCACTCGGAGCGAGGAAGAGCAAGGGCTTTTCTTTGTCTTGAAACCGCGGCAGACGTGCCACGGCCATCTTGAGCCGATCAAACATGCATCCCTCCGATGCTTTGATGCGTGGCGAAACTGCCACAGCTACACAGTACACCACATGAATTGCCTTATGTCAAGACTCGTACATCACAAAATTAAAAAACGTCCGAAGTATTTCGGACGTTTTTGTTATTTGTTAATATAGTTAGTAGTTAATTGTGAGTTGTCATCCAAACGTCATATCATCATTATTTACATAATGAATCTGCCCTGAGTCATCAATATACGTTTTGGATACTTCTTTTTCTTGCTGTTCAACCGATGGCATAGCCACAAGACGTTCGATAGGCAGACCACTTGGTGGCTCGGCTGTCTTGAGTTGTGCTTTTTGGAGAAGCGGTGTAGCGACATGCGACATAGGAAAATGCCAGACAGTCGCCAATTCTTCAATATTGAAAACAAAGGGATTTGCCCCGACATTCATTTTCCTTTTTTTAAATGCTTTGAACAATTCTGTCTTTTTTATATTTGATTGCCGTACCGTTGGCTGACTTGTCGTCACTTTGGCAACAAGAGAATTGGCACTAGGCATATTGAACTGACTGATGGCACCTATGAGTGCGTGGACTCCTCGGTCAGGATGAAAGCTGTCTTTTCTGGCAAGATACACACCACGCATTTTTGTTTTGAAACCAATTTTATTAATCTTTTGTTCTATCGCCTCCACCAATTTTACTTGTCCAGGCGTCATATATCGCAATTTATTTGGTTCTTCTCTATCATTTCCTTTTGATTCTTCCCCGCCACCAATACCGCCACCACCAGTAAGTTGTGAGACAAGCTCATTCAACCCATTCCCCATCTCTTTTGTCACTGCATTATCCGTAAGGCCTGAAAAAATACCCTTTCCCCCACCACTTTTTTCGCCAATAAGTTCTTTTACTTTCTTAATAGCATCCTCTTTCCAAGAGTTGCTTATAGGCTGCACCAACATTTGAAACCACATTTGTTCACCGATGCCAATTCGACTAAAACTTTCCAAAAATGTTCCCATAGGATCTTTGAGCACGGTATCTTTTGATATATTGTGTTCAAATTCTCGATAACTTCGGATAGGGAAAGAATCATGTTCTGCGGTAACAAAATCAGCAGCCCAAATATCGTGCGTACTGTTCGGATATTGATCTGGAATCTCTGTCACATAATCCTGCACCTCGGTAATTTCTGCTTGTGGATACTGCGCATAGACAGACGCCTCTACTAAATCCTGCAATGACCGTTCTGTGCGAATAAGAAATTGGATATATCCTTCAATACTAATAATTTCAAAACTAAACCACCGTTGTTTATGTCCTTTGTAAAAAACATCACGAATACCAGGAGGATCAAAAGATCCTGCCAAATGAGAAAAAAGCTGTTCTACTGCCATCGGCGTTTGAACATTGAGTTGGGGAATATCGATAGCGAGAACAACCCATTCCCAATTTGCCGTAAACTTATCTTCTCGATAATCTTTGTAAAAAGAAAGCCCTGCAAACAACAAAAGATATACCAATGGGAGCCACCCGATCACAGCAACACCAAGCAATACCACACTCAAAGGCTGTGCTTGAAAAAAAGAGAAAAAACTCTGTATATTGAAAGTAAATAACCCAAAAAAATCCATAAGGACACCGCACTAAAGTATATTTAGGCTTCCACCAACTTATATATAACTGCGTACGTCAAAAAAGACAAGATGCCGACTGCCCACCATCCACGTGCACCAGTCATATACCCTGCCCAGTACGTAACTACAAACGCCAACATCCCCAAAAAAGAGATGACATGCCGAAGCATTTTGTCAGACATACAATATGATATGAAGATAATACAACAGTAGTATACCATGGAGAAATAAAAAAGCCCACAAGAGTGGACCTTTTTATCTAACGAGATAAGGACATTATCTTTTTTTCCATTGTTCCCATACAACGAGAATAGGACTTGCCAAAAAGATAGATGAATATGTTCCGACGATTATTCCTGCAATAAGCGCAAGGGCAAAATACTTGATAGTCTCTCCCCCAAAGAAGAATAAGGAAAACAAGACAAGAAGCGTGGTAAACGAGGTGTTAAATGAACGAAGTAACGTATCATTGACACCTTTGTTAACAACTTCTTCAAATCGTTGATATCCCATGCGAATAAGATTCTCTCGAATACGGTCAAACACAACGATCGTATCATTGACCGAATATCCTAGAATGGTAAGCAATGCCACAATAAATGGAATATTCACTTCAACATTGAGATAATACCCAAGGAGCACAAACAAACCAATAACAATCGTCACATCGTGTATGAGAGCGATAATAGCCGTAACACCAAACTTCCACGAAGATATCGGTTTTGAAACTTTGCGGAAGGCATATGCAATAAAGAGAATAATTGCAAAAATGACAAACAAACCAATCTCTCCGGCTCGTTCCTTCAAGTGTACGCTAATTGATGGGCCCACAGTTTCAAGACGCTCTTCGATAACAGTTGGCGCAGCAACGGCGGTCACGGATGACACATCAGCTACCACCGCATTTTCTTCTACAGTCTCAAATGTGACTCCTGAGTCTCCTTGCGTCGAGGGAGCTTCAACAAGAGGTTCGCCGTCAGTTGGAGGTGCTGATGAAAATGCATCACGCAAGGTTGTCAGAATTTGTTGATGTTCATCTTCTGAAATATATCTGAAACGCAAAATCATGTTTGCTGACCCAGTCGGCTGCACTTGCACTTCTCCTAAATCAAGTGGATGAAGAGCTTCGGTAACAGCTACAATCGATGGTCGTGTGTCTGCAAAAGAAACTTCAAGAAGTGCCCCTCCTGTAAAATCTATTCCAGGCTTCAATCCAATCGTAAATAGCAATACTACGCTGGCAAGAAAGAGCGCACCAGAGATGAAAAATGGAATTTTTCTGTACTTGATAATATTCATATACTGAAAATTAAATTTCTTCACTCTTGCTGGCTCCAAGAAAAAGGAGATTGCCCCGCTCCTTGAACCAAGGCACGATAAAACGAAGCATAATACGTGTGACAGTGATCGCACTGAACAAACTTACCATCAGACCAAGCGACAATGTAATAGCAAATCCCTTGACAAAACTAGAGCCGAAGAACATGAGGAACCCACAGGTAATCAACGTAGATATATTGCCATCACGGATAGATGTCCATGCACGCAGAAATCCTTCTTCGACAGCTCCTTTCAAACTTTTTCCTTCTTTCAACTCTTCCTTCATACGTTCAAAAATAAGAACGTTGGCATCTACCGCCATACCAATAGACAAGATAAATCCAGCAATACCTGCAAGGGTCAGTGTCACACCAATGAGCTTCATGATTGCAAGTGTCAATGCCACATATGCCGTAAGTGCAATAACAGAGATAACACCAGGCAAGCGATAAAAGAAAATCATAAACAGCATGACGATCAAAATACCGGCAATACCCGCTTTGATACTTGAAGAAAAAGATGACGCACCAAGTGATGCACCCACAGTCTGCTGACTCACAAGATCAACTGGTACAGGCAATGCACCAGCATTGAGTCGCTGTGCCAAAGTTCGAGCCTCAGTCAAGTCAAAACCACCACTAATGACCGCTCGTCCATCAGTAATAACAGTCTGCACAACTGGTGCGCTAATAGGGCTTCCATCGAGAAAGATCGCTACTTGTTTCCCTACATTTCGTTGGGTAATGTCTTTAAACAACGCAGTCCCCTCACTATCAAAGAGAAGAGAAACCTGAATCTGTCCTGTTTTAGAGTCCGTAACCACCTCTGCTCTATCAAGATTTTTTCCAGAAAGCTGTGTAGGCATCCATGGATCCTGTGGTGGAAGGACATCTGTAGCAGTTAACTTTTTGATGTGAATAAGAGAAATTTCGTACTCAGTAGAAGGTGTTTCTGCTTCTTTGTAAATAATGTGATATCCAAATTCTGTTTCTACGGGTCCAACGATCTCGCCAGGATGAGCAGCTTTCAGTGCTTCTTCGAAGGCAGGAACCATGCTTCCAGGTCCAAAGGTTCCAAGACTGCCACCCGTATCTTTTGAACCTGCATCTGTTGAATTTTCTTTTGCGAGATCTGCAAAATTATCAGCATTTGCAGTTGCATACAATTCTTCTGCTTTTGCCAGTGCTTCTTGTTTCGTCATGGTAGCATCACATCCTTGTGCACCAAGATAACAAATCAAAATATGACTTGCCGTTGTTTGCATATCTCCATCTTTTGATCCACCACGTTTCAAGATGTCATATCCATTATCTGTCTCAACAAGTGTTTTTGAAAGGCTCCCTTCTTTCGCTTTTTCTGCCCATACATATATTTCTGGATTGATATTTTTTTGACTCACAAATCCTACATACCCACCATTATTCTTGCTTTGTTCATCTTCAGAAACATTTTTGGCAACATCTTCAAACGATTCACCAGCAGTGATACGTGTCAAAACATCTTGTGCTCGTTTTTTAGCATCTTCATTGTACGTATCAATTTGTTTTTGTTCATCAGAAGTCAAGTCTCTTAGCTGAGTGATATTTGCTTCTCGAAATTCAAGAATTGGCGTTTCACCAATCATTGCAATTGCAGCGTTCACATCAGTAACACCAGGGAGCTCAACAAGAACACGATATGTCTCCCCTTCTTTTGAGGTTTGAACATTTGGCTCTCCCACACCGATACCATTGACACGACGTTCTATCACATCTCGTACTCCCTCTACCGCATCAGATCTGTCTGCAGGGTCAATACCAGAGATATCTGCTTCATAGATCAAATGTGCGCCACCCTGAAGGTCAAGGCCGAGTGCAAACGGTGCATCAGGCATATGAGGCAATCCTAGAGATACCGTATTGTTGAGACCATCAATAACACGATTTGCATATGTTGGACCATCGTACGCGAGTGCTATGAAAAGAAGCGCAAAAATACCGAAAATCCCCCATCGAATCTTTGCACGCAATTGCTGTTTTGTGTGTTGTTTTGTTGCCATAATCTAAAAACTAATCGAATGTGCCTATACCAAGGCAGGTGCGGCTTATGATAGCGTATACGGATGAGAACGTCAAGGCATTTTGGTGGATGAAATAATTATTTTTATTGACACGATATTTTGCATGATATAGGGTATGAATATCCCATGAACATGGTAGCACTCTGGCTCTCACGTTCGAGATCCAGATAGACGCGCCATCCCGATGCGCGACTACCATTTCTCAAGCGAGGAATAGACACATGGAACACAGCGAGTATCCCTACCGCCCAACGATCGTCGCGGCCGTGCTGGTCTGCTCAATGGCGTTGGGGAAAAAGTGGGGCGGCATCATTGCCTTCCCCATGATCCTGGCCACGGTGGTTGGCGCCAAGTGCCTACCGGCACCTCTGAAGGAGAGGATCCTGTTCCCGAAGAAGAACCGGAACGCGTGGACCCACGCCTTCTGCCGTAACGTCGGCAACCACATCCACCTCGACCCCTTCTGACAGCATCGCAACGCGTCTCCCCGCGGTCAACCGGGGAGGCGCCACGCGAGTTCAAAAAAATCACCCGCTTCATCATGTGTATCTCACAAACTGTGATATACATGCAAGGAGACACGGGTGATTTTTTTCTTATATGTTGTGTACAAGACAGTTTCAAAGAGCATTCTTTTCACATGTTATTTTCCATGACACTTCTTATACTTCTTACCACTTCCGCATGGACACGCATCATTTCTTCCTACTTTTTCTCCCTCTTCATTTCGTTCTTTTTTTTCAATATGTTCACCTTGCTCACTCATATCTTTTTTTGCTCCTTCGAGTGTCATTTTATCCGTCGACATGATACTTGGTGCGAGATCAAGACCAATATTTATTTTGAAAAATGAATAGACAACTTCCTTTTGGATATTAGTCAACAGTTCATTGAACAAATAATACGTTTCTCTCTTGTATTCAACCAACGGATCTCGCTGACCATATCCTCTGAGTCCAATCCCCTGTCGGAGATGCGTAATTGATTCCAGATGTTCTACCCAAAGTGTATCAATGGCTCTGAGAAGCAATGCCTTTTCCATTGTTCGAAGAACCTTTCCTGTTTCATCAGTATTTCCTACGGTCTCACCAACTTTTTTCTCAAGTGCCGTATACGTTTGTCTGGTTTTTTCGAGAAGAAATTCTACAATAGCATTCCGAAGTTCTACATCCTCAAGTTTTCCATGTCCATTTCCTTTACCAAGATCAAACATCTGTTGTTTTTCTTCTTCAGAAAAAGGAAAAATGGTTCGCATTGTTTCATAGATTTCATTGAGATCCCATTCTTTTTCATCTTTTTCAAGATTGGTGTGATACGAGACGACATGCTCTATCTCAGATTCAATAAGATCCATCACCATGTCTTTGAGAGACGTGAAAGGTTTCTCTGCGTCTTCTGAGGCAGTGTCATGTTCTTCTATCGGAGCATTTTTTTCTGATACTTGTCTGTGTTCTTCTGTGCTCACATCAAAGGCATGGGCATATACACCGTTTTCATCTTCAGACAAACGCAAAATATTTTTCCGTCTTCCATAAATTACCGCACGATGTCTATTCAACACATCATCGTACTGCAATACATGTTTTCGTGTGTCAAAATGATGCCCTTCTACTTTCTTTTGTGCACTCTCCAGCATTTTTGTAATCATCTTTTGTTCGATAGGCATATCTTCTGGAACTTTCAACCGTTCCATGACATTTTTCATTCGGTCGCCAGCAAAAATACGCATCAAGTCATCTTCTGTTGAGACAAAAAATTGTGTTTCTCCAGGGTCTCCCTGACGAGCAGAACGACCTCTGAGCTGGTTGTCGATACGTCGTGATTCATGACGCTCGGTACCGAGGACAAAGAGCCCGCCTGCGTCGATGACTTGCTGTTCTTCATCTTTATCAACAGGTGTTCCCCCAAGTTTGATATCAACACCACGACCAGCCATATTGGTGGCCAGTGTAACTGCACCAGGTCGCCCTGCTTGCGCAATAATTTCACCTTCACGTTCATGGTTTTTTGCATTCAAGGCTTCGTGCTGAATCCCCTGCCCACTCAGATACATACTGAGTTCTTCATTTTTTACGACAGAGGCAGTCCCGATCAAAATCGGTTGTCCCTTTTCTCGACATTCAATAATTTTTTCAACAATGGCTTTATACTTGCCACGGCTATTTTTGTAAATACGATCTGGCAAATCAATTCTCGCATCAGGTTTATTTGTTGGGAGGACGACTACTTCAAGTTTATAAATTTTGAATAATTCTTCTTCTTCTGTTTTTGCAGTACCGGTCATACCCGATACTTTGTCGTACATACGAAAAAGATTTTGGAACGTAATCGTTGCAAGTGTTTGACTTTCATTTTGAATCTCAACATTTTCTTTTGCTTCGATTGCTTGATGCAAGCCTTCTGAGTATCGTCTGCCTGGCATTTTGCGGCCAGTAAACTCATCGATGATAATAATTTCACCATTATCAATAATATAATCTTTGTCACGCGTAAAGAGCACTTCTGCTTTCAAGGCTTGTTCTATATGGTGCACCGTACGAACACCCGCTTCCACGTAAATATTTTCTACACCAAGCCACGTTTCAAATTTCGAAATACCTTCTTCTGTCAATGTTGCACTACGCATCTTTTCATCCACATTGTAATCAGTTTCTTCTGAAAGATTTCGTACGAGTGATGCAAATTGATAATATTGGTCAGCTGCTTTTTCGGCTGGAGAAGAGATGATGAGTGGAGTACGTGCTTCATCGATAAGAATAGAATCTACTTCATCGATAATAGCATAGACCATTTCACTCCCAGGTCGCATGACCATATCCTCCAACGACTGCACCATGTTGTCACGCAAATAATCAAATCCAAATTCATTGTTCGTACCATAGACGATATCGCAATGATACGCTTCTTTTCTACTTGCCGGTCGAAGAAACGCTTCTTCAATATGAAAACTACCAATTTCATCTCGTTCTTCATCGAGTGCCTCTCCTTCTGGAGTTCCTTTCACTGAGGCATCGTATACATACGTTACTCGTTGATTTTGAATAATACCAAGCGAGAGTCCAAGAAAATCATAAATCTGCCCCATCCATACAGCATCACGTTTTGCAAGATAATCATTGACCGTAACGACATGCACACCTCGTCCGGCAAGCGCATTCAAATACACCGGCAATGTTGCTGTCAGTGTTTTTCCTTCACCAGTACGCATTTCTGCAATATTTCCCTGATGTAAGACCATACCACCCATGAGCTGTACATCATAATGACGCATCTTCATGGTTCTGAATGCTGCTTCTCGTACAGTGGCAAACGCCTCTGGCAAAATATCATCCAGTGTTTCTCCTTTTTCAAGACGTTCTTTGAATACAGTCGTTTTTCCTTTCAATTCTTCATCACTATATGCCTGAAATGTTGATTCAAGATCATTGATCTTGTCGACGTCTGGTTGCAATTTTGCAATGGCTTTTTTGTTTGGATCTCCAAAAACTTTTGTGTAAATACTCATAGGACAGCTAATAAGCAGAATAAGCAATGAGCCTATAAGCATTTTTTGCTTACGAGCTGAACTGCTGAACGAAACGGGCGTAGTATAGCAGAGAAAACACGTCATGTCTAGTAGAAAAATTCATGACCTACCAAGCATAATTCTACGAAAAAAAAAGACCCTAGGGTTGACAAAAATAGGTCAATGTGGCACTATTTTGCTCAACGACGGCCAATGGCCAAAGGAGATGGGAATGCCCCCAGGATCGAATGACTGCTGGAACTGCGGAACCGCTGTTGCTGACCCCCAGAAGCCGAAGTGCCTCTGCGGACACAAGTGGCAGCTTCTCCTCGGCGACAAAGCGTGCAACTGCGGCGCTTGCCGCTACAAGCGTGGTGAGAAGCCCCGACAGTCGTCCCGAGCGCCGCTCGTCATGATCGTCACCGACGGCCGGTACCTCGCCGGCTGATGATCGCCGTTCTTCGCGTGGACGCTCGTTTTACGAAACGAACTCGTTCACCGCGAAGATGCCGATGGAAAGCCTGACCTCATTCCCCGGGGCCTACCGTCGGTTCCAGGACACGGAGAGAGCTCCCCCCTCTCTCTGTGTCCTCTCTTCATAGAGACAACACTCGCCCAGCAAATTGCTGAGCGAGTTTTTTTTGGTATATATTGTTTGAAGTGAAATTATTTCTCCACACCATTCTTTGCCCAGACTTCTTCAAAATTACTGTCACCATAAACACCCAACAAAGAATTTTCTGGAACAGGTATTGATACTTCTGATTCTAGAAGATACATCGATCCTCCATGTGCTCCATATGAGTCAATTTCTTCTTTAAGGGCAGAAGGATCTGTTGCCTGCTTCGTCTGTTCTATCCACTTCTGAAAATGAGACTCTGACTCTGACAAATCACTAATAGCCTCTGCTATAGTCATTGGTGATTCAGTATGATGATTTGCATCATCTACATAGAGGATACGAATATCCTGTTCATCTTCAGAAAGACCTTCAAAAAAGCCTTTCGTACGTTGTACTCTTTCTAGACCTCTTTTATACATGTCTATTAATTTTTGTCTCCTTTGTTCCAAAATATTTTATCCTTCTGAGTCTATCATATAAAATGATATTAAATATTATATATATTAAGATGGATCGTATCCCTTTATATCCCGCAATTCTTCTCTGTCGATCTGATTCATTTTTCCTTTTACTTTTTCAAGCTCTACTTTCATGTGATCTCGCACTTTATCAATGGCTTTGTACAAATCGTCAGATTCTTTTACCACATACAAACTTGGTCTTCCGGGAATCTGTAATTTGAATTCGGCATAATGAACATTGCCTTTGAGATGATGATGACTTTTCATCCCGACATCGATATCAGCAGATTCAATGCCTTCAAAAAAAGTTGTCAATGATTCTACTTTTTCTGTCACATACTCCTTGATTGCCTCTGTTGATTCCATGCCAGTGAAATTGATGTTTATATTCATAAAGAGGAAATTAGAAATTAGATAATGAAAAATTGAGGTGTTCCCTACTTCTAGGATAGCACTTTTTTCAAAGAATGGACACCTCTTCTTCCAGTTCAATGCCAAAACGTTCATACACCTCTTGCTTCACTTCTTCAATCAATGATAGGACATCATCTGCCGTAGCACCTCCGGTATTCAGCATAAAATTTCCATGCGTTTCACTGATCTCGGCCTTCCCTTTTTTCTTTCCTTTCAACCCTGCCTGCTCAATGAGCCACCCTGCAGAAATTTTCCCTATTTTTTCAAATTGTTCCATTTTTTCCGCATCGAACTCACGTAATGTATCCAAACATTCTGCATTCTGTATTTTGAAATCTGAATTTTTAAAGATACATCCACTCGATGCAAATCCTTTTGGTTGTGTACTATTGCGATACTGCAAATGTTCGAGCGCTTTTTTCATCAATTCAGCATCTGGCTCAGCTTTTTTCAATTGAAGATATGCACGAAGGATAACACCACCGTTATCTTTGAAAGCACTCTCACGATACCCAAACTCACATGCTTCATTTGTCATTTCTACAACCTCTCCATCTATATATACGTCTACTTTCAAAATATCTTTCTTCATGTCCCCGCCCATGGCCCCAGCATTCCCTCTCACCGCGCCCCCAATCGTCCCAGGGACACCTACTCCCCACTCAAAGCCCGTAAGCCCCGCAGACATCGATTTTTGCGCTACTGCGACCGTTACACAGCCTGCATCTGCGATGAAGACATCATCCTGAACCTCGGTATTTCGAGTTTTGACATCGATCACCACGCCGGCAAAGCCAGCATCGCTTGCAAGCGTATTACTGCCGCCGCCGTGAATGAAGTATTCGATGCCTTTTCCGTCAAGAAGTGTTAGCAGTGCAACTAGGTTATTTGTTTCAGTCACCGTCACAAAAAAAGACGCCGGTCCACCAATTTTGAAGGTCGTGTGCTTAGCTAGCGGTTCATTGAGTCGTACCTTGCCGTAGTCTTTAAATTTTTTGTAGAGATCTTGCATAGCTGTTATTCAATAGGGACACGAATAAGTATTTTTTCTTTAATATCGAATTCATCATCAAAAACAATCAGCGCCAAATCCATTCGTGACAGGTTCGGATTAATATGAATAACTTTCAAACTTTTCATATAGATCCCTTCAGGAAGAAGCGAATTAATTGCGCCTCTTAACTCAATAGACACATCAGGTACCACTGATCCACTTTTTGCATCTCCATACATTTCAATTAGAGTATCCGGATCATGAGTAAGTGCTCCTAATATATGAGAGACATCAGTTTCAGACACAAGTCTATTATATTCCATCGTCCTAACTCGGGGATCATGAGCAAAAAAATCCTGTCTCTCATCCAATTGATTCTTTACCTCCTTATATTTTTTTTGTAAAGACCGTATCTTTTGCAAACGAGTATCTGGTGCCAATTCTTCTTTATTGCCTTGAAGAAGGCGTACTAATCTACGTAGGTCTTTTACCTCATTTACGAGATGACGACTGTCTTTCTTTTTATCAGAAGGATAGACATGTAGTAATTCTGAATCAACCTCTTCTGACAGAGCGAGCGATTCAAAACACAGTTCACTAATCTCACTTTCTTTTTTATCTTTTCGCTCTTGCTGTAAAGCATGATGAGAAACAAGTAATTCTATTCGATGAGCGATATTGTAAAATGTGACATCCACTAATTGATATAATAAATATGTTCTTCGTTCCTCCCCATCAAATATATCCGTTTTATTCAATAATGCACAAATCTTCTGTAATTCATCAGAGGCATCTTGAAATTCTGAAACATCTTCAAAAAGGTTTGCATATGAATATTTCATTTCTTTCCCAATCTCAACAAAACTTTCATTTTCTCTAATTCTACAAAGAAATTCATCCTTCCAACGTTTTATACTATGTCTTTTCCAATATGCAGCCTTTTCTTCTTCTGTTCTATACGGTAATTCCCCAGTCGGTCTAACTTTGTCAAAAGTTTCAAGAATATCCTTATCAATAAAATGTTGTCGTTCATGAACCAACGTACTTCTTTGTTCAGCGCGAGACCTCTTACTATCGGTCCTTAAGGCTACATATGGTGTTTTCTCTCGAAGGGTATGTATATCAATATAACCAAATTCTCCGCAAGGGGCAGTGATACCTTCAGTAGACAATCCTACAGAGGATTCTCTCGTTTTTTTAAACAACAAATAATCTTTTTGGGAATCAAATTCAAACAGTAAAAACCCTTCTCCTAGAGAAAGCCGTACTTCTGCTTCGGGCTGTTCACCATTACAAAATTTTTGAAAGAAAGCATTCCCCACAGTGCTCGAATCAACAGCAGAGGTATCTACCTCTCCGACATCTTGCTTTATAATCAATTGGTACGCATGTGTTGTATCCTGGTTTCGTGCAATATATTTTTCTATCACTTTTTTATAGGTTGCTAACACTTCATCGGGGATATCCTCAACATCATTTTGAGATATAAAATCATCAAAATTCCCATCAGGATGTTCCGATAGATATTGGTCCAACCGTACACCCAGTTCTGCACATTTCGAACGGATTTCCATTCTTCTTTCAACACGAGGATCCAAATCAATCAAAGACAACTCTTCTTCCGTCTCGCTCTCAAATGCTTTTCTTCGAGGAAAATAATGTGTACCTTTTTCTACCATATTATGATCATATGACTCATGAGTTTAATCTAGGAAACAGCATATCACCTTTTACAATCTTCGTCCCAGGTTTCAATCTTCCCCAAGCCGATTCTATTTCCAATGATTCAAGTGACGCGACATCAATTCCCAGCGACGTCAATATTTTTTCTGCACTTGCTGGGATGATTGGGAGTAATGCGAGTGCAATATGACGAAGTCCTTCTGCAAGCTGATATAACAATCCTGAAATATCCTCCCCTACTTTTGCTTTTTCCCAAGGTTTTTCTTCTGAAATTGTTGTATCAATTTTCCCGACAAATTCATTTACCAGATGAACCGTTTTCTCAAAGTTAAATTCAGCATACGCAATCTGCATATTCTTCCCAAAATTACCAATTTCTATTTTCCAATTTCGATTCTCATCCTGCTGTGGAACAATACTCTCATGATACTTTTCAATCATCGTCAACACACGAGAAGTCAAATTTCCAATACCATTCGCAAGATGCGCGGTATAAAAATCTTCAAAACGTGTAACCGACCAATCACCATCATCATAACTAGGCAATCCACCGAGAAGGAAGTAGCGAACCGCATCGGTCCCATATTTTTCTACCACATCATACGGCGCAACAACATTGCCGATACTCTTACTCATCTTCTGTCCTTCTGCTGTAATGAATCCATGAATAAAAATTTGCTTGCTTGGTGGGAGCTGTGCAGATAAGAGCATCGCCTGCCACATCGCAGTCTGTTGTCGCAAATTATCTTTCCCTGCAACTTGTACGCCTGGCCAGTACGTGTTGAATTTCTCTTCATCTTCTGGCCATTCTAATGTGGAAATATAATTCACAAGCGCATCAAACCACACATACATCACTTGCGCTTCGTCTCCTGGTACTGGCACACCCCATGGCATTTTTTCTTTGAGTCTCGAAATAGAAAAATCTTGCAGTCCCCGCTCGACAAATGCTTTGATTTCGTTTTGTCTGTGTGCCGGTACAACAAAGTTTTCTTGTTCATAAAGTTTCAACAGTTTTTCTTGATACGCAGAAAATTTGAAGAAATAATTTTCTTCACTGATCATTTCTATCTCGTATGTTGGATGAATCGGACACTTGTCATCCACAAGTTCGGAATCTGTTTTTTCGAGTTCACACCCAACACAATATTTCACCTGATACGATTTTTTATAAATATCACCATTCGCCTCGCAACGCTTCCAAAATTCCTGTGCTGCAGCTTTATGATGTGCGTCTGTGGTTCGAATAAAATGTGTGTAACTCAAATTGAGGGAGTCTTTTAACTTGCCAAATTTCACAGCATAGCCATCGACATATTCCTGTGTAGGAATACCCTGTTCTTCTGCTTTTCTGTGAATTTTCAGTCCATGTTCGTCTGTCCCTGTATTGAAAATCACGTCATTTCCAAGCATACGCTGATAGCGAGCGATTGCGTCTGCCTGTACAATCTCAAGCGCAAATCCGATGTGTGGATCGGCGTTGACGTATGGGAGGGTGGTTGTGATGTAAAAATGTTTCATAGTTATTAATTCAATTCTTCCAAAACTTCCACGATAAATGGATCAGACAAATTTTCTGGAGTTAAAGGTCCGTTATCCCGAAAAATTTTATAATCTTCATGTTCTACTAAAGAAACCATCTCTTCAGCAGCATTCATAAAAAACGGTTCCTTCTCAACATCGCCTCTTAAAAATTTAGCTGACGTGATCTCTTGACGCCGACTTGGCTTGATAATTGCATACACTCCAGGTCTTAGTTCAAGCATTGCTGGCGCAAACATTTTTTTAAATTCTTGCATTATTCGACCTTCCTCTAATTCTAAAGATTCTTTTCTGCGCAATAAATCAACAGACTGTGCTTGAAGCACTGCGAAATCTATACCATTCATTTCAGATTCAATATGTCGTTTTGGGATCTCTGCACTCATATTATTATGAATAAAGTCATTATTTAATACAATTTTTTATCGCTTCTACAGTCTCAGCAGCAGATATGTGCGTTGTGTCTATTTCCTTTCCAGCTTTTACTTGTGACGTAATCATATGCACATATTCTGCAGCGTCTTTTCCATAAGGTTTTTCTCTTTGCGCATCTCTTTCTCGGCAGGTGTCTACATCACTCATGAGTGTGAAAATAGATATATCATTTCCAAACTTGTTTCGGAAGTCGTCAATTTGATCTTGATAATAAAAATTTCCATCCACCACATACCCCAAGGTCTCTTTCTTCGTTAACGACTGAATAATTTCATTCACTTTTAAAAAACTTTCCACAGGAATTCCATCGCCATCATCCAATTTGTATTCGTCCAAAATATCGTCCACTGAAATATACTCAAAACCCAAATCCTTTGCCAACATTTTTGATACAGTGGTTTTCCCAACTCCGAGGGGGCCTCTTATGATGATAAATTTCAACATATTCTATTCACTATCAGCTATATGCTATCTACTTCCCCTCACCAACACCACGAATTCCCCCTTTTCTACAATATTCATCTTCGCCACCTCTTCTATACTTCCACGATACACAGTTTCAAACTTCTTCGTCAACTCTCGGCAAATCACCACTTCCCTATCCCCTTCTAACACGTTCCCCAATTGCCCAATTGCCTTCTTGATTCGATGATTGGATTCATAGAATGCGACCGTATACTTCGCGTCTGCCACTTCCCGAAAAAATGTCTCGCGCCCTTTTTTGTGCGGAGGGAATCCCATGAAAATAAATTTATCCGTAGGAAGTCCAGATATAGAAAGTGCGGCAATAACAGCAGAAGGCCCTGGAATTGGTTGGACAACCACGTCATTCCGAGTCCCGATTGAATCGGGAAGGAATCTCGTCTCTGCATCGAGATCTCTCGATTCTCCTTCGGCTCCTTTCAGTCGCTCAGGATCACTCGAGATGACGTCGTGAATCAATCGATTACCGGGATCCGAAATCCCCGGCGTCCCTGCATCTGTAACAAGTGCAAGGTGTTTCCCGTCATCTAATAATGAGAGGATCTCCCTGATTTTTTTTTCATCGCTATGCTGATGATAGCTCATGGTCGGTGTATTTATCTCATAATGTGACAAAAGTTTCTTTGTCACACGCGTATCTTCGCACAAAATAATATCCGCCGTCTTGAGCACCTCAAGCGCACGAAGCGTGATATCACCGAGATTTCCAATTGGCGTTGCAATTATTGATAGCATAACATCCCTTAGTCTAGCGAAAAATAGATACTTTGGCAAACCAATATTCCTCTTCATACATTTATGGTATACTATGTGCATATGAAACATATTACAAAACGTATCTTAGCCACGGTTATTGCCTTTGGGTTGGTAATGCCACAAACTGCCTTTTTGGCAACAGACGCACCATTTAACCCAAATTTTTTGCTTTCTGATGAAGAATTGCAATCGTGGGAAAGCATGTCCAGGACAGACATCCAGGCTTTTTTGGATGGTCGACAAAGTTATCTCTCAACATACCGGACAGAAGACAAAAATGGTGTACAACGACTTGCCGCTGATATTATCTACAATGCAGCAGCAGAAAACAAAATAAACCCAAAATATGTTCTTGTAAAACTACAAAAAGAACAAAGTCTTATCACCGCACAACAACCAACACAAAAACAACTCGATGGTGCCACAGGATATGGTATTAGCGATGGATGTGGATGGGATTGTGCCACATACAAAAATAATCAAGGATTTGGCAAACAAGTTGATTCGGCTGCAGCGATCATGCGCTGGTACTATGACAATGTCTCATCTCAAAGCTGGATCAAGCGTCCGCCATTGAGCTATACCATCGATGGTGAATTTATTACTCCGGCTTCCCTCGCAACAGGATTTTTGTATACATACACTCCTCATTTGCAAGGCAATAAAAATTTTTGGTCACTCTGGCAATCGTGGTTTGATCAAGTGTATCCAGATGGAACTATTCTCAAAACAGATACGGACCCAACCGTTTACCTCATTCAGAGTGGAAAAAAACGTGCCTTTGCAAGCATGACTGCACTTGCCACCCGTTATGATCCAAAACGAATTATTATCGTGCCAAGTACAGAACTTTCTCGATATGACAAAGGATCTGATATCAGTCTCCCAAACTATTCTGTCGTCAACGCAGGAGGAACGTATTATCTCCTCGACTATGACACCAAACGTCCATTCGCATCAAGTGACACAGTACGACAACTCGGATACAATCCTGATGAAATTTTGGATGCAACGCAAGATGAACTCACGACATATACTAATGGAAAAATCATTTCTGCCGAAAATGCAGATCCTCTCGGACAAGTCGTCCAGCTCAAAGAAAATAGTGCACTCTATTATATCCAAGACAATGAATACCACCTCATCTACGACAAAGCCATCCAAAAAGAAAATTTTCCTCATCTCAAGATAACACCAGGAACCCTGGAGAAGCTCAAAGGTCTCACCCAAGGAGAACCCGTCAAAATGAAAAATGGAACACTAGTCCTCGTACAAGGTGACAATAAAGTATATGTCATAGAAAATGGAAAAAAACGTCATATTGCTTCAGAAGCAGTCTTTGCGGGTCTTGGATATGATTCCAAAAATATTGTCACCATAAACGAATTTGCTGGCATTATCCACGAAACAGGTGAACCAATATATCTCAGAAATGATGTCGTCACAACAGCGCCATCAACAAATGCCACACCACAAACAGAAACAAGCACAAGCACAGAAGAACCAGTACAAACACAAAATAGCACTCCTATTGAAGATCGAATGATCCGTACACCACAAGATCAACTATCTTTTATCGGAAAAAAATTTGAAACATCTATTGATTCATACATCATCGCTGACTATGCGACAGGATCCATTCTTGCTGGAAAAAATATAGACACCGTACGACCGACAGCATCACTTGCAAAAGTGATGACAACCTATATGCTCATGAAAGAAGGATTGAATCTCAATGCCTCTGTGGTCTACAACAGTGCAACCCAAAAAACACCACCAGAATTTCATAGATACAGAATAACAGATGGTGAACGCGTACGGAATGCTGATTTGCTCGGTGCCGTCCTCATTTCATCGATGAACACACCTGTCCGTATGCTCGTCTCCAGCGTAACAAACAATGAAGCAGGATTTGTCTCAAAAATAAATGCACAACTAAAAGACTGGGGCCTCACCTCATCGTCATGGAAAGATGTCTACGGTGGCGCAATTGATAACAATACAACAGCACGAGAATATTTGACGATCTTTACCAAAGCAACCACAAATGCTACCTTAAAACAGTATCTTGGGACTCCTTCATATAGCTACGATGAGATGCTAGATCTCGATGGACAACCACACCATTTTGATGATCATTCCAACGACCTCATGAAAGACAATTCTCTCTCATTTTCTATCATGGCAAGCAAAACAGGATATATCTATGAATCTGGAGATAATATTGCTATGCTAGTACAAAGAAAATCTGATGGGAAACAATTTGTCGTGATTGCCCTAGGCAATCCTGAACATGGCAATAGATTTTCTTCACCAAAAGCCCTCACTGAGTGGGCTATGACACAATTCTAATAGTATGTCTCTTGTCTTTGCGGGGCTAGTTCCCCATCCTGCCGTTCTCCTTCCTACCATAGGAAAAAATGCCATCATCCAACTCGATGCGACTCGTAGTGCCCTTGAAAAACTCGAACAAGAATTATATCTTGCAAAGCCACATCGCATTATTATTATTACTCCTCATGAGGGCATATTTGAGGATGCCTTTGTCGTCAATGCCCACACAAACCTGCATTCTCATTTTGAACAGTTTGGAGATATGGCGACAACATATACATGGGAAGGATCGCCAGACATCGCAGCAAAAATTCAACATAAAGCAAATCAACGTCATATTCCAACGAGACTCGTGAGCAACGAATATCTTGGTCATGGAGCGTCCATTCCCCTCATGTATCTATCAACGCACCTCAAAGAAACAAAAATACTTCCAATAGGATATAGCAATCTTGATACAAAACAGCATATTGCTTTTGGTGAACTAATCAAAGAAGTAATCATGGAATCGGATAAACGTATTGCAGTGATTGCATCCGGTGACATGGCGCACACCCTCACCAAAAAATCACCTGCAGGATTTCATCCAGATGGAGAATGGTTTGATACAGAGATCCAAAGACTCCTCAGCAAAGAAGACCGTCAGACTATCCAAGAACTCAACGCAGAACGTGTAAAAAATGCTGATGAATGTTTGTACCGTTCTCTCTTGATTCTCTGTGGTGTCTTATCAAACATGAAATGCACATTTGAACCATACGCCTATGAAGCACCGTTTGGAGTAGGCTATCTCACAGGACAATTTCATGTATCATAATAAGGAGGGATGAGCGATATCCCATGATTGCAGAAATCATTCCAATCAAACGCCTGCCACGTCGTTTTTCTCATTTTGACTACACGGTTCCAGATGACATGAGAGAACGTATCTCCATTGGGCAGATAGTGCGTGTGCCACTCAAATCGTCCGAAATATTCGGACTTGTTTTATCATTGAGAGAAAAACGTAGTTCAGACACAAGTGCACTCAAGGAAGTACTCGGGATTGTCAACGACACACCATGCCTTTTTGCACACCATCTCGAACAACTCAAAACACTTGCATCGTGGTATGGCGTGTCCTATGGCACGATGGCGATGATGATGCTCCTTCCACTTCAAAAACGAAAATTAAAAAGCATACACCTATCAGCCAGTATGCAGGCAAACAAATCAGAAATACACAAACCAATGTTTCACTTGTACAAAAATGAAAGAGAGCATTGTACATTTTTGCAAAAACAAATTGCCACTTCACCCAATTACCAAATTGCCATCATCGTTCCAGAAATCCAATACATAAACACGATTCTTTCACATCTCAAAGAATACGAACATGACATTGTCACCTGGCACAGTGGTCTTTCTACAAAAGAACAATTTGAACGGTGGTTGCAGATTCGCAATGGAGAGAAAAAAATTATTATTGGTACGCGCGGTGCAATGTTGCTTCCATATTATAATCTAAACTCAGTTGTTATTGATTACGAAGAAAAGGAAAATCATAAACACTGGGATCAAGCCCCTCGCTTTCATGTCAAAGACATTGCAGAGGTGTTACGCACTACGCAAGGTATTCACGTACATCTCATGAGCTCTTCACCAAGCGTTGAAAGTTATTACAACGTGCACAAAAAAAAATACGAGGCCACTCATTTTCAAATTTCTTCAGCACCACAGTGCGACATTGTCAACCTTACCAACGAACGCCGTGGTGGAAATACGTCCCCTATTTCAGACAAACTCGAACAACACCTCCTCACACTTCAAGACAATGCGTTTCTCTATCTCAATCGACTGGGTCTTGCGACGTTCATTGGCTGTAATGACTGTGGCTGGCGCGCCCTGTGTCCAACGTGCAAACTACCACAAACACTCCATACGAAAAACAAACAGGTAACCTGCCATTATTGCAACATCGCATCTCCTCTGCCCACACTCTGCCCAGCATGTAAAAAAACGATTGTCACGCTTGCGGGTGTTGGAACAGAAACAGTGGAAAAACTGCTCAAAGCATTTGTAACAGAACACAATCTTCCACACCAAGTCATTCGCATAGACAGTGAAACACATGTACAAAGCACCCAATTACCCAGTGACCCTGTTATTGTCATTGGCACGGATACGGCATTGCAATATATCGATTGGAACAATACAGCAGTCATTGCCTTCCTCGATATTGATATGCACCTTTCTTTGCCAGAATATCGTGCAGAAGAACATCTCTGGCATTTGATTCAAGAAGTAAACTATCTCAAACGTGAAGATGCCACATGTATCATCCAAACACGTGAACCAAAACATTTGATATTTAAATCGTTGACCGAACCAGAACGATTTTACCGCACAAATCTCAATTATAGAATGAAACTAGGCTATCCACCATACACCTATCTTGTTAGATATTTTTATGGACATGCCAATTTTCTCGAAGCAAAAAAAGTAATGGAGACAAGTGTCGTTGTACTCAAAAAACGGTTGAAAGAACAACACAAAAATATAGAGCTCACCGATAGTTTTGACATGCACCCACGCTATTATCGTGGACGACATTGGTTTGCGGTGATGGCGAGAGTATCTCCTGAGACATGGCAAGATGACCTTGTTTGGCTCAATGGACATATTCCAGATACATGGAAAATAGATCCCAATCCTATCAATATTCTTTCGCCATAAGTATGAAAGTTGTTCAGATATATCATTCGTTTCAAGATACACACAAACACGTGTATCCTCTGTTTGACTCCCCTGTCTCTGCCGGCTTCCCTTCGCCTGCAGACGACTATATCGAGCAAGATATAGACTTACACGACTATCTCGTAAAAAACCCTCCTGCGACCTTTCTGGTGCGTGCAGAGGGAGACTCTATGGAGGGTGCAGGTATTTTTTCTGGAGATATCTTGATAGTAGACAAATCACTCTCTCCCCAAGATGGCAATGTTGTGATTGCCGTCGTTGATGGTGATCTCACTGTGAAGCGACTTCTAAAATCAAAAAAAGGAATCACCCTCTCCCCAGAAAATGAACATTATCAACCTATCCATATTTCCGACGAACAGGACATCACCATCTGGGGAGTAGTAACGAATGTTATCCATTCTCTGAAGTAAAATTGTTAATCTCAATATGTATGTTCTCGTCGACTGCAACAATTTCTTTGTCTCCTGCGAACGCGTAATCAATCCACGGCTCGAAGGCAAACCAGTTGTCATTCTTTCAAACAATGATGGCTGTATTGTGGCACGATCAAATGAAGTAAAAAAACTGAGTGTTCCAATGGGAGCGCCATTTTTCAAATGGAAAGAGTATCTCAAAAATCACAACGTTCGGGTGTTTTCTTCCAACTACCTTCTCTACGGCGACATGTCGAGACGCGTGATGGAAACACTGGAAACATGTCTGCCAGAGGTCTCTCTATATTCAATTGATGAAGCTTTCTCAAATATTTCAGGAGTGAAAGATATAGAAACACTCGCACGAGAAACAAAACACATTGTCACACAGTGGACAGGCATTCCCGTATCAATCGGCGTCGGTCCAACCAAAACTCTTGCAAAGGCCGCAAACGAACTGGCAAAAGAACATACAGCACATAATGGCGTAGTGATATTTGAAACAGCAAAAGCCGCTGTCCCCTATTTTCCAAACATTCCCGTGCAAGATCTTTGGGGTGTGGGGAGAGCCTTTGGAGAAAAACTCCCACGCCTGAGTATTCATACTGCTGAGGATTTGTTGAAAAAAGATGACATGTGGATAAAAAAAGAACTTGGCATCCCCGGACTATCACTCGTACATGAATTGCGAGGATATGAACAAACAACGATGGATCATCATAGAGACATGAGAAAATCAGTAATTCGAAGTAGATCCTTTGGTACGCGCGTGACAGAAAAAAAAGATATTATCGACGCACTCACCTATTTTGCAGATCGCGCAGGACAAATGCTCCGAAAAGAAGGTCTTCGCACAAAGATCATTCGTCCTTTTTTCATGACATCGAGATTCGCACCAGAAAGATACTACGCATCAAAAACAATACAGCTAGAAGAAGCCACAAACGATAGTAGAATCCTTATCCAAAAAGCCATCAACGTAGGAGAACAACTATTCAAACAAGGGTATCCGTATGCAAAAGCAGGCATTGTCTGTACTGATATCGTCGATAAAAAACATTTCCAACAAAGTTTATTTTCAGCAGAGCGCAGTGAAGATGGCAGAATCATGAAAGCCTACGATGCAATTAAAAAAAAATACGGCCCATATAGTATCAATCTCGGCAGAACAAGCGAAGAAAAAAAGTGGCACATGAAACGAGAACTTCTGAGTACACCCGAAAGAAAAAATGTATCGAGTATCCCAGTGGCCTGTTGTAAATAAAAAATCGGCATATAGCCGATTTTTTTGTTTTTTGAAATTAACGTTTTCTCCACTGGTGTCCACGTCGTGCTTTTGTCAATCCTGGTTTTTTTCGTTCTTTTGTTCTCGCATCTCGAGTCATAAACCCTACCGCACGAAGAACAGGTTTCAAATCTTCATTCCATCCTACGAGAGCTCGTGAAATTCCATGACGAATAGCTTCCGCCTGTCCTCGAGTTCCACCACCAGCAACTTTTACAGATACATCAAGATCTTTTTGTTTACCAGTGACATCCAAAGGAGAAGAAATAATCTTCTGCAAAATCAATGTAGTAAAGTATGTTTTATATCCTTTCCCATTGATAGTGATTTCTCCTTTGCCAGGAGTAAGTCGAACGCGTGCAGCAGCTTCCTTTCGTCTGCCTACGGCACGGCTCATGTCTTGTGTATTCTTCGTAGCCATAGAAATAATTAATTCTTAATGGTGAGACGTTTCATCATCTCATCTCGGTGCTTATTTTTTGGAAGCATTCCATAGACAGCACGTCGAATAACATCACCAGGATTTTCATCAAAGACACGCTTCATTGATTTTGTTTTCAATCCACCTGGGTACATCGTATGGTGATAATAATCTTTTTGAACAAGTTTATCTCCAGTAAAGACAAGTTGTGATGCATTGGTAACAATCACAGCATCTCCAGCGTCGATATGTGGTGTAAATGTTGGTTTGTCTTTTCCACGCAAAATACGTGCAATTTCGGTTGCAACACGACCTGGCGCTTTGCCAGCAGCGTCAACTTCTTGTTGTGCTCTTTGAATAGTCTGTGTCATATTATACAAGTTCGATGCGTACCTTTTCAGCACCATCATTTGGACGAAATCCAATTTTCAAAATTCGTGTATATCCTCCATTACGTTCTTTGTATCGTGGTCCGAGATCGTCCATAAGTTTCACGACGGCTTTATCAGTGTACAACGATTGAATCAATCTGCGTCGGTCTGTGAGTGTACCACCCTTTGCAGTGGTGATCAGTGGTTCCACAAACATACGCAATTCTTTTGCTTTTACTTTCGTGGTTTCAATAGCCTCGTGAAGAATAAGACTTTCTGCAAGATTACGCAAGAGCGCTTCTCGCTGTGCCTTTGGTCTTCCAAGTGTTCGTTGTCTTTTCTTTTTATGTCTCATAGCATGCTAATTCGAAAATGGTTATACACCTGCCTCTTCTGTTTTTTCAAGCAAAAGAGAAAAGTGATCCATCAATATCTGTGTAGCTTGTCCGACAGCCTCTCTTGGTGACATAGTACCATCGGTTTCTACATTCATAACTAATTTTTCATAGTTGGTCACATCTCCCACACGAGTCATTTCAACATTGTACCCAACATCTCGGATAGGAGTATACAACGAATCGATTGCAATCGTTCCAAGATCAAGATGTTTGGTTTCTTTTTGTGCGACAGGAACATATCCTTGTCCATTACCAACCGTGATATCCATTGTAATAGTTTTTTTCGCATCGGTCACCGTTGCAATAAGCATGTCTGGATTTGCGATTTCAACATCAGCATTCTTTGCAAAATCCTTTGCAGTAATAGGACCGGTCCCTTTTTTGGTAAGTGAAAGAGTCACAGGTTCATCACTATGCACTCGAACAGCGAGCTGTTTGAGGTTCAAAATGATCTCGATCATGTCTTCCTGAACTCCTTCCACAGCAGAAAATTCATGCTGGACACCATCAATTTTGACAGATTCTACAGCAGCGCCTGGCAATGAAGAAAGAAGTACTCTACGAAGAGCATTTCCAAGCGTAGTCCCATACCCCTTGCTACATGGGGTTACCACAACCTGCCCGACGTGTTCACGGTCGGTATCGTTAAATTCGATAGTAGTTGGGAGTGGGATGTTATATTCCATAGATGAGTGTGGTTATGGAGTGACAGGTTTTTTTAGCGTGTAGAATAATATTCAACGATCAGTTTAACATCGAAAACGTTTTCAAAATCTTCCTGCATTGGTTTTGAGAGCACTGAACCTTTTTTTTCTGTAGGTTCAACTTTGAGCCATGAAGGAACTTTTGCATTTGAGAGCTGATCAGTAATTGTTTCAAAAATTTTCTTTCCTATCTTGTTTGGACGAAGAGCGATTTCATCACCAGATTTTACAAGGTACGAAGGGATATCCAATTTCTTTCCATTGACGAGAAACATGCCATGATTCACGAGCTGTCGTGCCTGTGCTCGTGTCACTGCAAATCCCATACGATACACAACATTATCAAGTCGTGATTCCAAAATATGGTTTACATTCACACCAGAATCTCCTTCTCGTCGATTTGCTTCTTCAACATATCCACGAAATTGTCGTTCACGAAGACCATAAATAAATTTAGCCTTCTGCTTTTCTTCAAGTTGTTTTCCAAAACTCGAAGTTGAAGAACGGTGACGTGCTCCATGCTGTCCTGGCTTTTGTGTCAAGCGTCGTGCAACTTTTGCTGCATTGGTCTTGAGACCAAGATTGACACCAAATCGGCGTGCAATTTTATTTTTTGGACCTGTGTATCTTCCCATATCAAGATAAAAATCGTAAATGCTCTATAATATATTAAACGCGTCTTCGTTTTGGTGGTCGGCACCCATTGTGCGGGATTGGAGTCATGTCCTTGATAGACGTCACATTCAATCCTTGAGTATTCAACCCACGGATTGCAGATTCACGTCCACCACCGATACCTTTAACAAAAACACTTACTTCTTTGAGACCATACTGCTGTACCATTTCAAGCGCTTTTTCAACCACTTTTGAAGCAGCGTAGGGAGTTGCTTTTTTTGGCCCTTTAAACCCTACCATACCAGCACTTGCCCACCCCAAGACATTTCCATTTGCATCAGTCAACGTCACAATAGTGTTGTTGAAGGTTGCCTGAATATAAGCACGTCCAGTCCCTACCAATCGTGACTGTACTTTTTTCTTTTTTGCTTTTGTTGTTTTTTTAGATGTGGTTGCCATAAAACATTTCTAGCCAGATTTATGTCTTTTGTGCACTTGGTTTCTTCCCGCTCGCTGCTTTATTGCGGACATTACCACGAACAGTACGTGAATTTGTTTTTGTACGTTGCCCACGAGCAGGGAGACGTTTCATGTGTCGTGTACCACGGTATGACTTGATATCTTTGAGACGCTTGATATTCCCTGCAACTTCTCGACGGAGATCACCTTCTGTTTTATATTCTCCTTCAAGAATTGCACGAATTTTATCTTCTTGCTCTTGGGTAAGATCTTTGACACGAACACTTTCATCTACACCAGCAGCATCCAAGATCTTTGCTGAACTTGTGTTACCAATACCCTTCACATAGGTAAGAGCGATAACAACACGTTTTTGTTTTGGGATATTTACTCCTGCTACACGCATACAAAACTATTAATTACTAGCGCTGGTACGCTTTTTCTGACCCTGTCGTTGCTTATGGCGAGGGTTCTCACAAATAACATGAACCACGCCTTTTCGACGAACGACTTTACATTTTGCACATCGTGGCTTCACGCCGCTGTGAACTTTCATACAGAATCAATAATGTCATTTAGGATACAAAAAATATCAACCACTGCCGTGATATCGTTGCCTCTTTCAATGACAGACCTGCCTATTCGCGAAAGAATGCTCCACCACACTGGTTGATATCTTTTTATTGTAAATCATGCTGTAGCTTAGTATCGATATGTGATGCGTCCTTTCGTAAGATCATAGGTACTGATCTCTACTTTGACTTCATCACCGACACCAAGTCGAATTCGGAACTTCCGCATTTTGCCGGCAATAGTGGAAATAACCTCATGGTCATTTTCTAGCCGAACACGAAATTTTGTTCCGGGAAGCGCTTCTTCAATCACGCCCCGAGCTTCGATCATGTCTTCATTTTTAGCCATTTTCTTCTGTTCAATTAGCCTAGGCACAAGTCTACAGGAAAGCTATTTTCCTGTCAAGTCTGTTGTGCGCTGACACATGTGAATAAGTGAAATATGTACCATTATAGTTGAATTTCTAGAAAAACGCAAGGGGAAGAAATCAACGAGGATCCACAGGAACAGATTCTTCTTCAATATGAAATACCCAGTGTCTATATAGCAGAAAATTCCAACTCATCGATAGCGCAATCGTCCCGATTCGAACCAGTCGATAATCAATATATAGATGCTCGTTGAACACATACATAAAGAGTACCGCGAGTGCGTAGTTCATCGCAAAGAGCATCATATACCGCACAAACTGTTTGTGGGGCAAGGCTTTATCCTGAAATGTCCAAAATTTATTTGCCGAAAAATTGAATGCAATGACCACAATTTGATTGAAAATAACCGAAATATATGGAGCAATACCAAACATCGTGCTCAACAATGCCAGCGTCCCCAAATCCAATCCAACACCAACAACACCAACAATGAAATATTTCATGAACGAATGTCTTGCATCGATGATGTAGCGTGTAATTTTTTGAACCATGTTATTCCAAAATTGCTCGAATTCTTCGAATACCCGCAGAGACAGCTTCTTCCTTTGTGATTTTGAATGTGCCAAGCACACCCGTATGTTCTACATGTGGCCCGCCACAAAATTCTTGACTAAAGGTAGGATGATTCACATCGGCTTTCATAGACACATCGGGGTCTCCGATGGTATAGACTTTTACTTTTTCATCATAGCTGGCATCAAACAACCCAATAGCTCCTTTTGCCCGAGCATCTTCCACAGAAAGCATTTGAAAACTCACTGGATAATCTTTTTTGATGGCTGCATTGACCAAATCTTCAATCGCTTTGATTTCGTCATCAGTAATTTTTTTGTCATACGCAAAATCAAATCGAAGCCGTTCTGGCGTAATATTACTTCCTTTTTGAAATGCATCGGGGCTCAGTAATTCCAACACCGCTGCATGCAAAAGATGTGTTGCGGTGTGATACTTCACACTCATATCAGAATGATCTGCCAGCCCACCTTTGAATTTTTTGTCAGCCCCTTGGCGAGACAATGCTTGATGTTCTTCAAAAATGGTATCGTACGAACGGGTCAATTCATTTTCATCAAATGCCTGTTCTGAAAATGTTTTTTGTAACAAATCGGTAAAAACTTCAAATGGCAACCCAAATGTTTGATAGAGATCAAATGACATCTTTGCAATATAATCAATGACATGCTCTCCGCCTTTTTCAATGGTTTTCTTGATCTCAGGTTCAATCTTTCCAAATTCTTTTTCCCCTCTTGCCAATGCGCCTCGAAACTTTTTCTCTTCGCCATCAAGAACATCTTCAATTTTTGATTGTGTTTCTTTCAAATAAGGATACGCATCACTATATGTTGTGATAAATGCAGCAGCGATAGGCGCCGTCACCTGCTTTTCTATACCGAGTTTGTGTCCAGCACGGACAGCACGACGAACAAGACGACGTGCAAAATAGCCTTGATCTTTATTTGAAGGATACACACCATCCCCAATCAAAAAAACCGCTGCGCGAAGATGGTCGAGCATGATACGAAAGTTGTGTGTCACGTCTTTACTTTCTCCGTACGTTTTCCCCGATTGTGATTCGATAATCTGTCGTGGGTCATCAAAGAGATCAATGAGAAACACATCGGGATTTTTGTTCATTGCAGCCACAACTCGCTCCAGTCCCCCACCAAAATCTACATTTTGTTTTTCAAGTTTTTCAAATCCACTTTCTGTACGTTTGTACGCCATGAAGACACTGTTTGCGATCTCCATAAATCGTCCACAGTCACAGTTTGGGTGGCAGTGTGCTCCCCACGTCGTATCATGTTCTCCGCCAAAATCATAAAATACTTCTGTATCAGGACCACCTGGATCCCCTACTGGCGTTGTGGCTTCCGACCCCCCACGACTCCACCAATTTTTCTTTCCATCATAAAAGAAAATACGTTCACCATCTTTCATGCCACGAGCATACCCTTCGGCTTCTGATCCCATGTCGGCAGTTTCATGAGAAATATTTTTTTCTTGAAATAATGTCTGCCATAGCGCGGCAGCTTCCATATCTTTTGGAATATCAAATTCTTCGTTTCCTGCATAACACGTCACGTAGAGTTTTGACGGATCAAGACCAATATCCTCTACAAGGAATTGAAACAACCATGGAATTTGTTCTTTTTTGAAATAATCTCCAAACGACCAGTTTCCAAGCATTTCAAAAAAGGTAGTATGACGGTTGTCCCCCACTTCTTCGATATCTTGTGAACGAAAACATTTTTGTGAGTCTGTAAGACGGGATCCAGACGGATGAGGTTGCCCAAGTAAGTATGGCAAAATAGGCTGCATACCTGAGCCAGTAAACAGTGTTGTCGGATCATGTTCTGGAACAAGTGACGACGATGGAATAATCGTGTGCCCTTGTTTTTCAAAAAATGCCAGATACGCACTTCGGATGTCATTTGCGGTCATACTCACACTATTTAAAAAATTTATACGCCACAAAAATCAGTATGCCAACGCCAACAATGAGCATAATCTGCCCAAAACCAAAACCATATGCATTTTCACTTCCGGTAAGTCCAAACATATGTTTGAATAAAAAATATTGAACTACGCAATCACGCCACCACCAAGACACACACCGTCTTTATATAGAACAGCAAACTGTCCCGGTGTGACCGCTCTTTGTTTTTTTTCAAAGAGCAACGTCACTTCCCCATTTTCAATGTGTACCTCAACATTTTGCATTTCTTGTCTGTGACGCAGTCTTACCTTACAGTCTAAAGGAAATTGTGATGCTTGTCCACTCACAAAATGAACATCATTAATACGTATTTCTTTTTTATACAACAACGGACTATCTTCGGAACCGACAACCAATTCATTCGGACCAAACCTTTTTTCAACGACAAACATTGGTGCTTGATTTGTTAATTGTTTATTGTTCATTGCTAATTGCCCAACGTGTCTCTGTCCAATCGTATAAAAAGACAATCCTTCATGCGTTCCAACTACATTTCCATCTTCCAACACAATATTTCCTGGATGTTTACTAATTTTCTGCTGCAAAAATTCTTTCATTGGCATTTCTCCAACAAAACAAATGCCCATGCTTTCTTCTCGCTCTGCTGTAGGCAAGTCAAACTTCCTTGCCATTTCCCGCACTTCTGGCTTTGCATACTCACCAAGTGGAAACATCGTGTGAGTCAGTTGTTCTTGCGAGAGCTGATGCAAAAAATATGTTTGATCCTTGTCAGTATCTTCTGCTTCACAAAGCAAGAACTGTTTGCTGTTGTCGGTTGCCTGTTGTCTGATACGTGCATAGTGTCCTGTAGCCATAGCATCAAACCCCATTTCCAAAATCTTCTTGAGCCACGCATCAAATTTGATAAACTTGTTGCACATGACATCGGGATTTGGCGTACGTCCAGCTTCGTATTCTGCAAACATATACCCCATCACCCATTCCTTATATTCTTTTTCAAAATCAAGGGTAAGCAGTGAAATACCAAGATGGGCCGCTACACGCATCGCGTCCCGTCGATCTTTTTTCCACTCACAAAGACCCGACACATCTTTGGTATCAGACCATTGCTTCATATAGGCTCCTGTGACATCGTATCCTTGTTTGACGAGGAGTGCGGCAACAACAGAAGAATCCACACCGCCACTCATCGCAACAAGAATCTTTTCTTTTTTCATACATTACATAGACAATACGTCATTCCGAGCGAAGTCGAGGAATCTCGTTTTTACATCGAAATCTCTCGACTCCCTACGGTCGCTCGAGATGACGTTAAAGTTCAACGGGTTTGATATCAGCTGTGAGCAGACGTGTTCTTTCTGCTTCAATAGGATCAATGAGATGCTGTTTCTCACACATTTTTTTTGCTGTCTTTGTTTTGAAATGATAGATCCACTCGTATCGAAGACGAATATCAAGATGTGCTTCTTTTTTTGTGTCATGTTCATGATGTGCAAAATGTCGTTGCAATCCTATTTCCCCCAACCCATCAATTTTATCCGCATCACGAAGAATATACGCACTGTCATACTTGTCAGCTTCATCATTCCAATGATTTCGAAGATCGTAGAGTAGTTCTAATTTTTCTTCATCAGAAAATATAAAAAATTGTTCATCTTCTCGAAACCATTGTTGAAGCAATTCGTATGACAATTCGTGGTGTGTTTTTTTTGCATTATAGGTAGGAAATTGTTCAGGATACTCTTCTATTGCCCGTCCAATATCATGAAGCCATCCAGCGAGTGTCGACATAAACATATTCTTACCTTCATGATGAGCGATATATGCCGCATACCCAGCCACACGTTCAGCATGATCAAATCCATGGGCATCATCAGGACACAAAGCAAACAACGCATGTACTTTACTCACGACCAATTCTACTATGTTTTGTTCTCTTTCCAAAAATGCCATATATGCAACGTTAGGATTCTTGTTCTTTATCAATATTCGGCTCACCGTAGTGCCATCTCTGCAAAAACAATACAATCCACAACGTCCCTGTCAAAAATGTCACAATGGTAGAAAAGACTAAACCAAGCGAAAAATAAACAAAACAAAGCACATACAATCCCACTATAGTAGGAATAGACGTCGCATGATGCATATGTCCCCTTTTTTGCTTATACCCATGATATACCTGTGGGAGCATAGCGAGGGAGAGGACAATACTGACAATAGTAATGGTGAGATCTTGCCAAAGCATATATTTTTCTAAAAATAACAAAACGAGTATAGCTCAACTCAGCGAAAAAATCAATACACAAACAAAAAAAGGCTGTATTGCCTTTCTATCAAGAATGTTGCATGTTCCCCAGGGCACATAGCTGCAAGATGCGGCTACGAAAGTGCCCTGGAGGAGTTCCTCTAGGGAGGAATAGAAGAAAAGACATCGACGCCGGTAGATTACCAGTCACACCAGCGTCGATGCCCAACCCAAGCCAGAGGAGTTACCATGAAGACTCGCTTCACGTGAAACACTATATACCAATATATACATATTTGTCAAGAGGCAAAAGTTGAAAAAGAAGCACAACCCTGCTATAGTGTCTCTGCTATGAGTACATATATTATGCAATTAGATCTCCTCCGCACAGCCGTCTTCTATGGGCTTTTGGCCTGTGGAGTGGCGTTCCTCTGGACCCCTCTCTTGACCAAGCTCCTCTACAAATACAAAATTACCCGCAGATCCGAGTATGATGCCAGCCTAGGCATAGAAGGTAGACAGAGCAAATCTGGTGTTCCTATCATGGGTGGACTTGTTGTTATTCTCACAGTCACCGTCCTCACCATAGCCTTCAACTGGGAACGAAGCTTCACATGGGTCCCTATTGGGGTTATGCTCCTCGCATCCCTTCTCGGAGGGATAGACGATGTCATGAATATCTATGGGAAAAAGCGCCGTTTACGAAAAGTAAGCCAAACTATCCGTCTCATTCATGTCCACAAAGACTGGAAACAACGTATCTGGCTCACACTGACACTCCCGTGGACCGCATTCAAGCGTACGTCCCTCTGGCTTGGCTCTCATCCAGGTAAAGGATTGCACGTCCATGAACGCCTCCTTCTTCAATTCCTTGCCGGTGGCGTCACAGCATGGTGGGTATATTTCAAACTTGGAGAACATTGGCAAGAAATCCATATTCCATTTGACGGCTATATAAATATCGGATGGTGGATTATTCCACTGATCATTTTCTTTGTTATGGCATCTGCCAACGCGGTCAACTTTACCGATGGAATGGACGGGCTCGCTGGTGGCGCGCTGATTACCACATTTTCTGCGCTTGCTCTGCTTTCTTGGATTGGAGGCTATTCCGAACTCATGATTTTGAACACCATGACAGTTGGTGCATTGATTACCTACACATATTTCAATGTAAAACCCGCACGATTTCAGATGGGAGATACAGGATCGCTAGGTCTCGGTGCCCTGTTGGCAATAAATGCGATCGTTATCAATGCGATGCTCCTCCTTCCACTCATTGGATTTATTTTTTATCTAGAACTGGGCAGTGTTATTCTCCAAATTAGCGGACGATATCTTCTCGGCAGACGTATTCTCAAAATGGCACCATTGCATCATCATTTTGAATTGCGTGGCTGGAGTGAAGAAAAAGTGGTCATGCGATTTTGGATTATGCATGCTGCCGTTGTCTTATTTGGAATTTGGGTAGCACTCTTTTAGTTACGGATAACGGATAATCCTGATGTACTGATGTGCTATGGCTGATCAGAAAACTCCCAAAGGAAATCCGTACATCAGGATTATCCGGTATCTGTAAGAAGCTTGATTATGTCCGACAACTATTTATCGTGGAAAGAACAACGCATTACCGAATTCTCTGAAGAGAACATAAACACGATGTACAATCGTGGTTTTGTCTGTGTACGTCCAGAGAATGGACTGATGCAACAAACGCGAAGCATCCGCATCAATCTCACGAAGTTTGAACTGTCGAGTGAGAACAAACGAATCTTACGAAAAACAGAAGGACTCGAACTCAACATTCACTCTCTCCCCTATGCACAATATTCTTGGGAGATAGGAAAAATGGGAAAAGATTTTTACGAACAAAAATTTGGCGACGGAACATTTTCTGCAAACAAAATAAAAGAATTGCTCACAGGAAAGCGCGATGATTTTAATCGATTGCTCGCATATTCTTTGAACAACGAATTCGTTGGGTATTGTATTGCAATAGAAACAAAAGAAATCATCCACTACAGCTACCCATTCTACAATCTGCATTCTGAATTCAAAAATGTTGGCATGGGCATGATGCTTCGCGCGATTGAATACGCAAAAAACAATGGCAAAAAGTACATCTACCTCGGTTCATTTCAACGTCCAGGAGATATATACAAATTGCAGTTTTCTGGTATGGAGTGGTTTGATGAAGAGGTGTGGAGAGATGATTTGGAGGAATTGAAAAAAATAACATGAATTCTACTTTATATATATCTAAGCTAGATGCTGCCAAACGACAGTTACTTACAGCAATAAGGCTTTTTAAATATGATGAAGATTTTGTATCGATACATACGTTAACGATGTCTTCAAATAAAATTCTGTATGATTTATTGAAAAAAAATAAAATACAGACTCCCCATGACGAACAAATGTCTTTTATAAAAAAAGAAAGAAGAAATGAAGTACAAGAAAAACTATTTAAAGCAAAAAATTATTTTAAACATGCTAATAATGACCACTCAGAAATTCTTGAATTCAATCCAGAAATAAATGCATTTTATATTCAACAAACTTGCGAAATGTACAATAAACTAACAAAAGAAAATGAAATGGAGTTTACCATTTTTTTAAGATGGTTTTTCGCTAAATATCCAGATATTTTAAACTCTGATCGGCAATTTTATGAAAACTTACCATCGGAACTTGGTGTTAAAGTTGAAAATAAAATAGAATTTTTTAATGCGATATCAAAATTGTTTGAATTTGGAAAAAAATTATGAAACACATTCACTTCATCGGCATCTGTGGCGTGGCAATGAGCGCACTCGCAATCGCTTATCATAAAAAAGGATACAAAGTCACCGGATCTGACAAAGGTTTTTATCCTCCAGTTTCGACAAATCTTGCAGAAGCTGGTATTGAGTTTTACCCAGGTTGGCATGTGGAAAAGATGACTGCTAAGGGTGATCCAGATGTTGTGATTGTCGGAAATGTCGCAGGATCAGAAAATCCAGAATGGCAGTACGTGCAAGAAAATAAAATCGAATATCTCTCTTACCCAGAAGCTATTGCAAAAGATTTTGTCCAAAAAAATTCTATTGTCTGCGCAGGCACGTATGGAAAATCTACCAGTGCATCTATCCTTACATGGGTCATGCTCGAAGCTGGTTTTGACCCAAGCTATATGTTTGGTGGCATCAGTCTGAATGATATTCCTGCCGCAACGATTGGCGACAGCGACTACTCAGTACTCGAAGGCGACGAATACAAAAGTGCACGCTGGGACAATGGCGCAAAATTCTTTCATTACTCCCCCACTCATGTACTTCTCACATCCGTTGTCTGGGATCACGCCGATGTATATCCGACAGAAAAAAGCTATGTGGATGCTTTCACAAAGCTCGTGAGTGGCATTCCTGAAAGTGGATTACTTGTGGTCTCCGAAAAAGTCAGTGAGCAAGTGATCAAGTCAGCAAGTACTCAAGTTATCACGTACGGAAAAGGTGAAAAAAATGAGTATCGCTACGGCAATGTTGAAACCACAAAACATGGCGTTACGTTTGACATTATTCACAAAGCTAACACCTATCACCTAATAACTAATTCTCTCGGCGACTACATGGCCGACAATATGACTGGATGTTTTGTCATGGCTCACCAACTCGGCATGAAACCAGAAGATATCATAAAACATCTTGCAAGCTATAAAAATATCAAACGCAGACTAGAAAAACGGTTTGATGGAGACATTACTATATTTGACGACATTGCACACTCCCCTACAAAGGCAGAAAAAGTTTTGGAAAGTGTGAGAAAAATTTATATACCACGTCATTCCGAACGACCGGAGGAAATCGAGGAATCTCGTGAAAAAAAACGAGATCTCTCGACTTCAGACTCCCTGCGGTCGTCTTCCGCTCGAGATGACGAACCGAGAATCTTCGTGGTCTTTGAACCAAACACAGGAAACAGAAAACCTGCCTCACTCCCCGGCTACGACAACGCTTTTGTGAGTGCTGATGAAGTGATTATTCCTAAACTGTCACGAGTAAAGGTAGATGAAGACGAACAAGAAAAACCAATCTATGGCAAGGAACTTGCTGACACGATTGCAAAAACACATCACAATGTGAACTTCATACCAGACGATGAAAAACTTGTTGACTATCTTTTGAAAGAAACAAAAAAAGGCGATGTGATCGCCTTCCTTGGAAGTCATGGATTTCGTGGAATGATTGGACAGCTGGTAAGCAGACTAAGCGAGTAAGCAATACGCTTACTTGCCCTCCTCAGCAATTTCAGCTTTGACAGTATCTTCATCAATGGTCGTGATTTCAAGAGTGATACCACACATCTGACATTCTACCATATCACCAACAGCGAGATCACTGTTCAGAGTAAGATCAACATCATTTTTGCATTCATTACACGTGAGTTTCATAAAAAAAGTTGCGTTAAAAGCTCAATGAATGATAGGATAACAGATATTCAACGATTTGGCAACCTAGCATATCCTCCCATGAAAACTCCACAGCAAGCATATCCAGCACTGGCAAAAGCACTTGGGATCAACAATGTTTTTTTGAAACGTGAAGATGAACATCCCTATGGATCACATAAAGGGCGTTCTATCCCACACATGATGAAAACATATATAAAACGAGATGGCATCCGTGATTTTGTCATTTCAAGTTCTGGAAATGCAGCGCTTGCGGCCATACGCATGGCAATGAAACACAATCAAAATAATCCGGACAAACAGATCACATTGCGAGTATTTGTTGGAAAAAATATTGATGAGAAAAAATTGTCCAGATTACATAATGAAATAACCAATACCACTTCGGGCATCAATATCGAACAAGTTGAACGCCCAAAACAAGAAACATTCAAACTTGATAAAGAAAAAATAGCGACATCACTCCGACAATCTACTGATGACCTCGCACTCGAAGGCTATCAAGAACTTGCGTATGAACTCATGAAAATACCAGATCTCATAGCGGTATTCATTCCAACATCTTCGGGAACAACAGCACAAGCCATCGCAGAAGTATTTGTCAGAGAACAACCAACAACACAAGTGCATATTGTCCAGACAACAGCGTGTCATCCTATCGCCACAGCGCTTGGTGCCACAGGAGAAGATACAGATAGCTCTGTTGCAGGTGCTATTGTTGACAATATAGCCCACAGGAAGCAAGCCGTTGCCGATGCAGTGACACTCACCCATGGAGCAGGTTGGATTGTGAACGATGAAAAAATTGAATCAGCACAAAAACTCGTAAACGAAACAACACACATTGAAATTTCTCCTAATAGTGCACTCGCAGTTGCGGGATTGAAGAAGGCTCTCGAATCCAAAATCAAATTTGAAGGTGCAGTTGCATGTGTGATTACAGGCATGTAAACACACCTGACATACTATAAAAAAACATTCGGAAAATTTCGAATGTTTTTTTATATATAACAATATATTGGGCTACATCTCTATCACAGTCTTATCGCCAACAATCATCTGATGTCCTTCTGGTCCACCGTCTTGTTTGATAAGTCGAACGTTTTTTCCAATAATACTATCACGAATACGCATCGGTGCATGAATTTCTGTATTTTCCAGAACAATTGAATCTCTGATGCTCGCACCTTTTATAGAACATCCTTGACTCAAGGTCACATTTGGACCAATCTCAGCATCTTCGAGGACACAATTTTCCCCGATAAGAACAGGGCCACGAATCGTCACGCCTTTCCCTATCTGTGCTCCCAGTCCTATATGTGCAATGCCATCAATGTGTACCGTCTCATCAATACCAGCACCAGGCGGTAAAGGTTCTGGTTCAAGTTGTTCAAGAAGAAGTCTATTTGACGTAAGCAGATCTTCCGGTCTCCCTGTATCTTTCCACCAGCCTGTGATTTCTTTGTACCCAACATGTTTTCCCTGCTTGAGAAAATATGAATGAATACTAGAAATTTCATATTCACCACGAGCACTTTTTTCTATATTATCAAACGCATCAAAAAATATTTTTGGTCCATACAGATAGATGCCCGTCACCGCAAAATTATTTGGTGGGTTTTGAGGCTTTTCAAGCACATCGATCAATGTTTTATCTTCTCCAAAAATTGGGACACCAAACGATCTTGCATCTTCCACTTGGGAGAGTGCAAGCATACAATCCATTCCACTCGTTTCAAATTCATCAAACATGTCAGTCAAATTACCAAGAAGCACGTTGTCGGATAAATAAAACATGAAAGGATCATCACCTATAAATTTCTTTGCCTCGTTTACCACATGCGCGATTCCCTGTGGCCCACCTGTTTGTTCAAAAAAGACAACATTGATTCCCCAGTGTCCTCCATCACCAATAGCCTTTTGGAGTTCTGTTTCTCCAGGATTGATATTAATAAAAATATCAGTCACACCTGCCTCAACCGCTTTTTCAATTGCATGAAAAATCATTGGCTTGTTTGCGAGAGGAAGAAGATGTTTATTGATTGTCGTAGTAATCGGATGCAAGCGTGTTGCACGCCCACCACCAGTAAGAATAGCTTTTTTTATTCGCATAGAATGCAGACATTACCACCAAATAATCAATCTGACAATGGCCCAATAATACAACGCCAATACAGGATTCCCCACATAATTGACAATTGGTTTATCAACCGAGGCATCTTGAAAGTGGATACCAGAAACAGCGTTCTGTAATAACATACGATCCGACACCGTGCGCATCTTTTGAATTTTTTTTCGTTTGCCGAGCCAGAGCTTCCAATTCTCTTTTTTCATCCAATACAGATACACTTTCTTATGTTCTGATACCCAGCCCCCCAAAAAGGCAAAGACCCACAATCCAAGTTCCATCGCAACAAGCACAGGGAAAAGAACAATGAACGTTGGAATTTTGTAATACATCAGCATGACGCCAATACGATTTCTTTCCATCCAATAAAATTTTTGAATGCTTCTGCTAAATTGATATTTATGATAAAAAACAGAATCTCGAATCAAGACGATACGATATCCTACAGAACGCAAACGCAATGACCACTCAAGATCTTCGTGATAGAGAAAAAAATCATGATCCCACATCCCATATTTCTGTATCAAATCGGCTCGGACCATGAGTGCCGCACCACTGGCATAATTCACATCTTTTATAGATGGCAAATCCAGTTCCTTGATAGGTGTGCGATATTCATCGGTATATCCAAAACCAAGATACTGATACACATTGCCAGCACTATTCACAAGATCAGTCTCAGGATGAAGCAACATCAGTGATTGTGCTGCACCAATAGTTTTGTCTGCTTCCATAGCATCAATAATGGGTTCAAGCGAATTGGATGCCATGAATCCATCATTGTTGTGATAAAACACGTACCCACAGTCGTGTGCCAACGCCCATTCAGTTCCCACATTATTTCCTCCAGCAAATCCAAGATTTTCCGTTTGGGAAAGAACTGTCACGCGTGGCAATTCCTTTTCAGAGAGTGGCATCACGGTATCTTCTATATAGTGCGTAAACGATCCTTCTTTTGGATGTGGGTTCACCACAATAATCAACTCAATCTTATCTTTTGGATACGAAAGTTTTTTTATTGAAGACACCATGTCATCAACATATGATTCATTATGATAATACAAGAGATAGACAATGCCTACTTTTGGATATTGTTTCATAGAGTAATGGTGGTATCTAAATAATATGTTCGTACTCCACGCCATTTCCACATGTACTTGAGCCAGCTTTGGATATGAACACGGAATAATTTATTTTTCAAAAAAGCATTGAAGAGCCCTGGTACTTTTGCAGACCCACGTCCATGGAGATGCTGAAGCACGATGTCATGAACATAGTATACGGGCCAATGTTCTTCCCACATACGGATACACCAATCAATATCTTCAAAATACATCCAAAACCGTTCATCAAACATACCTACTTTTTTCATTGCATCACCACGAACAAACATTGCGGATCCCATAATCGCATCAACGGGCATTGTTTTCTCATGATCAAAATCTTTCATCATGTGGTAATCATGATGTTTTTTTCCACGTGATGATTTTCCAAGTTTTGTCCGATTGTAAAATGGTTGGAAAAAAGAGGGAAAACGCCAACAGGAATACTGCAATGATCCATCTGGATACACAATCTTTGGGCCAATCATCCCAATCTTTGGCTGTGCTTCCATAAATTCATACAACCGTCGAATAGTGTGTTGTCCAGGAAGAAACTCTGTATCAGGATTCAATGCAAAATAATATCGAGCATCGAGAGAAGATAATCCAACATTTTGTGACGTTCCAAATCCAGGATTGTTCTTTTGCGAAACAAAACGTACTGTTGGATATGTTTCTTTCAACATTTTTTCAACGCCATCTTCAGAATAATTGTCCACGACAATGATACCGATATCAAGACTATCACCTTCAACATCACGAAATAAGGTCTCAAGACATCGGTCGATGAGATCTTTCATTTTATAATTGACAATGACAATAGCTATATCTTTCATAAAGTTATCTCCACCACGCTCGTAGTTCTTTCCACGATACGCGACGTTTATGTTGAATTTCCAATCGTTTCTTTTTCAATGTTTTTCTAAGACTCCATATTTCACCAAGTCCTTTCAATACGGGTCGTTCGAAGAGCAAAAACCATCCAAACTTCTTCAACTCATACCACTTTATGAACACAACGTCAAGCAGATAATTCTGCCAATATTCATTTTTGTAGAGCGTCATCAAATGATTTTTATAACTATGATAGGCAACCCACGAGGATTGTTTCTTTTTATTTTTTGCTGCAGCAATATCTCCAAGGTGTTCTTGTCCAGATGCGGATCTATCGTGGTACGCAATCGTTTCGAGCAAGACAAACGAACGATACCCAGCACTGCGCAATCGAAAAGCCAGATCAACATCTTCTTTGTATGCGTGGTAATCGTTGTCAAAAAAAGTTCCATCTGAAAACGCAACAGAAGATATTGATGAACGACGAAGCATAGGAAACGCACCAGATACACCAAATACCTCAAGTGCCATACCTTCGTCTCGAAATCGCTCTGCATGAAACGACATGTTCATTTTTGGTTTTACCGTACTCCATTCTTTCCCTGCATATTTTTCAATGACTCTCCTATTGCGGAATACCTTCAAACCGAGAGAATCAACTACGTCCGTAAAACTATTTTCTAAAGAGGTATGAGTAGAAAAAAGGCTATCAACATCCCATTTCATGAGTCGAGGACTCACAGCAGCGACATCGCCATGCGTATCAAGAAACTGCACCATGTTTTCAAACGCGTCTGGCATGAGATACATGTCTTGATTCAGAAGCAACACATACTCACCCTGCGTTTTTTGAAATAATGCATTGTGTCCACCAGCAAAGCCACTATTTGTTGGTGACTCAGTAATTTGACAATTTTTTAATTGATGTGTTTCAATTGCTTCTCGTATGTTTGCAAGCGTGGTGTCTTCAGATGCATTATCCAATACTACTAATTCCCAATCCGTAAACGTCTGCTTTGCAAGCGATGCAAAAAGATATGGGATGTATGTTTCTCCATTCCACGTGACGAGTTGTACAGTAAGTTTTTTCATAACACGCTCGTCTATTATTTTTTTGAATGAAACAAATCATTTGTCCATGCAAATACAATTCCAAAAGGTCTTACAATGGCAATCCACATCCACACATACCACGGTTCCCATTTTTGAAAATACACGAGCATGCTCTTGGTAAATTTTTTTTGCTTCCACAGTGTATCACGTTTTTTGAAACTTTGTCCGACATAATCCACGCACGAAATACGTGGTGTATACACCACACGAAATCCATGACGATATGCTTCGCGACAAATATCAACGTCTTCGTACCAGATAAAATATCGTGGATCAAATGCCCATCCTGTTTTTTCCAAAAAATCTCGACGCATGAGCATAAATGCGCCACGAACAGAATCCACATCTTGCTCAACATCCGGATTCATATCACGCATGTGGTAGTCATCCAACATATGAGGAAACAAGTGCGGCAATTTCAAAACCAAGGCAAGTTGTTGCCAGAGTTTTGGAAACCGTCTTGGCGATGCCTCCCATGAGAATTTCCCTTGCGTATCAACCAATTTTACACTTGCAATGCCAACATCAGTATGCGTTTTCATCCACTCAAGTATCGTATCCAAACTTCCCGGTTCAACTCGCATATCAGGATTGAGGAATAACACATACTTTCCTGTTGCCCTTGCCAACCCTTGATTGTTCGCCGCCCCAAATCCTTTATTTTCCGTATTTGCGATAACCGCAACCGCTGGAAATTGTTTTTTGATAAAATCAACGGTATCATCGGTAGATCCATTATCCACTACAATTTCTTCACATGAAATCTTCGTATAGCCATCTTGAACAGACCGTATTTGTTCACCAATACGATCTTTTGAATTCCAAGTGACGGTAACAATAGATAAGTCCATACTATGCATAGTATAGCGAAAAAAGAGCTATTTTTCAAGCCGTAGATCTATACAACAAAAAACAGCCTGTATAGACTGTTTTTCTTTAATTGAAGGCAATTACTAGCAACTTGGCCCTTCTGCACTCTGTACGCCTTGTTTTTTCAACTCTGCATACTTCTTCATCGTCGCTTCCATCGCCTCATGGACTTCCCGCATCTCTATCCCAAGCTCTTTCAATTTTTCTGATGAAAGAAAATTATTTGATCGTCCTTTGGTCGCCAAACCTTGCTTGACCAAATCATCATTACTAATCCATTCATTTGTATGGCTTGGATCTACGTATTGTTCATAGAGTGTAACAATTTCTTTGTGTTTCAATGTCCCAGGATTTGTCACATGAAAAATACCAGTCGCACGTTTTTCCATGAGCTGATAAAACACGTCGATCATATCATCAACAATCGTCACACTATTTTCGACATCAATCACTTTTGGATATGTTGCGAGTTTATCAATCATGTTTTGCGCTGATGGCATCCAATCTATTGGCATACGAATACGCGCAATCGCGGTCTGAGGCAACGTCGAAAGAACAAGATCTGCGGCCCACTTTGCTCGAGAATACACTGGAACAGGATTGCCAAAATCATCTTCACGCCACTTTTTGTCCACATGATGTGAATCACCATAAAAAATGCATCCAGAACCTATGTGGAGCAAATACACGCCACGTTCTTGACACGCTTCGGCAATAATAATAGGAAGCAGTGTATTTCCAACAATCGTTTCCATCTGATGGTCTTCACACCAATCAACATTTGGTTTTCCACGAACACCTGCCGCGTTTAACATCACGTCTGGCTGATGTTTGTCGATGAGTGAGAGCACATCTTCTTTTGTATTCACGTGGCCTTCTGCAGCGACAGCATCATCCCATGCTTCGAGACACCGTGTACCGATGTATCCATTTGCTCCTATGATAAGAATCTTCATATTATTTTTTTAAAGTTTTATTATACCATTCATCATAATACGCTTGATAATCACCACTTTTGCAACGAGCTACCCACTCTTGATTTGCGACATACCACTCGACCATCTCTTTCAATCCTTGTTCAAATGCTACTTCCGGTTTCCAACCGAGTTCACGCGTTGCTTTTGAAAAATCTATGGCATAACGCCTATCATGTCCAGGTCGATCTTTGACGTATTCAATGTATGATTCATCTTTGCCAAGATAGGTCAACAACAATTTCACAATATCAATATTTTTCTTTTCGGCATTGCCACCAAGATAGTACGTCTCCCCTATTGTTCCTTTTTGGAGAATGAAATCTACGCCACGAGCATGATCATCAACGTGAATCCAATCACGAACTTGCAATCCATCACCGTACACTGGCACTTTTTTGTCTTCAAGAAGATTTGAAATAAACAGTGGCATCATTTTTTCTGGAAACATGTACGGCCCATAATTATTGGAACAATTGGAAATCGTCATTGGGATACCGTACGTGTGATAATACGCACGGACAAGGTGATCCGCCCCAGCCTTGCTTGCAGAGTAGGGACTGCGTGGATCATATTTTGTATCTTCATTAAATGGTGGGTCATTTGGACCAAGCGCTCCAAAAACTTCATCAGTAGAAACATGGTGAAATCGTGTTCCATATTCCTTCACGGCTTCGAGAAGGACTTGCGTACCCATTACATTGGTTCGAACAAAAACTGCAGGATCCAAAATAGAACGATCCACATGTGTTTCTGCTGCAAAATGAACAACGATGTCGGCGTCCTCGACCAAAGGAAATACCACCTCTTTGTCTGTAATATCACCTTTTACAAATCGATAGTGTTTATTGCCTTCAATAGATGCGTGATTTTCGAGATTTCCAGCGTATGACAACACATCCAGATTGACGATATTGTCTTCTGGATGCTGTTTCAGCCAATAATGGATAAAATTTGAGCCAATAAAACCGGCACCACCGGTAACGAGTAACTTCATAGTGCACGTATGCTAACACAAAAAAATGAACACTTCAAGATGTGAAGACCTCATACGATACGTCATCATCTCTATCATGCAATGGCTGATCAGAAAAGGAAACGACCACACTATCTGTCTCCTGTGTATTTTTTATAGCAAATGCCACGTTTGGTGGTATATGAATAATACCACTCTCAGGATCCAACTGAAATGTTTTTTCTTGCCCACCATTGATCTGTACAAATGTTGCGTGCACTTGTCCCACCTGCGCAAAAAAAACCATGTTTGTTTGTTTAAAATAAACATTCCCGACAATAGCCTTTGGATGAATTATCATCCGGGTGATATAGACGCCCCCCACACGAACCGATTCGAGGACACGAGTCTTTTTTGTATCGTCTTTGTGAAACCGATACGTTGTGACAAACGGTTCGTCTTCCATAGAGGTATGGATTATGACGTATTATTTTTCCTGTCCAAAAAACGATGTCGAACCAAAGACCATGCTGCGATAGTATACCCATCCGAGATATCTCCCCGCGTGATCATATCTTCAAATTCATCTGGACGCCGATAGAGTACATCAATTTCTTCCGTATCATCCAACTGTTGTTCTTGTTGATCGGTTGTTTGTGCGATAAACACATGCGCAGTCGTCTTCAAATATCCATTACTTGGACTAAATTCTCCTGCTTTTATCCAGTCAGTAGCTTTCCACCCCGTCTCTTCTAGTAATTCTCGTTGCGCAGATTCAAGTGCGGACGTTCCCTCTTTGATTTTTCCGGAAGGCAATTCAATAGATTGTTTTTCAGCTAAGTAGCGATGTTGCAACACCAACACAATTCTTCCATCTGGCAAAACAGGAACAATACACACAGATCCCTGTGTTTCAAGATAATAATAATTTCCTTCCGATCCATCTGGTTTTTCGTATACGTCATGCTTATATACGCTCCACGGATTTTCGTGAATCACTTCTTCACTCATTTTTTTGAGATGTCTTGGCATACACTTATGAAAACAATGCTCCCACCTCTTCAACAGACATTTCTCCCGGATGATTGACAATCCCATGGATATTGGTGCCACCATCACCATGCCACCGTGGCAAAATATGAATATGCAAATGAGAAACTTCCTGTCCACCGGCCTCACCATGATTCCATCCAATATTATATCCGTCAGGACTGAGAACATGTTCTATCCGATCCGCTGTCCTCTCGACAGCGGGCAACAATGATTTTGCTATTTCTTCATTCAAATCAAATATTGTTTCTGCATGCACCTTTGGGATCAAAACAGTATGCCCTTTTGCACGAGGATGAATATCTAAAAAAGCCAACACATGGCTATCTTCATACACAGTATAATTGGGTATTTTCTTTGCTACGATAGTACAAAAAATACAATCTTTCATATGTCTAAAAAAAATACAACGAATATAAGGATAGCATAACCTAGAATGTACGAGGATACAAGTCAGACTGACGTATATCCCAAATCAAAAATCCTGGATACTGAATAGGCACCGTATCGAGAAGAAGAGAAATACGCTCTCGTCTGTCTTCTGTCATCGTATCAGGAAACACAAGAAAGCAATGTGTGGCATGAGTAAGAGTAAATATGGAAGGGATAGTGTCACTCATGATGTCCCCTTCTCGCACGGTATCATAGAGTGAAACGCGCTGTGCTTGCCCAAATTGTGAACCAATGGGAAAATTTCCTCCCACCACCTGCCCATGAGACAGTGCTTCCAACGGAAGTAGTACCCATGTATCTGCCAACACACAGGATGGTTCTGTTGTGTCTTTCATGCGCCCAGCAAGAAATGAGGCAACATCATATTCATCTGTACTGGTACTTCGTATATCTGGACCAGATGCATAGGTTGCCGTCCCCACCCATCCGATCATGAGGACAAAGATGCTGATACACACTCGACGCAATACCAATGATTTGTATCGAATGAAAGAAAAAAATAAAAGAATTCCAAAAGAAAAAAATACTAACATGCCTGTCGCAACATATGGATCAAGACGACGAATCAATGTCCTATCACCCTCAAGCAAAAACCATCCAATCTTGTATGCGCCCATGAGCGATAGGATAGTCCATACAGGAACAAGTGCTATCCCCTGTTTTTTTTCACAAACATATTGAATAAGTCCATACACCATCATTCCCAAAAAAAACATCATCCACGGAAGAAGCCACCATCGCCATACCGTAAATATTGATGCAACAAATGCATAGGTCGGTGTATGATTGAATATCACATTGCCACTCAATATATCATGAGGTCTGATAACACTCGCATAATACCACCCACTCAATTGCCCAAACGCTGTTTTGGCAACTTGTAGTATATCCACGTGTGACGGCAATAAACTAGTATGTGCAAGCAATTCAATACCAGGGAAAATCAATGCACCAACAATCGTCACCAGTATAATTAATGCCCACGCATATACGGTATGTTGTACACGGGCATGAATGGTAGAAAATATCCATGCACCACCAACAACAAACACCAGCAACAAAAACGATAAAGCGTATCCAAAAAGCATCAGCACACCAAAGAACATTAGTATATATCGTTGCGGTGGATGTCTTCTCGCACCATACTGCAACAACAACATACACATAAAAAAGAATGTAAGCACACCAAGACTCACAGGAAGTGACAATGCCCCAAGTGCCTGCAACGAAAATGCAATCGTCGAAAGCCACGCTAACAACAGACCCCCTCGCCATGATTGAAAGACAAGTCTCCCAAAACGGAAAAGAAGAAGAGGAAACACAAGCGACCACAACAGTGGGATCATCCATATGTTGATAGCCTCCAGAGAAATATTTGTGAGCTGTCGAATGATCACTGCCAATCCCCAAAATTGTCCATACGAATATTTTTGTGGAATAAGAAATACTTCGGGGATATCGACACCCACCACTTCCCGCCATAGTGCCTCAGGACCAAACAAAACAGGAGGAACGATCTCACCTGAGGAAAGCTGTTCTTCTACCGCAATATGTCGCCAGACATCCCCACCCCACGGCAACATGTGCGATAATGGCATATACATATGCAACAATACACTCTGCATCAACACAAAGAGCAACACATGTTTTGTGACAGTCTTGGAACAAAGAAGTATCCCCAAGAGAATACTCAACACAGCAACAAGAGGAAGAATAAAAACCGAAAGCGATTGCCATGGAGAAAAAAAGACAAGTGTCCCATATGTATGAAAAAAGAGCCAAACAGTGACACTCCATAAAAGGATATACACCCACGAAATCCATTTCATGTGTGGAAAAACAATCAAGTATTCCTTTCGTCCCTTTCCTTCAATGCCAGGTCCGTGTGATTGCCCATGTACCCATATATTGAGAAAAAAACTCAATACTAAAGAGGTGGTGAGGCTTATGAATGTCAAAAGATATGTTGTTGTATAAAATGTTATGACAATAGATTCTATTCCAGATACAACAAAAAGAGCTGCAAAACAAGCGAGAAACACAGTGACAAATCCGCGCTCAAACCGAAAAACATGTTCCAATATACGTTGCCAAAGATATGTCAACAAAAATAGATAGCCAAGTGTGAGAACAATCCCCACAACAGAGAGGTGCCATCTAAATATATTTAGATACAAAAAAGAAAGCAAGACACCTCCTATACCAAAGACACTCCATTGCGATTTCAGATATGCCATACGTTTATACACCATGGGTAAACAAACTGAGCACAGCAAAGCCAATAGCAAGTCCAAATACGCCTGCAGCAAGAGTCAACAAAAATGGAAAATCCAACAGCAGTGCAAATAATGTCAAAGATACCGCAATAACTTGTGATACCATTTTTACTTTCCCCCACAAATTTGCCATTCGTACCGTTTTGAATCGTATCCTCAACGTGAGTGCAGAGAGAATAAATAAAATTTCTAATCCCAAAATAACAACGCCCAGCCATATATTAAAATTTTGGAATACTAATAAAATAACAGCCGAACCAACTAATAGCTTGTCTGCAAGAGGATCAGCCAGAATCCCAAAATTAGTAATCTTGTCTTGCGTCCGAGCGAGAGAACCATCGAGTGCATCGGTAAATGAAGCAAAAAGAAAAAGCAATACACCAAACGTGTATGAGTGCGATGCCAATAGCCAAAATACAATGGGCGTCAACACAATGCGGAGAACCGTCAATGTATTGGGTGTCACCCATGCAGGGAGCCAGCGAAGGATTGTCCACGCCAAAAACCTATCATGTGGATGCACGTACTGAGCTACTTGATAGGCAAACAATGCAGGCTCTGTTAATTTTGCTTTATTGATGACTTTCCTCATACCACGTATACTACCAGATATCTTAAAAAAGAAAAAAATGATTTACATGAAATATCGTCTCCTTCCCCTCCTACCACTTGCTATTGTACTCCTAAACAGTTGGTTTCTCCACTCCTGGATTATTGGTTTGGGTGCTGTTGTTATATACACGATCCTATTTCTCACCAAGAGTGCACTCTCTCTAGGGAGGAGTATCAATGGTGCCCTCATACTCCTAGGCTATCTTATTCTCACAAATGCCACAATTTATTATATCTATGGGACAACACAACTGACCAGTTTTTTTGTCTTGCTTGGATCATATATATTCTTCTTACTACCAGAACAAACATCAGCTTTTCAAAAAACAAAAAAATGGATAGAAACATGGCGCACCTTTGTAGAAGATATTCGTCACCCCTTTCGAGATGCCGACGTCGTCTTTCTCAGTATTCTCGTAGCATTTCTCGATACCACGCTCCTCGGACTCCTCTGGGCAAGACGAACAATGGATGTCATGCCATCACCATGGCAGGCAGTGACCGTATGGTTTTTTATCGTATTCACCCTCTCGACATTATTACTCTTCTCTGTAGTGTCAAAACAGAGACATCGAGGGCTCGGCCTTACACTTATTTCCCTACACCTCTTTACGATGTATTCGATCGTCGCTATTCTCTATCCACTCGGATATGGATTTGATGCATTTATCCATCGAGCTACAGAAAGTTGGATTTTTGAACACGGGTCTATCCTGCCAAAAGAACCGTACTACATTGGGCAATACAGTCTTGTCGTGTTTCTTTCACATATAACAGGATTGTCTATCCACATGATAGATATTTTTCTTGTACCGTTCCTTGCAGCGTCCCTATTACCCGCTGTTGTGGCTTCCAGCCTAGCGAGAATATGGAAACTTTCCACGAACTGGCAGACATTGCTTGTCCTCGGCATATGTTTTATTCCATTTCTTTCAGGATATCTCACAACTCCACACAATCTCGTCCTCTTACTTTCGATAGTAGTCGTCTTTACGACAATGGCATATCAAAAAGATACTCGCTTTTGGTATATTCCTTTTATTCTCACACTGGCAGCAATCATCACGCACCCACTCATCGGTGCACCTATCCTCGGATTCTTCTTGACAGCAGTGTTGATCCAAAAAGCATCTTCACGAATATGGAAGATAATATGGCTTTCTTTTGGAAGCATCGGACAACTCTTCTTACTTCCAATGTTATTTACGGTCAATAATGTCCGCACAGGCAATGGTCTCCCAATAGGCACCAACCCCTTCACAGCAATTCCTCATTTTCTGGAACTGTTTGCCCGTCCATATTGGTATCTCAAGCAGGCCCCACTTTTTTGGGAAATGATCTATACATGGGAAAGAATGATTGTTCCTGTTGCGATTCTTTTCGCAGTGATAGGATTTGTCATGTACAAACAGAAAACAATAGCGCAGTATCTCTATCCTCTTACTGCACTTGCCATGTTTTTGAGTGCATGGCTCCTACGCTCGTGGATCACCTTCCCAAATGTCGTCATATACGAACAAGGTGACTATCCACTCAGACTTATCCGCGCGAGCATACTTTTTCTGCTTCCATGGATGCTCTATGGGATATATCAGAGTATCAAAAGCATGCCCAGACCTGTATACAAAAAAACACTTCTCATTCTCTTTGCCTGCTTGTTGACGATGTCACTCTATTTTTCTTATCCACAAAAAAATATAAAATCAAGATTCCCAGGATTCAATGTGACAGCAGATGATATGAGCGCAGTCGAATGGATCCACACACAACAAGGTACACAAGACAAGTATATTGTCCTTGCAAATCAGCTTGTTTCTGCTGCGGCACTCACGAAGTATAGTTTTGCAAAAAGTTTTGACACGACTGGTGGTGAAATATTTTATTATTCCATTCCAACAGGAGGACCACTGTATCAACAATATGGAAAGATGCTGTATGAAGGACAAAAAAGAGAATTTATGCTGGCGGCTATGGATCTCGTTCATGTTGATACGAGTTATTTTGTCGTGAATAGGTACTGGGCAAATGCAGACAACATCATCGAAGGCGCAAAAGAAACTGCTAATAGTTGGCAAGAGATTAATGACGGAAAAGTTTGGATATTTCAATATCATCGATAATATAAGTATGTGACACATAAAAAACATCCATAATATGGATGTTTTTTATTCCTCAATCACGTTTAGAAAACAGCTACACATGATAGTAGGAAGGAGATGCGCAGAGCGACATCTCCCCCTCCTGTCGATCGCCCGCTACCGGCCTTCCTCGACCGAAAGACGGGAGAAAGGCCAAGGTGTCAGGACTTGATGGTTGGCTTCGGCGAGAAAATCACCGACATGTGTCTGTCGACGACAGAGGCGACCACACAAGGATCTGCATCTGGCGTGAAGAACACCTGCCTGAGGACCGGCGTCGGCATGGATCGTTCGAGAAGACCACTAGACCACATGTCACCCACGATGAGGTAACTGGCACCTTGTACCATACGCCTCTCCTGAGAACACGCGAGACAACCGCCGACTTCTGTAAAGCCGGCAACATACGCGCGCTCGGCAACAGGAGTCACCGTCCCATCCGTCTCGTACCAATGCACATAGGTTCTCGTTCCAGAACGACACTCCTTCCTGCCCGTACGCACCAACTTGAGAATCTCCTGCACAGGAGAAAGAACTCGTGGCGACACACCGTAAGCATCCAGTACCTTCCTCAAGGGCATAGGTACATTAAACACTAGTTGTCCAGCGATGTTCACAAACAAATCCCCCTTCGTGAAGCCATTTCTACTGTCTCTCAAAAAAACAGCAAAAAAGACGTCATGAATAATTTGCTCAAACACCTGGAACAGAGCAGTGTAACAGAAAAACACAATATTGCAAGTATCGCATGTTCACGACGAATATTTATCTTCCTTTTGGTACAGCGACAACAGTGTCGTCACATATTCTGTCGAAGAAAACGCTTTCAAAAAAGTACCAGTATTCTCCCCCATTTTTTGTACCATGTCAGGATGTTTCAGACACCACAATAACTTTTCTTTCAACTCACGTATATCTCCTGCAACAAACGTCATTCCATTTTTTCCTTCTTCTATCAGTTCTGCGATTCCTTCAATATGACTCGCCAGCACGGGAACACCAAATGCAAAACTTTCAAAAATCACAGTCGGAGAATTCTCATAACACAATGATGGCACGATGACCATATCTGCATTACCAAATACGTTTGGCAACGCTTCCCTACTGATTCTTCCGTGGATAATGACTCTCTCATCTTTCTCTGCCATTTTTTTTACGTCTTCCAATATTGATCCATCTCCAACAATGTGCAACTCGCATTGTTGGTCTGTTTGAAAATGTAAGAAAGTGTTCAGAAGAAATAACACTCCCTTATGTTCTTCAACTTGTCCTATGTAATAAAATGTAAACGTTTCAACACTGTTACTTGTTAATTGTTTATTGTTTATTGCCTTGAAGGTCATTGGATTCCGTAGCTGTACAAATCGTGAGTGAGAAAAAAATTTCCATTTTCGATAAAACTCAAGAAGAAAATTGGAGGGAGAAATTACCACCTGTGGCGATCCCATAAGAAATCTCATCAAGCCAGCATATATGGTTGTCGGGAATCCGTTGTACCGAAAAGCACGTTCTTTTTGCTTGAGAATAATCCCGCTTGGTTCTACAAGTTGAACGTCATGAACAGTATGAACATGTCGAATACCCAGAGAACGAATAACCCGTGGAATTAAAAAGCCAAGTCCCATCAGATTATGTGTATGTACCACATCGGGTTGTTCTTTTGCCAATACATCCCGCACGAACCGAGCCGAACCCACATGAAACATATCCACTACGTGCCAAACAAAACGAGCAAAAAATCCATGTTTGTGTGCATCTGTATAAAAAAATAAATTTCTTGGCTTATATTCATGAATTACCAAATTACCCAATTGCCTCTTGGACGAAGAATTTTGCGTATTCTTTTGTGTTCCAAGCGTAATCAATAAAACATGATGACCGGCATCAAGCAATGTCCCAACAGTCTTTTCCACAACCTGCTCAGCACCCCCTCTGGCCAAGGGTGGATATAAATTGTTGATAACGCAAATGTTCATAGTCTATCGAGTGTGAGATGTCCCTCAGTATAAAGAAAGTTCTGAAAACCTGCAATGGGAATAGAAAAATTTGATTTCTTTTTTTGCGAATCAAGTACCTTTTTGAAAGAATTGTCTTCCTATTTAGAAACCATACACACCATCCTCACATATCCTCCCCAGGCTCGCTTGCTGTGTAAGCATTTTTCCGTTAGGATAAAGGTCCTATGTCAGACGAACTTGCCAGAATTCCTCCACACAATATAGAAGCAGAACGCTCCCTGTTGGGGTCTATTTTGATAGATAAAGAAGCCATGGTAAAAATAGCTGACACAATAGATGTCGACGATTTTTATAAAAAAGCGCATGAACAGATCTTTGACAGCATGCGTGAATTGTATGCAAAAAATGAACCAGTTGATGTCCTCACATTGGGAAACAAACTAGAAGAAAAAAAACTTATTGATGGCATTGGGGGTAGAAGCTATCTCGTAGGGTTGTCCAACGCCGTGCCAACGGCATCGCACATCCTCCAATACGCAAAAATCATCCGCAAAAAAGCAACACTTCGAAAACTTCTCTCGGCAGCAGAACATATCAATAAACTTGGGTACAAAGAAGATGTTGATGAAGTAGAGACAGTCCTCGATGAGGCTATGCAACATCTCTACGGCATTACACAAAAACATCTCAAACAAAACTTTGTTCCTATCAATACGATTCTCCATGATGCCTTCGAACGCATGGACGAATTGCATAGAGACCGAGGCAAACTTCGTGGGGTACCCTCTGGATTCACCCAGCTCGACAACTTGCTAGCCGGATTTCAAAAATCTGACTTGGTTATTCTCGCCGCCCGTCCATCAGTCGGAAAAACATCACTTGCTCTTGATTTTGCAAGAAATGCCGCAATCAGAGGAAAAGCAAAAGTAGGACTCTTTTCTCTCGAAATGAGTAAGGAGCAATTGGTAGACCGTCTCCTCTGTGCAGAAGCAGGTGTCGATTTGTGGAAAATGCGTACAGGAAATCTTTCAGATAGACCAGACAGCAACGATTTTCCAAAAATTGGTCACGCCATGGGATTGCTTTCCGAAGCAAAAATTTTTATAGACGACAATGCAGGACAAAATGTACTTCAAATTAGAACAAAAGCACGACGCCTTCAGGCAGAACATGGACTCGATCTTATTATCATCGACTACTTACAATTGATGAGTACGGCAAATAGCCGAGGGAGTGACAACCGTGTCCAAGAAGTTGCAGAAATGAGTCGTGGACTCAAACTGCTTGCTCGTGAACTGAATGTCCCCGTACTCTGTCTCTCACAGCTCTCACGTGCAGTAGAGCAAACAAAACCAGCAATTCCAAAGTTGTCACACCTCCGTGATTCTGGTAGTATTGAGCAAGATGCAGACATTGTTATGTTTATTTATCGAAAAGCTGCAGACAGAAATTATCAGATCGAAGAAATTCCACCGGATGAACGGCATCTAGGAGAAATTCATGTCGCAAAACACCGTAACGGACCAACAGGAGTAGTCAAAGTGTTCTTTGATGCAGCACGTGCAAGCTACCGAAACCTCGACACTCAATTTGAGGGAACACCAACCATGCAACCACCTCCTGCGCAAAAACCACCATCATTTTAAATAAAAGGCTTGGAAAGCCTCATAAGAATTATTCCTATGCTTAACAAACTCAAACAGTTCAAAGATATCCGAGAACAAGCAAAGACCCTCCAAAACACCCTTTCACAAGAAAGTGTTACCGTAAAAGAAGGTGGTATTACACTCGTCATGGATGGTAATCTTTCTGTAAAGTCACTTGATATCGCAGAAGACATGCTTTCCCCTAGCAAAAAAGAAAAACTCCAAAAAGAAATTATCAAAGCCTATGAGGAAGCTATGAAAAAAATGCAACGCATCATGGCAATGAAAATGAAAGAAATGGGTGGCCTTCCAAATATTCCAGGATTAAGTTAACGACAATCAAATGTATAGCCGACCGATAGAACAACTGATTAAAGCATTTTCAAAATTGCCGTCCGTCGGCCCACGAACCGCTGAGCGGTTCGTTTTTCATTTGCTTAAGTCTGGAAAAAAAGATGTCGCAGAAATCACCAATGCACTGAAGGGACTTATTGAAAATATTAAAAGCTGTGACATGTGCTGGGATTTTTCGGATACCTCACCATGCAAGATGTGTAGTGATCCAAAGCGTGATGCCACAACACTCTGTGTCGTTACAGAATCTCAAGAACTGCAACAAATAGAAAAAACTGGTGCATTTACAGGAAGGTATCATGTCCTCCGTGGTGTGATAAAACCAGGCAATCCAGAAAGTGTACGATTTCTGAAAGTGGCTGAATTGTTGAAGCGATTACAAGATAAACCAATCAAAGAAGTGATCCTCGCGCTCAATCCTGATCTTCCAGGAGAAACAACCATGCTCTATCTACAAAATGCGATAAAAAAAGAATCGCCAGATGTGAACGTTACTCGTCTTGCACGAGGCCTCCCAATGGGAAGCGATTTACAATATGCAGATGAGATAACACTCGGAAGCGCCCTCAAACACAGAACACAATCATAAAACTGCCTTATTAGGCAGTTTTTTTGAAAGTAGTGGGGTGTGCTACGATGACCCCACACTAGTAATAAGTTTTACCCTATTCCGCCCCGCCGACAGAGCGCCTTCTGGATCTTTCGACCCGTGCTTGTGGTAATTCCCCAATCATTATCGTGATTCAACGGAAAGGCATAACATCGAATTCAGGTTTCCCCTAGCTCGATGGGAGCAAGTCTCTTCGTCTATCACGACTATGCGTCCCAAGACGCTCGAATATCCCCGGTTACAGGGATTGCTCGCGAAGGGGGCACAGCAAAAAGGCTAGGCGGCTTAGAGCGTTTCTGCTAGGTCACCGTAACACAATCACATACTACCACACTTTCTATATCAAAAAAGACTATCCTGTGGATAGTCTTTTTTTGTTGTTATTATGAGATTTTGCTGATTGTCACAGCGGTGAATGGTTGTCGATGTCCATTTGCACGCTTGTAACGAATTTTTGGTTTGTATTTGACGACACGAATTTTTTTGTCACGTCCTTGATCATCAACCGTAGCAGTCACTGTAGTTCCTTCAAGGAATGGCGTTCCAATTTTTACGTCCTGTCCGTCCGACGCAGCCGTCATGAGTACTTGATCAAATGTGATAGTAGTACCAATTTCTGCATCGAGTTTTTCAACATGGAGGCTCTGCCCTTCCTCAACGAGGTACTGCTTTCCACCAGTAAATATTACTGCAAACATAGCTATAAAGTTTCAAATAAAAGGTCTTGTCGTACCAGGACTAAGACGACCAATACTATACCTCACAAATACAATGTTGTCAAGACGCCTCTAAGGGGATAGCAAACACATCTCCTATCTTGAGATCATGCCGTGCTGCCCAACCAGCCGGCAACTCGACAACCATCGTCGCATCAATACGTGGTCGATACACGATCAGTGCAGATTCTGTGACATATGGTTCTATAGGAACAGCGGGTGCAATATCAACGACAAGGCCCTCATCTAACCACACGATATCAAGAGGAAATCGCATATCTCTCATCACAATACCATGACGCCCAGGGTAATCATACAAAAAAAGCATACCATCTTTTCCTCCAAGATCATCCCTTCCACCAAGACCAACATACATATCTTTGATTGTTTTCGCCACGTAGAGTTCTAGTTTTTCTTGTTTCAAAAAAACCTGCTGTGTATGAGGAGGTCGTGTATTCATATACAGCAAAACAACAAAACATACAAAAAAGACTGTAAGAAAAAAAATGTGTGTTCTCCCAAACCTTATGTGTTTTTTTGCCATAGTTGTTTTTTCTTATCATCAGTTTGAAGCCAAATTGCCATGAGGAGCATAAGAAGAAAAAGAAATGCAAAGGCGATCATTTTTTGTCGACTTTGCAAAAATAACGTCGTGACACCAAAGGTAAATGAAATTGCATACAACAACAGCACCGCTTGTTTTTGAGTCATACCCGAATGAAGTAACTTGAAATGCAAATGTTCATCGTCTCCCAAATAAATAGGTCTTTTTTTTATCCATCTCATGATAATCACACGAATCACATCCAAAAATGGAATACCCACAACGAGAAGGGTGGTCATAATTTTCCCACCAGAAATAATCCCGAGAACACCAAGCAAAAAACCAGTGAAGAGACTGCCACCTTCTCCAAGAAAAATCTTTGCAGGATGCCAATTCCAAACTAAAAATCCAAGACACGACCCCGCAAAAATCAGGGCAAGCACCGCGACCTCAGGTTGAAACCATTGTTCTTGACGTGATAAGAAAAAAATCATAATTGCTCCTATCGACACAATGCCACTTACCAACCCATCCAACCCATCGAGAAATTTTGTTGTAAACATCATGCCAAATAACCACAAAAACACAAGCACTGCAGACGTCCCAAACACGAGAGGAACCGTTCCTCCAAAGGGATTTGAAATTTCAGCAGGACCTATTCCTCCGCACGCCACAATGCCTGCCGCAAGGAATGGAAACACAATCTGTTGACGAGCTCTCAAATTTTTTGCATCATCAAGGATTCCTCCCACCATCAATACCAGCCCAGCCAAAAAAATAATCAGAAATGTTCGCAAAGAGATTCGTTCTCCGACAATGCCAAAAACATAGGCAATACTCGTCACGAAAAAAAAAGATAAAAAAATGGCTAGTCCACCACCAAGAGGAATTTTTTTCTTGTGAATTTTTCGCTTTTCACCTTTTGGACTATCCACTATACGGTAGGCTCTCATAATCGCACGTACCATCGCCGTCACAAAAAATGAAAGAATAAATGTACTGAAAAAATAGAAAAATATCATACGGTATATGTCCCCACACAGGGCTATCATGTCATACCCTACAGAATATGACAACAGTCCTTCATACGGTCCCTATTCTGATGCTAGACGCTCTCTACACGAATGGTAGCACCTTCCCCAAGGACAAGTGTATCTCGTCGTTTGAGTTTTTTTGAAAGAATAAGCTCAGCAAGTTGATTTTCCACTTTATCCTGAATAGCACGACGCATAGGACGTGCACCAAACTCAGGATCGTATCCAACCTCAGCAAGTGCCTCGAGAGCAACATCCTCCACAACAAAAGACATACCTTTTGCTTCAATATCCTTTTTGACTCTCCCAAGCATCAGACCCGCGATGTGCTTTATTTCATCACGTGTGAGTGATTTGAACAAGACGATACCATCAAACCGATTGAGGAATTCTGGACGATAATATTGTTTGAGTTCTCCATGAATCAATGTCTGTCGTATCTCTTCAAGTGCGATACCAGCGGTAATTTTTTCTTGGACAAGTGCGGTGCCAGCATTGGAAGTTGCAATAATAATCGTATTGGTAAAATCAATCACACGACCAACACTATCCGTAAGTCGACCGTCATCAAACACTTGCAAAAAAAGATTCAAAATATCAGGATCTGCTTTTTCCATTTCATCGAGCAAGAGCAATGAAAAAGGATCCTGTCGTACCGCCTCGGTAAGGATTCCTGTCCCCTGCTGTCCTGGTTGTCCAATGAGACGATAAATACCACTTTTGTCTTGGTATTCACTCATATCTATGCGAATCATGCGCTCTTCACCACCAAAATATGTCCGTGCTATTGTTTTTGCAAGTTCTGTTTTTCCAACACCTGTTGGTCCAAGAAAAAGAAACGTCGCAATCGGACGCTTTTGTGAACGAACCTCAGCTCGCGCACGACGAAGTGCATTAGCGACAAGTGACACTGCCTCATCTTGTCCCACAACTTCTTTATGCATTTCTTCTTCCAATTTCAACAGTTTTGTTGATTCATCTTCTGTAATGCTCGTGGTAGGAACCCCCGTTTTTTGTGAAATAAGTCCAGCCACGTCTTCTCCCGTTACAAGCGTATTTGCTCCTTTCGTATTGTGAGTAAAACTTGCACTCTCTGTCATAATGGATAGTGCACTTTCAGGAAGATACTGATCGTGCAAAAACTTTTTTGATAAAAGAACCGACTGTTCAAGTGCATCATAACTAAAAAAGATATGCTGTTTATATTCTACGAGCCCTACTTTTGATTCCAGTACTTGAATCGCCTGATCATTGGTCATTTCATTGATATCCACTCGTGCAAGCACTTGCCCAACAGCCGAATTCACAATGAATTGATTGTATCCATTGATTGTCGTTGTCGACAATGTCAAAAATTGTCCAGCTCCAAGATATTCAGCAAGCGTCTCACTCACATCCAGTCCTTGCACAGCTCCTTGTCCACCAGATCCCACTAAATCATCAATGCCATCGATAAAAAAGATAATGTTCCCTGCTCGCGCGACTTCATTCATAATATTGATCAATCGCTCTTGTGCCCCGCTCACCGTCGTCCCTGCCAGAAGTGCAGAAAGAGACAACTGTATCAGACGTTTATCTCGTAATCTTTCAGGAACTTTTTCTTCTACCATGCGTGCAGCTATCCCTGCGATGATACTCATTTTTCCTACGCCACGCTCTCCCACCAGCACAACACTTTGGCGTCCTCCTTCTATAATACGGAATATTTCTTCTATTTCTTTTTCTCGAGCAACACACGGCTCCAGACGACCAAACTTTGCAGCAAGCGTCAAATCATGACTAAAACTATTGAGATACGGTGTTGCGACTGCGGTCATTGCTTTGTCTAGTCCATACTTACTCCTCCGCGCTGCAGCTTTTTGAAATATCTGATATTGCTTTTGCAAACGTTCTCGGATACGAAGCCATTCAATAACATTCAACAATTTGTGTGCATCTACCTTGAGATCATAAAAGAGTTCTTGAATAGGGGCAGACTGTCGAACCAACGATAACAACAATTCTGTGACATGAAGATATTCCTGTCTAGCATCATACGCATATTCATAGGCATGAAAAAGAATCTGTTGGACATCATCATCAAGAGAAATGTGTTCTTGTTTTTTCTTATTTTTTTCAAATTTTCCTGCAATCACAGCGAGCAATTTTTTTTGTGGTATACCAAGACGCACAAACACATTGGCGATATTGTTTGACTCCAATAACCCATAAAATACATGCCACGCACTGACTGCATCAGATCCATACCGATGAGCAAGGATGATTGCATCTTCGAGTACACGCAACGCTTCTGGTGTAGATACCAGAGAAATGTCTTTTCTTTGTTTTCCTTTGTGTGAAGCCAGTGCTTGTTTCCATGTTTCTACATCTCCTGGCACAAGTTCTTGTACGTTTCCCTGAGTAGCATCAAACAATTCAACAAGTTTTGGTTCTTTGTGACGGACAATATTTCGATAGAGCAGAAAACACCACGCCGTCAGTGAAAACCAAACCAAGAGTGTACTGATATGTGGTGTCCCCCACCAAAAATCCAATGTTCCAACTTCATCGACAAGATCTTGTGCAGACACAAGCCAAACAAACATGCCAAACAATCCAACACCAAAGAGCACACTCCCAATAAGTTCAAATCGTTCAAGCCATACACGGATGCGACGAAATACGATATCGCCTCGATCCATAGGCAACCCCCAAAAAAGAAGCTTGTCTCGCAACACAACGCCCATACTCATACCCCGAAACTTTTTTTCAGGGCGGTATGGCAACAATGGCAATGGTGATTGTGTCTGAAACTGCATAGATTATTGTAACAAAAACACACGACCGATCATGTATATCAAAAAAACAGGTGTCGCCAACCACAAACACAAGGCAATACAGAGCACCCAGAGCCAGACAAAAAGCGCGAATGTTCTGCCAATAATATTCACAATACGCATGAACACACTCATCAATCTTCCTTCAAAATCTGTCTGTCCATACATCGGCGTAAAGATATGACGCACCCAAAGGCCAGGCGCAAGAGATATGTTTGCATCCTGAAGGCTATGAAACAATCCTACAAGGACACGACGAAGACCCCCTGTGTACCACCATAACGGGAAATACAAAGCATCAAGAAAAAATTGAAGGGCAATACGTTGCAAGACGATAACAACCATATATGTTTAGTTGTGCATAGTATACCAGAAATAAAAAAAAACTCCCATCGGAGAGTTTCTTATATCACCATTGTTGGCGATTAATTTGCTCGAGCAAACGCAGTACCAACCGGCGTCACATACTGCATATCCCCAACAGCGACAAGATTTGTTCCACTGAGTCGACCTTCGATAGAATTCATAGAACGGTGTGATGCTACTTCTACATCCAACCGCTTGTTCTCTCGTTCAAGTTGTGTTACCTGATCTTGAAGATCACTGATCACAAACCCTTGTGTTGATACGGTATTAATTTTGAATAAATACAACACCCCAAAAATCACAATCGCGACGAGGAGCATACTTCGAAATGTTGTGCTGACAAGCCAATGCTGGACAGCAAGTCGTTTTTCTCGAAGGGTAGGTGTTTTTTTGAGATATGCATTCATATGTGACAGGCATTGAGAATGACGATATTATATTTTTTCTACGACACGGAGTTTTGCAGAACGAGCTCGTGTATTTTCTTTTGCTTCTTGCTCGGATGCAACAATTGGTTTTTTTGTAATAATTCGAATTGTTTTCTTTTCTTGTGATTTGAAATAATGTTTCACGATACGATCTTCTCCAGAGTGAAATGAAATCACGGCAAGTCGTCCACCCGGTTCAAGTACATCAATCGCTTGTGGCAGTGCCCGTTCTATCACACCAAATTCATCGTTGACCGCAATCCGAAGTGCTTGAAATACTTTTGTGGCTGGGTGAAGTCCACCAACCCACGGGACTTCCTTGTCCGTCTTCAACTTCTTTCGGTAGACGTCTAGGACAATATTGACCAGATCACTTGTGTTGTTGATACTTTGTTCATATGCTTTTATAGCGTGTGCTATTTCTTTTGATAACTTTTCTTCTCCGTACGTGTGAAAGATATGTTCGAGTTCTTCTTCTGAGCTTTCTGCTAAAAGCGCCGCAGCCGTTTTCATCTCACTATGCGGTGTATAGCGCATATCAAGTGGTTCGTCTGGATTCTGAAAACTAAATCCTCTCTTTCGCTCTTCAAACTGAGGACTTGACCATCCGAGATCCATGAGAATTCCATTGACCGGTCGGAACTTCTCTTCCGCGACAATCTCAGCAAGTTTTTCAAAGTTCTCTCGGACATATGTCACACGATCAGCCTCTCCATACAAAAACTGTTTTGCTCGCGCCAGTGATTCTGGATCTGCGTCAATCCCGAGCACCAGACCGTTTGGAGCGGTATGCTTCAACATCTCCGCTGTGTGTCCCCCATCACCAAGTGTGCAATCGATGACGTTGCTACCAGGACTGAGTTGTAACGCATCGATAACCTCGTGCAGAAGGACTGGAATATGTCGCATAGTAATAATCAATAAGCAATAAACAATAAACAATTTTTTTGTGAGCTTGTTTATTGCTCAATGTTTATTGCTTATTGATCACACGCCTAGTTCAGACATTTGCTCAGCAATCTTATTGCTTTCTTTTTCCGACTGTTGTGTATAGGTCTCCCACGCTGTCTTATCCCAGAGTTCGAGGCGGTTGTATAGACCGGCCACTACTGTTTCTTTTGAAAGACTTGCGTATGTTCTCAGATATTCCGGCAGAATGATTCGACCCTGCTTATCAACAGAGACATCCATCGCACCGGCGAGCATGAGACGTGCGAATGCACGTGCGTTTGCTTGGGAGAACGGGAGATTTGCGAGCTTGTCTGCGAGTTTCTTCCACTCATCTTTTGTGTAGAGAAACAAACAGTTGTCGAGCCCGCGCGTCACAACAGCTCCTTTTGAAAGAGCAGTACGAAATTTCTTTGGGACAGCGAGCCGTCCCTTTTCGTCTAGATTGTGAGAATACTCACCGATAAACATACGTGGAAAGGAAAGTGGAGAATGATATATAGACAAGCACGTTATATATCGCTCAGAGAAACCCATTATCCTGTAATCAGGAAAGATCTCTTCATGACTACCGAGGCAATCATGGAGTTCCCCACTTTTCCCCACGTATAACCATTTTAACCCACTTCTCTTCCCCATGCAACCACTGTTATCCACTTTTGGTGGATAACTCCTCTGTTTTGTCATCCCGAGCGACCGAAGGGAGTCGAGGGATCTTTCGAAGTCGAAAATATTGGTTAAAAAAATTACTACAGACAAGTACAAATATTCTATATATGTTTTTTATTTATCCACAACAAAAATTGACGAATCTTATATAAAAAAGATAGTGTGTATCTATTGCTTTCTCGCGCAATTCTGCGTGGGCAAGTAATTCCGCTGAAAGGAGAGTTCGGATGAGACACATCTCGTATCTGGCGTTCCTCGCCGCGATGCTCGCCCTAACCTGGGCGGCTCCCTCGGCGAACGCCGAGACTCCGACGATGGCAACCGACGCGAAGACGACCGGCGACCACGCCACGGAGGTCACCGCGACCGCCACCGCGGTCAGCAGCCTTACGGAGGAGATGGTCCACACCGCGATCTGGCAATCGCCGAACAACGCCATCGCGAACCTGGCCTTCTCCAGTTCCTCGCCGCTCACCGACCGCATCGCCGTCACCGCGGTCGTGGACGACGACTTCAACATCGGCCGCGGCGCAGGTGTCATGGGGTTCGTCGGCAACGCCGACCACGTCCCCATCGCCATGTGGCACGACGGCCAGGCCATCATCCTCCGGCACGACGCGACCGACGTCATGGGGGTCAACAACGCGACCACCACCGCGGTCAACAACGCGGCGGCGGACAGCGCGGCGACCAAGGTCCAGAACTCGGTCATGGGATGTACTACCGGCGGCGACGCCAAGGAGGTGGGCACTCGGCCCAACTCTGAACCCATGATGGCCTCGCCATCGACGACCAACGACACCGCTCCCCACAACCCCAAGGAGGGTATGGGGAAGACGGACTACTAGCGCGCGGCGGCTCCAAGAGCCATCACCGCGCGGGCTGCGCTAACCCGTAGCCAAGCCCAGGAGGGGGCGACGAAACGGCAGGACCTTGTGTCCACGCCGAATCGTCGCCCCCTTCGACTTGATTCTTCTAAAAAAACCAAAAACCGCCCAAAGGCGATTTTTTTATTTATTCAAATTTGTTTTAGCCATGTTCTATTTTTTCAACTTCCTCAACTGCCGCTGATACGTAATAGCAAACCGATGCGCCTCGTCTCGCACACGAACAAGAAGCTCCTGATGCTCATTCACCCATTTGATAAATCCACGATCACGCGTGCCAAACACAAATTCATTTTTCTTTCGCTCTGGCCCTTTTGCAATCCCAACAAGCGGGGTATCTATTTCAAATGCACGCAAGACTTTCATTGCACGATTCACCTGCGGCTTGCCACCATCAATGAGGAATACATCGGGCAACGTCCAAACGTCCTTTTTTTGTTGTTTCGTATTATTCGTAATTCGTACATTCGCGTCATTCGTAATTTCAGGAAACACTGATGCTTTAGTATGAATGTCAACATGGCGTAATCTTCTCACAAGAACTTCCTCCAAACAATCCACATCACTCTGCCCGACGACTGATTTAATTTTGAATTTTCGATATTGATTTTTTACCGGACCATCACTATCAAATACCACCATTGAGCCCACTTTCCCCGTTGCTCCAAGATTTGAAATATCATATCCTTCTATGCGTTTCACGCCAGCGGATTGTTCATCTTGAACAAATGATTTGTTAATCAACGCCATGTCATGAATACGTTCGAGCGATGCAATCTGATTTCGAAGACGCGCTGCTTCTTCAAATGCTTCTGCTTTTGAGGCTTCTTGCATTCGTTTTTTTAATGTTGTGATAAGTCGTTTTTTTCCACCTTTGAGAAATTGCACTAGTGGTTGAATCACATTCTTTTTGTATTCAGCAGGACTAATTTCTCCCGTGCACACTCCCAAACACAATCCCATTTGTCTATATAGACAAGGTTTTCCAGATTGATTCTTCTGCTTTTGACAATCAGAAATATAAAAAAGCTTTCTCAGCAATTTCATCGTCGCTGTTGTATTTAGTCCAGGATATGGTCCGAATACATACGCATATTCTTCCAATTTCAAATTTTCAGGGAACACTGATGCTTTAGTACTTTTTTCCAATTTCTTCTGCACGTATTCATGCTGACGTAACGTGGTAACTAGTGGGTATTCACCTTTTGCAATGACAATATAATTCCAACTTTTATCATCACGCCCCAGAACATTATACTTTGGTTGTTTTGCTTTAATAAAATTTGCCTCGAGGATGATCGCTTCGAGCACAGAATCTGTTGTTTTCCACTTGATATCCACGACTTCGTGGATCATCTGTTCGATAGGTCGCGAAGTTCGCGCACCACGGAAATAACTACTGACCCGACTTTTCAATGATGTCGCTTTGCCAACGTAAATCAATTCTTTTTTTTTATTAAAAAAAAGATAGATGCCTGGTGCGTCGGGAAGTTTGGTGAGTTGATCTGTCACCTGTATTGCAAACATGGTATTAACTACGCTAGTGTACTCTCTATTTTTTTCAAAACAGCAATCAAAAATTCAGCAGAAGAAACATCCAAAGGTTCTCCCTGAAACACAAACTCTTTTCTATCCTCCGGCTTATTTTGAATAAGTGTTTCAATCAATCTATCCAAATCAGAAGGTGTTTCACTTATGCGAGGTGGGTTCTGATTCAAATGTGCCTCTGTTGCGTCTAATATGTACTGTTGTCTTTCTTCAGTATTATTGTTAGGATTATTTATCTTATCGTATTGCTCCTCAAACGGTTTTTTGCTAGTTCTCAATTCGTATAATATGATTCCCAAAGCATATAAATCTCTCCCAGCATCAGCAGGATATCCCTGTAACACTTCAGGAGAAAAATATTGAACAGTTCCTGTTATTGTAGTTTTTGGTTTTGTTTGTTTTATCACTGATTGCATTTTAGAATTTTGTGACTTACCATTCTCGTCATCATCACTTCCAGGTCTTTTATACCCTCTCTTTGTGGGAGGAAGCGAAACATCATATGGAGCTAATTCTTCCATCAGTTCAGCAATACCAAAATCTCCAATAGCATAAGACCCATCACTGCGAGCCATAATATTCCCTAGCTTAATATCCTGGTGAACCAAGTCAGATTTATGAATAGCATCTAATCCTTGTGCAACATGCTGAGCAATAGTAAGCAACTTTTTATCCATGCCTTTCCTAAAATATTCAGAATAATGTATCCATTGATCATATAACTTTCTGACTTGTGCATAATCAGTTGGATATTCAATTTTATGACCATTCAAATATGCCAAAAAATTATCTTTATTTTCATCAAGCATAGCCGTCAAATCACCTCCATCAATATATTCCATGACAATACCAATAGGTTGTATATCCAAACCCTGATAGGACAACTCAACAGTTCCATCTCCGATAAGCTTGACTACATGACGGCTTGGATTCTCGTTTTGAACTTTTTGTATATGACCAACTTCCTGATGCAAAGAATACATGTTCATTAATTTTTGAACCATTTGCCAATCATTATCAATATCCGAAGGCACCTCTGCAGAGGGTTCTTCAAGATTCGAATCTTTTATTGCAGTCTCTTGAAATCCCAGATGTTCTTGATCTCGCATTTTAACTATAAAATCAGGTCTCCATGTTTTTATCACGACTTTTTTCCCGTCACTATCAACCGCGAGATAAGCCACCCCCATTCCCCCCTCACCTAACGTATCCAAAATTCTATATTCCCCGCCTAATACTTCTATACTTTCAACAGGGATTTCCCTTTTTTCATGTTTATCCCATGTGAAATCTACATCGCCTACAACAGCAGTTTCTTCGTCTATACCGGGTAAAGTCTCAATCCTTTGTTCTCCTTTACCCGTTATTTCTTCTGAAATTTCCATTGCATGTGGGCGACCAGGCCGAGTAGTTTCTCCTATCATAGGATGAAATCAAATATGAATATATAGATTCATTGTAAAGCACAAACACAGTACTTTGCAAGCAAAAAAGAAGACAAACCCCATATACAGTGCTATAGTCAAGAGAGACAGAGATGTATTCACCTAACGAAATGGCCTATGAAATCCTCATATATCCTCCCGGTTCTTGTATTGTCCTCACTTCTTTTAAGTGGATGCGTCTATACTACTGATACACAAACGACACCAACAGTATCTCCCAGTGAGCAACAACAACCCACAGTACAAGACAAAGTAAATGATAAGGATACGATACTGTCTCTCGACAATCGAGGCCTCACAAGTGTACCGTCAGACATCTTTGATAACACGGCTATCGAAGTACTCGATCTCTCGCACAACGATCTTACAGGATCACTCCCGGCTGAGATCCGCCATCTGTCGCGTCTCAAAACACTCGATATGAGTTACAACAGTATGACTGGTATCCCGGCAGAAATAGGACAACTGACAGAACTCGAAACGCTCAATCTTTCACACAATCAATTTACCGGTCTTCCCTACGAACTCGGCAATCTCACGCATCTACGGACACTCGACATCTCTGGGAATAATTATTCCACAGAAGATCTCGCAATTATTGAGAAACAACTTCCTTCGTCAGTCACGATTATACAATAATCGACAATAAGTTACCGTACAAAAAAATCTAAAAAAATATACCACGAATAGATCACCAGTTTTGGAATGTATTTGATTTTTAATACCGAGCGAGACAAACTTTTTCGTTTGTCTTTGTTGTCACAAAATTGATCAAGAAAATGCGCTCGTTCTTCATTGATAATGTGGTACATAGCACGAAACGTTCGATCTCGTTTCATCCGATCCCATATCCAGCGATATCGCAACTGACGCGTGTAATAATCAAGTAACCATCGATGTTCGTTTATTTTTTTTCGTAATGTCTTTGCAAGATCAAATCTCTCTCCACCAAGATATCGTTCAATGAGTAATGCAGATTCTTTTCCAGAAATGACAGATCCTTTTATCCCGTCTGCAGCAAATGCACCACAATAACCAGCTGCGTCACCAATCAACAATACATTGTCACAGGATGTTTTTTTCAATACACCTCCAATAGGAATAAAACTTCCAAATCGATATTCTGGTTTTTGCACATCTGACGAAATCAATACAATCTTTTTTTCAATCAATGTCTGCATAAACTGCGCAAGCAATTTCTTAGCATCTCCTCTGTCTTTTTTTAATTTTGCCAGGCCGATACGAAATCCCGCCTTGCCATCAATCGTTGTTGGAGAAAGCCATCCACCATACCCGAGAGAAAACTCTCCAAACCAGAAATGGTAAATCGTCTCAGCAGGAAGAGGCCCGAGAAGCACGTCCCCAATCCATACTTCTTCGTAGCCGAAAAGAAACGTATCATTTGTATCAAGTTGTTGAATCGATTCTGCTACAGAAGAATGTCCGCCATCAGCACCTACGAGAAATGTTGTCGTGACGATTTTCACATCTCCCCCGCCCTTGAGCTGAATCGTACTCACGCCGTCATGTGTCTCCACACTGTCATACGCCATTCCCGTCCAGACAGTAACATTGTCTGGGAGCTTCTCTGCGAGTGCTCTAACAAGCGCCTTTGTATCTGTCTGATAAATCCAGAAGTCATCTGTTTTTGAAATAAAATAATCGTCATAGTTTGGCGAGACAACACAAATAGAAGAAATGGGATTGGTGATGTATGCATCTATATCAAAAAACGATGCAAACTCCTCTCGCGTGTGAGTCGTAATAAGTCCCGTAGATTCCACACTTGACCCAGCAAACGGCTTTGCGTCGACCACCAAGACCTTGTACGTTTTTGGCAAGTGATGTGCGAGGGTAAGTCCAGAAAAACTCACACCGATGATGATGACGTCAAATTTCTCTTGCATATTATGAGACATATTTTTTGAGATATGCTCCAGTATGACTCTGTGTACTCTTCCTTGCAACTTCTTCTGGCGTTCCTGTTGCGACGAGCAAGCCACCTTTGTCCCCTCCTTCTGGACCAAGATCAATAATCCAATCCGCACACTTGATCAAATCCAAATTATGCTCGATGATCATCACCGTATTGCCTTGCGACACAAGTCGCTGAATTACTTCAATCAATTTTTTGACATCTTCATAATGAAGCCCTGTTGTCGGCTCATCAAGAAGATATAGTGTCTTTGTAGTATTCCGTTTTGCCAGCTCACGAGAAAGCTTGATACGTTGGGCTTCTCCACCAGAAAGTGTCGTCGCGGATTGACCGAGGGTTAAATAATCAAGCCCCACTTCTGTGAGCATTTTAATTTTGTCATGAATAGGTGGGATGTCTTGAAAAAAATCCTCTGCATCCTCGATCGTCATATTCAATACATCAGAAATATTCTTTCCCGCGTAATGCACTTGCAATGTTTCTGCATTAAACCGCTTTCCATTGCACACATCACAGATAATTTCTACACTCGGCAAAAAGTGCATTTCAATATTGAGAGCACCTTTTCCTTCACAATTTTCACAGCGTCCGCCAGGTCGATTAAAACTAAATCGTCCTTTTTTGTACCCACGAATGCGAGCCTCGGCAGTCATCGTGAACAAATCACGAATCGCATCATACGCTTTCGTATATGTTGCAGGATTACTGCGTGGCGTTCTGCCGATCGGATTTTGATCTATCTGAATAATTTTATCAATATATTCAATCCCCTTGATTTCTCGATGTGCACCAATACGTTTGTCGACATGATGCAATTTATTTGCAACAGCTCGATAAATGATATCGTGCATCAGCGTCGACTTGCCAGATCCTGATACCCCAGTCAGACAGACCATGCGACGAAGTGGGACCTCGACTGTCAAATTTTTCAGGTTGTTTTCAGTGGCTCCGATGATCTTCAACTTTGGCGTAGAGCTGTCAACTTTTCTTCGTTTACTTGGCACATCAATTTTCTTTTCCCCACGAAGATACTGCCCAGTAAGAGATTTCTCCGCACTACCGTACGTTTTCACGTTTGACATTTGAAATGTGTCACTTGTTTTTTTCACATCTGACAATTTTGATGTTGACGTGTCAAGCAACGCTTGTCGTGGTCCCGAATACACCACATATCCACCATGTTTTCCAGCACCTGGCCCGATATCCACGACCCAGTCACTGACAAGAATAGTATCTTCATCATGTTCTACAATAATAATCGTATTGCCAATATCACACAGATTTCGGAGCGTTGAAACGAGCAAATCATTGTCTCTCTGATGAAGCCCAATTGTTGGTTCATCAAGAACATACAGTGCACCAACCAACTGTTGTCCTACTTGAGACGCAAGACGAATACGCTGAGCTTCTCCTCCTGAGAGCGTTCCAGCAGTACGATTGAGTGTTAAATAATGAAGTCCGACATTGAACAAAAATTGTAGTCTATTGGTAATTTCATTCAGTGCTGCGCTTGCGATATCCAGATCCCGCGCATTGAGCGCATCAAACAATCCTTCAAAAAATAATTTTCCATCTTCAATCGTCAGGCCCGTAACTTCCCAAATGTTTTTATTATCTATTTTCACCGCAAGCGCATTGTCATTCAAACGCTTTCCTTCACATACGGGACAGAGTTCTTCACTGAACAATTCTCGTGTTCCAAGACCAGTACATGCAGCACAGTACCCATATGGGCTATTGAAACTAAACATACGAGGCTCAATCTCTGGAAAACTGTATCCCTCATTTGGACAAGAATATTCTGTAGAAAAAACTTGTTCTTCGCCATCAGGATAAATAACCGTACATAGACCATTTGACAGATCAACTGCTGTTTCGATTGCTTCACCAAGACGCTGTCCATCTTCTTTCTTTTTTTCGGGATCGAAATCAACAGTTGGAATGGTATCAACAACAATTTCAATCGTGTGCTTATTATTTTTTGATAACTTAATCTGTTCACGAAGTGACTTCATTTTTCCATCCACACGGACCTCGAGAAATCCACTATTATACATGTCATAGAGCATCTGGTAATACTCCCCTTTTCTGCCACGGACAACAGGAGATAATATCAACAATTCTTTTGATGTATTTTTTTTCTTTTTATGCGTTGTGACAATACGTTCGGTAATTTCATCGGTCGTCATCTTTTCAATCTTTGTATCACACACGGGACAATGTGGCTTTCCCACACGTGCATACAAGACACGCAAATAATCATAAATTTCTGTAATCGTCGCAACGGTCGAACGTGGATTGGCACTATGCGCCTTTTGGTCTATAGAAATAGCCGGAGACAATCCCAAAATCTCATCAACATCTGGCTTTGTCATATTACCAAGAAATTGACGGGCATACGCTGACAAACTCTCAATATACCGACGCTGTCCTTCGGCAAAAATAGTATCAAACGCAAGCGAAGACTTCCCTGATCCAGAGAGTCCGGTAAAAACGATCATCTTGTTTCGTGGGAGTTCAAGAGAGATATTCTTAAGATTGTGCTCTCGTGCACCACGAATGACTATTTTATCTTGCATATCTAGAAAGCTTAGAAAGCTTGGGAAGCTCAGAAGGCCTAAAAAATCCAAGCCTTCTAGGCCTTCCAAGCATTCTCAGCCTTATAACCAAAAAGGCCCTCATTCGGGCGTACTATACGTATAGCGGAAAAGAGCCAACGTAGTATACATTGCCTAGGGTGAAAGTCAATTATGCACAGTCTATCATACCAAACTCTTGCAAATAATACAAAGAGGGTATACTATACGTTCGTTCTTACAAAAAAAGAACCTGCGTCACGCTCGACGATCCTTCAATGCGAAAGATCAGGGGTATACATATATAGTATAATCTTGATCTTTCGCTCGGAAGGTCAGTCCGAGCACGTCCGGGAGTTCCGGACAATGTAGAGTGGAAATCCGTCACAAAAGAAGAAACAACATGCGACGCATCTGGAACTGGATGAAGGCCCACCCGGGCGCCACGGCGCTCGTCGCCTACAGCTACCTCATGGCCCTCGGCCTCGGTGTGCACTACCTTCTCGGAGGTATCCCCCACTTCACCATCTGACGCAGTCCTCGTCCAAAGCCCCGCCGACACCACGTCGGCGGGGCCACGGACGGGATGAAAAAAATATTGGAAACGCCATAGGGCGATTTTTTTATTTCAAAAAGTTCTATAGAAAACAAAAGCAATTTTGTCAAGAGTACCTATGTACGCTATACTCTCTACGGTCTTTAGAAATTATCTCCATGTATACTCTCTATATCCTCCGCTGCGCAGACAATTCTCTCTATACAGGCATTGCAAAAGATCTCGAGAAACGTCTCGAGATGCACCGCACTGGGACGGGATCAAAATATGTTCGCGCGAAATCCCCTTTTGTTGTAGTGTATACTGAGGAATGCAACGATAGATCGAGTGCGAGTAAGCGAGAAATCGAAATAAAAAAAATGTCTAAACAAGAAAAAGAAAAACTGATTCGCGTATGAATACTCAAGCTATTGAGACCGCTCAACGACAATCATCAACAGGGAACAATTTGTCTGAACAGGATTTTTTGAATATTGTGAAGGAATATACCGCTTCTCTTTCGCTCAAAGGACAACACGATTCCCTTCAATTTTTGATATGCCCTGTCGGAATGATAGGAAGTGGAAAGACAACAACTCTCAAAAAAATCAATGAAACCATTCCATTTGTCTGCATCCGTACAGACGATATACGCGCACTTTTAAAAAAACATGGATATAATTTTTTGAAAACAAAAGAACTTGCTCTTGAAGTGGCAATACAAATATTGGAAAAAGGATATAGTATTGCACTCGACTCGGATTGTGCAGGAGACAAAGTACGAGAAAAAATTGATAGTATTGCAAAAACATTTCCAAAATTAGAAATCATATGGATTCATATTATTGCATCTGACAACGTCATAAAAAAACGCCTGTCGCCAGACAATGAAAAACGTGTGTACAAAGGTCCCGAAGCAATCGAACGTTATGAAATTAGAAAAGTACTGCATGAAAACCTTCCAATGCAATTCGATGCAACGATAGATACAGGATCCGACCATACTAAGACTGACTTTGAAAATGTAATAAAAATTATAACAGAAAGAATATAAAATCCCCTCCTTACCAAGGAGGGGATAGGGGAGGTTTCGCATAAGCAACGTATGCGCTTCTAAGATAACCCCTTGCCCGCAATGCTTCGCAACGCGTTGCAGGCGGGCCCTCTGTCTCCCCCTTCGTAAGGGGGAGAACGTTCTCAGAAATTATGACCATCGACAACGTCCGACAATCTCTCAAACATACGTTTGGTTTCGACTCCTTCCGCCCCATGCAGGAAGAGATTATTCAGGCTGTGATAGAAAAAAAAGATGTACTCGTTCTCATGCCAACGGGTGGTGGAAAATCGCTATGTTACCAACTGCCGGCACTTGTCATGGACGGCCTCACGGTCGTCGTCTCCC
>Ga0210057_1000337_pt1 | contig 78772 bp, 89 predicted proteins | sample CryGeyCG2114_010_2_FD_183968 | JGI IMG/M metagenome (GOLD analysis project Ga0210057, IMG submission 183968) | Groundwater microbial communities from aquifer - Crystal Geyser CG10_big_fil_rev_8/21/14_0.10 (SPAdes) (version 2) | ecosystem: Environmental > Aquatic > Deep subsurface > Groundwater ... | reverse complement strand
CTTGACTCATCGTTATCAGGGATTATTTCAGCTGGTGGATATTATCTCCTTACACATGCTAACTATGACGGCACCGTATCAGCAGATGAGGTATATTCGACTCAAAACAGCATATCTTCAGATGGTGCTGTAAGATTGTATTCAGACGCAGGTATTACACTTGTCGATACCGTTGGATTTGGAGAGTCTGTCGTATATGAAGCTTCTGCAGCAGCAAACCCAATGACTGATGGGAGCGCTTCTCGTACTAGTGGTGTAGATACAGATAATAACTTTGATGATTTTGTACAAAACGAGCTTTCAGATCCACAAAATTCAGCATCTGTGAGTGCAACACCCACTCCAACTGAATCACCTACTGAGTCGCCAACTTCGTCACCATCAGCAAGTCCTACTGCAGAACCTTCAGAATCCCCTTCTCCTAGCCCAACGTCGACACCAATAGAGTCACCAACTCCTTCGTCTGAGCCTACTGAAACACCAACCTCAACTCCAACCGTCGAGCCAACAGAAAGTCCGTCCCCGTCACCCACAGCTGAGCCCACAACTACTCCAACAGCCACACCAAGCCCTACCTCTACCCCAACAGCTACTCCACGCTCATTATTCTTAGCTAGGTTTGGTACACGAGAATGTAGGCTAGAATATAGAATGGTGAGAATAGGATTTATGAGGATACTCTTCCCAAGAATTAACTGCAGTTAAACAAGCGCGTATACATCTTGGTAGCTTGATTCACCGACTTTTGTAGCATTCCCTGCTAGTATTTCTTCATATTTACTACAATGCATACATCCTCCTTTAGGACATTTAAAATGATCGAGTTGTACCGCTAGCTTAATTCTCTTAGCCTGCTTCATAACAAGCTCTTTACTTTCTTCTAGATTAGGAAGCGGATATTCTCGTGGCTCATTTTCACGATCTATATACCAATAACTAGCTTTTGCTACTTCTCTACTCTGAGTATGTGTGGCTATAAGTAAATAGACAGGCAATTGTAGTGAGTCTTCTGATTCATCGCGCCTACCAGTTTTGAAATCAACAATATGGACTTTGTCTTCACTCTCTAAATATTCTAGCCAGTCTATTTTTCCACATAAAATTATGTTTTCTTCTTCAGATAGCCAGTAATACGGCAGATCTGCAAAATCTGACTTAATCTTGATCGCTTTGTTAGCAATAGGGCCAGGATGCTTCATCACTCGCTCAATCATATCTTTGCCTCTCTTTTTAGCCTCATCTGATTCTACACTTGTTTTAAAGCCACCTTTTTTACCAGCATACTTTTCATCCCAATCGGTTTCAAATTTTTTAACAAGTGGCAGATGAAGACGCTCATCCACAGAGAAATTGGTAAGATCTTCAAGTATTTCGTGAACAGCCTGTCCTAATGCAAGTGGTGGTTCAACAAGAGCTATTTTGTTTCTGGTAATAGGGTCTTTGTAAATATTTCGAAGATAAAAAAGTCTAGGACAATTATTAAAGTCATTTATCTTTGAGTGAGATACCCATGTTGCTTTGAATTTGTCAGGTTGTGTGGATTCTGCCATTAGTAAGTATTACGTAACGTTTCTAACTCTTCTTGAGAATATAATACAATATTGTCATCGTTCGTATTGATTTTGAAAAGATCCTTTGCGATCTTTGATGATACTTTGTACGCTTTCAAAGGTTTTTGAGGAGATTCTGAAAAATACTCTGATCTTTTCTCTGTTTCCTCGAAACTATGCCGATCAAACACATATATATACCCATCACTAAATAGTTCATCATAGTTATGCAGTAACGCATCATACGTTGAAGTATTTGCTTGTATTTTAAAATCAGACTTTCCTGTCCATCCAAAAAGATACTCTCCAGCGATCTTTGTTAATTTTTCTTTATTGAATAAAGCTCTAAATATTGCGGCTCTTTCATTGTCACCAGTAGCATATATAGCATTTCTATTGCCATCGTTAGTTGATAAATCTTTAGCTTGTCTTGGCTCTAGAATTGGTATTGCATTTGGGTAGTTAGAACCATGAAGTAGATGTCCTTCAGAAAATTCATGAGCTAGTGTTGAAACAACGTCATTAGCTTTCATTTCAGACATATCTATTACATCATAACTGACGGCTTCTTTCATTGATGTCTCATTCATGAGCTTATTCTACCAGAAAAGTGTATATCCCCCTCAGGAAATTCCATATTGGGGGAAGTATTCTAGTCGTCCAAGAAGATGACTTTGTTATTCTGTCGATCGATTTGTACTGTGTACAAATGATTTCTTGCTCTGAATGTAATGGTATAAATACCATTCACACAGCATTTTTGCTCGACTTTTATACCTTTGCTTAAGTGCGATCTGTTATGCATGAGCCAGGTTTTAAGAAATCCGAAAGTGACAGCCCAGTCGATCTCTGCATCACTCGAACTAACATCGGGCTCATTAGCTTTGGGATAATAGAGCGATTCTGGTTCTGCAGGTATTGGCGCACCTATATCGAACCGGTCCCCTTGGATAATCTTATAGACTTTAACTGGCACAGACATTGAACCAGGTGTATTCTGGACAACAACCTTGGCTTCGAAAGGCATTCTGCCATTCGTGTCATAATAAATGAAAGTTTGTCCAACCGTTACCTCGTCTAGGCATTTCAACCGGCTACCTGCTTCACGACTTAGAATGATCACTACACGTATCTCCTTTGTGCAATTGGAAACCATATTGTACAAAATTTTCAGCGAAATTTCATGTTTGGTGTAGTATTATAGTGAAATGAAAACATTACCCGAAAGAATAGCCTTTGTGGATGTAGAGACAACTGGATCAAATCCTCAGTCTGATCGTGTAATTGAAATAGGAATTATACGTGTTGAGAATGGGAAAATTGTTGATCACATGGATACCCTCATTAATCCTATGGCCCATATACCACCATTTATAAGTAATATGACTGGTATTAGTCCTGCTGATCTTACTGGAGCGCCACTATTTGAAGAAGTAAAGACTAAGGTGTTTGAATTATTAGATGAGGCACTTTTTGTGGCTCACAATGTCAATTTTGACTATTCATTTATTAAACACGAATTTATGAGACTTGATGCAAACTTTAATGCTAAAACTCTATGTACTGTTCGGCTTGCACGTAGCCTCTTCCCCACAATGAAAAAATATAACCTAGATGCTTTAATCCAACAATTTAACCTCCCGATTAAAGATCGTCATCGGGCATATTCAGATGCCTATTGTCTGTATGACTTTTATGATAAAACTCTGGATCTGTTTGAGGAAGATCATCTACTTGCGGCGATAAATTATCAGACAAAAACAAACATTCCAGAGAGCTTATCAAAAGAGATGATTGATGATCTACCTGAGTCACACGGTGTGTATATTTTCCATGGCAAGCCTGAGAAATCTCTATTTGAATCTAGTGAGTACCAAGATTCTGACGAAGCAGTTTTATATGTGGGTAAAAGTAATAACATACGCTCTCGTGTATTGTCACACTTCTCTTCGCAAAAAAGCTCGCTCAAAGAGCACAATATTGCCAAGCATATTACTAGGATTGAAACAATTCAAACACACGGTGAGTTGGGAGCTTTGCTTCGCGAGTCACAGTTAATTAAAGAATTGTCTCCTATATATAACAGAGCACTTCGCCGTAAGCGTGAGATGACAGTACTTATTCGTGGTGAGCAAAATGGATATTACACAGCTGAGATGCAGTCAATTCCTTTGTCTCAGCTTGAACCTGAAACAATTGAAAAAGTAATAGGTGTCTATAATAGTAAAAAGCAGGCACGAAGTTTTCTTGTTGATATAGCTCGCAATAAAAAGTTATGTCCTAAACTACTCGGAATTGAAAAAGGTGATGGCCCCTGCTTCAATAGGCAGTTGGGTTGGTGTAATGGAGCTTGTGAAAATGCAGAAAAAGCACTTACATATAATATTCGATTTATAGAAAGCTTTTCTCAATCGCTTGTTCCAAAATGGCCATTCCCTGGCGCTGTCGGCATTGAAGAAACAGGCTATTATGGTCGTGAAGTTCATATAGTCGATAAATGGTGCTATCAAGGATCAATTGTCTATGATGCTGAAGGCAATGTATCTGAAACGTTTACACCAAAAAGTTTTGACTGGGATATATATAAACTTTTAAAAAAGTATGTGAAGTCTAGTTCTTCGAGGGTGAATTTGGTTAAGTTAGGAGAAAGAGAATTATTTAGTTAAGCCAGACCGGCACAAATGAGTACCGGTCCTTTTTATTTTTTATGGCAGTCTTTCTTCAGGTGCTTCAAGCTCTTTTTCCTTGGAGTGTTTGGCGATTCTACTGCCAATTATAGTCATTGCGACTGAATAATTGACAACGATGCCTTTCTGGAAGTATCCCTTGAAGCCTTTGCCTTTCTTAAAGACTTCGTTGAGTTCTTGTTCGCTCGACACTTCGCCTAAGTATGTACCTAGATTTGTAGCATCTTTTTCGGTTACAGCTTCATTCCGAGCTTCTTCAGATGGAAAATCATATATCCGAATCGTTACAGTCATTTTACAATCTCCTAGTAGTTGTTTGAGAGATATTATATCAGGCTATAGGCTTAGGTCAAAAGTTTGGTTAAGTGTTGGAAGCTCAACGTCGTTTATCTCGGTATCTGCTTTGATTTTCTCGCTTAGTGTAGTTCTTTGTAGGCCTTCACCATGTGTAAGATATACTTTCTTAACACCAGTCATGTGAGTGAGCCACTTCATAAGTCGTGGTTGATCTGCGTGAGCACTCATTGAATATAGCTCTGTAACATGGGCATTAACATCTACTTCTCGATCATCTATCTCAACAGATTTTGCACCATCAACAATTTGTCTCCCAAGAGTATTTTCAGCCTGAAAACCAACGATTAGAAGTCTGGTATTGTGATTTGCAAGATTTTGTTTAGCATGGTGCAGTATCCTACCACCATTCATCATTCCGCTACCAGCGATAATAATTTTTGCCCCTGCACGTTTGTTGATCTTTTTACTGTCTCGTCCAAGCTCAGTAACTTTGAGTCCAGGGAAATTAAATGGATCACTATTATCTGCTTCTTTACCAAGCGCATCTGAATAGAGATCTCGGAAAGACTTATAGATATCTGTTGCTTTAATTGCCATAGGACTATCCAAATAAACAACAGTGTCTTGCCTCACTTTTCCATCACGCTTTAGATGTTTTATGAGATTAAGTAACACTTGGGTCCTCTCTATAGAGAATGAAGGAATAAGAAGTGTTGCATTCTTGTTTTCTGTGATTTTAATCTCATCAGTAATAGTCGTACGAGGATCTTCATCTGGATGAGCTTTGTCACCATATGTTGATTCCATAATAACCACATCTGCACTATCAATATATTGTGTAGGCTGCTCAATAAGCTGAGGTGAGTTTCCAAGATCTCCACTAAATACTATTCTCTTTCCTCGATCATCAATAACAATCGATGCTGAGCCTAGAATATGACCTGCATTTTTATATGTAATTTTAGCTGACCCAAGCTCAAATTCTTGATCATACTGAATAGTTTCAAATCTTGATAGAGTGTCATATACATCTTCTTCTGTATAAAGAAGCGGCTTATCCTCATTTGATGCATTAATCTTCGCAGAATCAAACATGACGACTTCTGCAAGGGCTTTCGTTGCGGCTGTTGCATAAATTTTCCCGCTAAAACCATGACGAGTGAGCATTGGAAGTCTTCCTACATGATCTAAATGCGCATGAGTCAAAAGCATTGAATGCACTTCTCGTGCATCAAACTGAAGAGGCTGATAATTTAAGTCATTGAGAGCTTCATTTCCTTGAAACATTCCCATGTCAACAACTATCCCGTATCCGTCTTCATCTTTGAGGAGGTAATTACTTCCAGTTACAATATCGTTTGAGGCACCATAGAATGTAATAGTCTGCATATTGTGTTAGTTTATCATACTCATATAAGCTTACCTTTCGGCAAGCAGGGCTTTACTTCCACATTCTGGCCAAGCTCCAAAACCGTCACGTGACATCTTAAACGCTGCTGTTTTTGCTGATTCTTCAGCATTAAATCGAAGTGATGTTGAATCATCAAGTCCCATTGCTCGCCTGTTTGATTGCCATGTTGACGGATGGAATTGGTAAATACCTGCGTACTGGCCATTTACTGCCGTTTCTCGTAATCCTGATTCACATTGAGCTATCGCAATCATTATTTTTGGATCGATACTGTATTCAAATGCATATCTTCGAATCACATCTTCAACATTAGTTGTGTGTGGTGTTACTGTTTCAACTGGCTCTGGTGTGGCTGTTACTACTTGTGCTTTTTCGATTGCGAGTGAGGCTACTTGTGGTTGTGGAGTTTGTGTAGGTGAGTTTGTTGGCAAAGGTTTCTCTTGCGCGAGCTTCATCTTTCCTTCTTTGTACGCATAAATTTCGATCGACGTAATGTCATTCTCTACTGAATCAAGGTGTGGTGCATGTAAAGACATACTCAATCCAGTTTGAGGTCTTTGAATAAGCAAGGCATAGAGAATAATAAAAATTGCCCCGACTTTAGTTAAGTTAGTTCGTTTTTTTTGCCACATAAGTAATATTGGGCAGAGGCAGGCGCAAGTATACAAAAAACATACCGAAAATAGCAAATAATGGTAAAATGAGCACATGCGAAAAGTAACAATAATGGCGATTATTAGCCTCATTTTGCTGCTATCAACATCCTTGATGGGAACAACATTACTTAATAGTGTTGTGGAAGATACCGATGTTGAAGTACCCGAGGATGTGTTAGGTGATAGCGTTGATGAATATACAATTGAGCTTGCAAATGGCAGATATAAAGCAAGTTGGTTTGAGGCTGATCCAACGACTCTATCCCTCATTGCAAATTTTAGTCAAAAAGATCAGGCAGGAAAAATATTTTCAAAGTATGAATGTAGTAATGCGATTAATGCGGGTTTTTATGACACGGATGATACACCACTAGGTCTTTTTATTTCCGATGGAACCACACTGGAGGGTTTTCGTGAGAACAAAATAATGAATGGGATATTAAGCATTAACTCTGTTGATATACCTCGTATTTCTCCTGATGTACCGAGGGATCCTTTAAAAATTGCAGTTCAGACAGGACCTTTACTTATTCATAATGCCTCATTTATCACACTGAATACATCGACTGACAAGCATTCACGAAGAATGATTGCTTTCACAACAGGAGAAAATAGACTTTATTTTGTTGCACTTTATTCACCCACATCAACATTTAGAGGACCACTGATGGTAGAGCTACATGACCTGTTAGTCGAGTTTGAAGATGTGAGCGGTATTGCAATTGCTGATGCAGTAAATCTTGATGGTGGATCGGCATCATACTTCAACTCAAATGGGTTTGCATTAAGTGAAATTTCTCCAATTGGTGCTTTATTTTGTAATAAGTAACTGCTAGATTCTTCACTAGATATATAGCAAATTATAGGAGTTGATCATGTTACATGAGTGTCCTGGATACCTTGTAGTGATACGCGGATCTATGTTTTCAGGTAAGACGGAAGAATTGATTCGCCGTGCAAATCGAGCGCGGTACGCCGATATGTCTGTCGCATTATTTAAGCCAAGTAAAGATACACGCTCAAATAGTATATTGAAAAGCCATGATGGCAACACGATTGCTGCAGTTGAAGTTTCTTCTGCGGAGGCAATACTTGATCATGTCTTATTACCATTTACTGGCGTAGAATTTGTTGGCATTGAAGAAGCACAATTCTTTGATGAGGATATCGTCTCAGTCTGTGAGGATCTGGTTGCGAATGGTATATATACGGTTGTTGCTGGTCTCAATCTGGACTTTCGCGGTGAGCCATTTGGCCATATGCCAGAGTTACTCGCACGCGCTGATGAAGTAGTTTCGCTGACAGCCATATGTATCGTTGAAGGTTGTAGGAATGTAGCCACGCGGACTCAACGCATCGTGAATGGAATTCCAGCTTTTTATGAAGATCCAATCATTATGATTGGCGCACAGGAAAGCTATGAACCACGGTGTCGTGATCATCATGAAGTGCCGCACAGGGAGTTTACTTTAGAGTCTGAAACTCACTAAGGAGAAAATCGTCTCCATGTCCAGCGTGGACAGTAATATGAGGTTTCATCTCAACAATATGGCGAATAGACGTAAGCATAGATGATTTATCTGAATATGCAAAGTCTGTTCGCCCTACCGACCCATCGTCAAAAATGAGATCACCTACAAATATATCTTTTGATGCTCTATTATAAAGAGCAATCGATCCAGGAGTATGCCCAGGTATATTAATAACCTCAAGCTCGATATCGCCAACATTTACTTTACTTCCCCCTTCAAGATAAAAATCAACATCTGCGGGCGGGCCAGGATCAAATCCTAGAAAGTGTTGAGCAGATTTCTCCATCCGATCAAGCAAAAACTCATCGAGCTCATGCATATAGAATGGAATAGCAAATGCAAGTTTAATTTCGAGCGTTGCCATTACATGATCAACATGACCATGTGTTGCAATGATAAGCTGAGGATTAAGATCATTTCTTTGAATTGTGGAGATTATGTAATCTGCATCGTCGCCTGGGTCAATGATAATTGCTTCACCGGAAGAATCAGCAATAATAAAACAGTTAGCTTTCATCTGCCCTACTTCACATCTATAAATATCCATTGTTGTATTGTACCAAACAAAAAAGAGCCTTTTCCCACGCGATGCGTTTCGAGGGTTTCCCCTAGGCTCTTTAATTTCTAATAACGTAAATTATTTATCTAGTACTAAGCGGCCATGCTACTCTTCTTGTTGGCGCTAGGAATCGACATGCGAAACTCTTCAAACTTGCCATCGTGGTCATAGAGTGACCCTTCTTTGATAAGCTTGATGAGCCAGTTTACTGTTGTCGCGGGAATGTAGAGCTCATCCAGCAAAGTTTCAGGCCAGACACCTAGCATTCGAGCTTCAGCGTATAGTTCGTTGATGACTTCACGCGCACGGTTCTTTGTGCCTTTAAATAGGAATTTCTGGCGTTGATCTTCCTTAAACACAGCGTTGAACGCGAAAGTTACAATGTGTGACCGCTTTTCACGTTGTCGGCAAATGAATAGGAAAACATATCGCCAGTCCATCGCGGATATGCATAGTTTTTCGCGTAGGTACCGGATGAGATCCGTGTATCTGACCGACGTGATAGTCACAGCACCTTGCTTAACCTCGAAAGTGGTCCATCCGGACCCGGTCTCTTCCTTAAGACGATCGATAGCGCGCATTATAGCCTCCCATTGTTCTACATAGAGCAATTTCGATGAAGAAATGATACAACTATAGGTTCAATTTGTCAAGTATTGAGGCTAGATAATTAAATATCTAGATTTGCAGATTGAGCGTGGGTTTGGATAAATTTCTTGCGAGGTGCGACTTCTGAACCCATAAGTGTTGTAAATAGCTTGTCTGCTTCCTCAGCATCCTCAATCTGAATCTTTTTTAGGTAGCGAGTCTTTGGATTCATGGTAGTATCCCAAAGCTCTTCGGCGTTCATTTCACCAAGACCTTTAAATCGTTGTACTTTAATATTTGTTTTGCCTGAGGCACTAAGTTCTCTTACTAATGCATCACGTTCCTTTTCTGAGTACACATATTGTTTTTCTTTGCCCCAGAAAACCTTGAAGAGTGGTGGCATAGCTACATACAAAAATCCATTTGTAACAATCTGAGGAAGATGTCTATAGAAAAATGTCATATAGAGACTCGCGATATGTGCTCCATCAACATCAGCATCTGCCATAATAATAACTTTATGGTATCTTAACTTTGCCATATTAATTTCCTCGCCGATACCAGCGCCAACGGCGACAATAAGACTCTTAAATTTATCAGACTTTACTATTTGATCAATTCTTGCGCGTTCTGTATTAAGGACTTTTCCAAAAAGTGGCAATATCGCTTGGAATTTACGATCTCTCCCCTGCTTTGCTGATCCTCCAGCAGAGTCTCCCTCAACAATATAGAGCTCTGATTGCTCAGGATCTTTTGTCTGACAGTCTGCAAGCTTTCCAGGTAAGCTTGTTCCATCAAGAGCACCTTTTCTAATAACAGCATCTTTTGCAGCTCTAGCTGCAAGCCGTGCGCGTGCTGCAAGTAACGCCTTATTTATGATGTTTTTTGCTTCAGAAGGATTTTCTTCAAAGTACGTATCGAGACCTTCTTTCACAGATGTCATTACAAAACCTTGTACTTCAGGGTTGTTAAGCTTTGCTTTTGTCTGTGATTCAAATTGGAGGTTTTCAGAAGGCATTTTTACATAAATAATTGCATACAAACCTTCTTTAAGATCATCTCCTGTAACAGATAGTTTGTCGTTTACAAGATTATTTTTCTTAGCATAATCAGATATTGATCGCGTCAATGCCATTCTGAATCCTGTAACATGTGTGCCTCCATCCGTTGTATTAATACCATTGACGTAACTTTTTACATTCTCGTTGTAGGTATCTGTATACTGGATTGCAATATCAACACTCATTTCACCATCTTCTTTTGCGAAATAGACAACATCTGAAACTTTCTGTTTATCACGGTTTGCATGTTTTACCATTGTGGCAATACCACCCTCAAAATAGTAGTTCTCTACTTCTCCGGTCCTTTGATCAGTGAAGCTAAAATCAAGTTTACCAACAAGATATGCACGATCTTTTAGAAGTGTTTTTACCTTGCTTGCGTCAAATTCAAGATCTTTAAAGATATCTTTTGTATCTGGCTTAAATTGGCTTATCGTTCCTGTTTGATTTTCACCAATTTTTACACCCCATTCAGCAGGAAACCACTCATCAAGCTGCTTTTGTGTGGCAGTTGTTACATCGGCACGCTTTTTACCTTGGTCATATTCTTGGTAGTATGCTTTATTATCGCGCATGACAACGACTCTCATCCAATCAGAAAGTGCGTTGACAACAGAAGATCCCACACCGTGAAGTCCACCTGAAATCTTATATGCTCCTCCTCCAAATTTACCACCAGCATGAAGTTTCGTCATTGCAAGTTCAAGTGCAGATACACCTGATGTGTGCATATCAACAGGTATTCCACGCCCATTATCGCGGATGAATACACTACCGTCTGTATTAATACGAACCCAGATTTTATTTGCAATACCAGCGAGAGATTCATCGACGGAATTATCAACAATTTCACGCAAGCACTCGTGAAGTCCACGAGAGTCTGTTGACCCTATGTACATTCCAGGACGTTTTCGTACAGGTTCTAATCCTTCGAGAACCTGTATCTGCTGTGCTGTGTAGTCTTGTGCTGCCATACTTACGAATACCCATTTTAGCTTAAAACCAAGCTAATTTAAAGTATATGTTAGCCTATGATTGAGCTGGTTTTGCTGTCACTATAAGTCTTTGTAGTGTTGTCCCTGGTGGATAGCAAGTTTGTAATGTTAATCGTTCCGTATCACTTTGCTGAAGCCATGACGTATCATCTGGATCTATAATATGAGAACCAGTAACAGTGTAGATATAGCGTTCATCCGAGAAATACACAATAATCTGATCTCCTTCTTCTAGTTTATTCAGCAGATAAAATTCTGCATTATAACGTGCCACATGTAGTGAAGAATTAGTTGAATGTGCAAAAAGATAAACATTGTTATCCTGACCTGGGAAGTATGTGCCTTTTGCATGAGCAATGCCCTTCATTAGTGCCTGGTTATATTTTTGTGGATCTGAAGTATCTATATTTGCAAGAATGTCTGCAGATGCACCAATTTTGGGAATTACTACTGAAAAGTGACTGTTAACACCATATTCTTGTGATTCTTTCTGAATGGCTTCAATGTCATTCGCTTCTGCTATGTCTACATAATTTATTGTTTCTAGGGTGCTATGACCTGTTTCATAGAGAATTTCCTGTTGTAGTACTGGACCATATATTGCGACAAGTCCCATGATCGATATTGCAATAAGTCCTGAACCAATGCCTTTCACAAAATGTCTTGCTATTGAGCGCTTTGCTTTAGTGTAATGAACCAACAACTCTCCATGAAGTGGGTATCCTGATTCATATATTATATGAGGTTTCATCTAAATTTCTTCCAGATCCCGAATCCTGCAACTCCTGTAAAGAAGAATCCCAAGCCAAAGCCAGCTATTCCTGTTTCTGGCAATGTTTCTGTTGTACTGGCTCCTAATACCTGAGGTTCAGATTGGACGTTTACTGTGACACGACACTTATCGCTTGATTTCCACACACCCTTTGTGTCTTTTATCATCACGTCAACCGTATAGCTTCCTGTATTTTCAAATCTATGTGTTTGATTACTGTGAATTGATCGTATGACTTGCTTTTGCCCTCCTGAAGTATCATTAAAATTAAATTCATATTCTTCTACATATCCTTTTGAATCATATCCTTCTGCTTGAAACTCAACAGTAAGTGGTGCGGTTCCTCCATACACACTTGGTGTTATAGCTACACACTCTGAGTTGTGATTATCTGGACTTGATGATGGCGTAGGTGTTGCTGTTGGTGATGGACTTGGACTAAGTGTAGGAGAAGGGCTCGGCGTAGGTGTTGCTGTTGGTGATGGACTTGGTGTCATAGTTGGACTCGGTGATGGTGTAGGAGTCGGTTCTGCTTTACATTGATAATCAATATTTCGTGCGAGATATCTGCCATCTTCTAGTCCCCAATAATGTCCTAGCGTCAGTATCCAGCCCTTATTTCTATAGATATCTATCTGGTCATCAGTGAGTCGCCCTTCAACGTACCACCAGTTTGTTTGAATACCATCTGATGAATCATTTGGACAAAAACATTGTACGTAGTTTCCGTTACTGACGGTGTATACATCGTCAGATCCATAATATAATCCATTTCTGCCTATGATTCCGTGTCCTCCATCGTCGTAGTGAGCTTTGTCGCCAGGATAGTCGTATGAATAACATGGTGGCCAGCTGGGAACAGATATAAGAGCATTTACCTTTGTTGTGGAAAATAGTAGAAAAGCCAGACTGGTTAGCAATATTGGAACTCTGAATTTAATGATAAAACTCATAGGCCGATCTTATAGTGAAGAGATCGAAATGTCAATTATGAAGCTGAATCACCATCTGTGTAAGTTGGATTCTAGGGTTACCGTTATGTGATAAAGAACTTATAGTTCTATGTAGTACATCTAATGTATCCATATATGAGCTGTTGGACCGAGCAACTCGTACTAGGTCTTTTACAAAAAGCAACGCATCTTCTCTTTTTTTTATTTCTGCAACTGTTGTTAATTTTTCAGATTCCTTAAGACTAAAGAAAGATGTATCCAGGTTCGCACTTACTGTTGTGCTGGCTTTAGAAATATATCGAGTTGTTACTCTTGATAGAATTGTTGGTAACATTGCATTTTCATTCTCGGCGAGCAAGATGAATGTGAGATTTTCTTGAGGTTCTTCAAGTCTTTTTAAAAATGCATTTTGTGCCTGTTCAGTCGCTTTGTCAAAATGCGTAAACACAAATACAGTGGGTGATGAAAATTTTAAATTAGTATCAGAGATGATCTTGCGTATTTCTGAAATCTTTGAGACTTCTACTGAAAAAAAATCAGCTTTGTGTTCTTGAGCAAAATTTTCTGCTGATTTGAGGCTGTCATTGGTTGATCCAATATATGCATAGGCATGCATTATGGAGCAACCTCCCTCCATACAAGATTCTTTTTTGAAAGTGAAGATGGGAAGCTTAGTGTAAATTCTGGAGCATATTCAAAGACTTCTGCTGGTGCAATATCATTTCCATCAAATGATCCTGATCCAATATCAAGATCACGATTTAGAGAGAAACCACCAAGTGCTATAACTGATCCTCTAAGTTTGAATGGTCTGTCTGCCCCACCACTTGTCTCTGTTCTGAAGATGCCTTCTGTAAAGTAAAGTCCTTCAACGCCTGCTTCTCCGGATGAGTTTTGGCTTGTTTGGTTGTTGTATTCGATATTGATATCTCCAGTGTTTACAATAAGCATAAATCCACCTGTGCCCTCATCAACGTGTACACCGCTATTAATAGTTAATGTACCATCTATCAACACTATTACTTTGTTTGCTGCAATATTCCAATTACCATTATTGTTTGCAGTAGTTACATCTGAATTTGCTTTGATATATATATACCCATCACTATCAACTGTTCCTGAACTCCTTGCTGCAGTATAGGCAGCTTGTAGATTCTGCCCACCAGATACTGTATAGACAGTTTTGCCTGATAATAGATTATTAAAGTAAGAATATTGGAATTGGTTACCGCCAAAGAACGTTTGAGACTCCCAATCGTTAATATTTGGATTTCCTCCTGATGAAGGACTTGCTTGATATGCCGTGCTACCTGGAGCAATCACTACTCCTGGATTCAGTGGTGTGCCAGCAGCATCATCTTCAATAATAAGCTCATCTCGACAAGTTCCCCCAGATGCCTCATTAGCACTACAGCTAGGTGGGATTTCAGAGCTAATATTTGATGATGTATGACTCCAGTCTCCAACAAGGATATCTCCGCCAATTACTTGCCACCATGGCAGTGATGTTGCCGTAATAAAGGTTGCAGATGCACTACAATCAACAGATGATACAGTCTCATCTAAATCTACAGTTACACTTAACTGTCCAACTCCAGTTGTAGTACCTAACAGATACGTTCTGAAATATGAGTCAGAGTCATCATTATCTGTATATGTCACACCGGTTCCAATGATATTTCCTGATGAGTCAGTAATGTTTATATTCGTATTTCCTCGTGTAAATGTAGCTGAAGTTCCAGCAAGTGTGGCATTACTAATAGTTACAGTTGCGGTTGCTTGTGAAACCGTTGCAGATTGTACAGGTTGTGGTGAGACAACCAAACTTACGTTACACGTAGGAGGAGGCGGAGGAGGTGTTGGCGTTGGTGTTGGAACTGGTGTTGGCGTTGGTGTTGGCGTTGGTGCCGGTGTAGGGATTTTATTACCACAACATCGCTGGCTAGGTGGACATGAGCCACTTGATACATATCGACCATCTGCCGCACAACTAGGTACTCCTGGGATACAAAAACCTGAACATGTATAACTTGGTGGAGCTGTTGGTGCTGGAGTTGGCACAGGTGTAGGCACCGGAGTTGGTACAGGTGTAGGTGCCGGTGTAGGGATTTTATTACCACAGCAACGCTGATTTACTGGACATGTACCACTTGATGTATATCTTCCATCTGCTGCGCAGCTTGAAATACCGGCGATACAAAAACCTGAACACGTGTAGCTAGGTGGAGGTGTCGGCGCAGGGGTTGGAACTGGTGTAGGTACAGGAGTTGGCGGTGCTGTTGGCGTTGGTGTAGGTGGTGCAGTTGGTACTGAAGCAAGTGATGTCAATGGAATGGCATATGCACAGTCTGGGTCAGCGGCAGTATTACTTAGATTAGCACTTATATTAAGTACACCAGTACTATTGCCAGTAGCCTTAGTCCAGGCATTAAATGTAGCATCTCCGTTGTACGCATCATTATATACAGTTCCACTACCTAAAATATTTCCTGCTGGACCTGTCATAACTATTGCTGTTCCAGGCCCTCTTCGAAATACAACTCCACCCACGTTCGAGATATGGGTATTAGATGTAGTGACAGTTGCAACTACATTAGAGACGTTTGGTGTGACTGGATTAGGTGAAATATATCCAGTGATGTTACAAGAAGGTTGTGCGGCGGGAGGGGTGTATCCACAACCGGATGGATCACATACACATCCAGAAGGCGTTGTTCTCATATATTGTGGTGCACAGCCGGAAGCGGTACTACAACTACCACATGCTCCCCAGCTAGGAGGTGCTGTTGGTGATGGAGGAGATGTTGGCCCAGGTGGTGGAGCTGTCGGAGCGGGTGGGTTATATGTACAACTTCCAGTTGAATAACCACAACCGTTTGATACTCTACATGAACTTCCACTCAAAGTACACGTCTGAGGGACATCCCAGAGTGTACATACCTCAGTGCAAGTACAACCTGGAATTCCAGCACTACACGTGTTACCCATAGCATCTCTACACTGTGTCGCTGTATTAACGCAGCATGTAATTGATCCACTACAAGACTGAGCATATGTATCTGATGTAAATGCCAGACCCAACAAAACTAGTGCCACGAATATAAAAGTTGCTCTAAATAGAATCTTTATCATATTTCGAAAATATCAGGTTTATTACTTGATCCAAAGTATTTTTTCAATAATGACAAAAAGTATTCTTGTCTTTGCTCTATTGTAGTAGAGTTTGTCTTTCCGGAATCTAGATTCCTTGACAATTCTACGGGACTAATAGCGACAAGTGTTTGCACTAATTTAATATTAAACTCTGTCTCAATGTCACCATATGGCTTTACATCTTTCACTAGTTCTTCATCAACATATATACGTATAGTTAACGTCTTACCACTTATACCATATTCTGAAGCTGAAATTATTTCTTGATTATTATTTATTGTTGTTAATGTAGTAAGTTTATCGGACGTATATATTACTTGTATATTATCTATCTCATTTATTTCTTTTCCATCAAGATCTCGAACCCCCACTGTAAAGATTTCAAGCTCACTTAGTAACTCGTCGAGAGTCTCCTCTTTTCTAAGAGTGACAGGTTTATCAGGAACATCAGATGTCGCAACTATCTTATTTTGGCTGACCAGAGGGATGTATTCAGTTATATTGGGTGTAGAGTTAAGTGAAAAAAAGGCAAACAGCACAGCCAATGAGACAAATACAACTGCGATCGAGATTAAGACTTTCCTTTTCACTACTTAATAATGAAAGATTACCAAGGCTAAGTCAAGTGCAATGAGCAGTAGATATTAGTTGAAGTGCACTAGCTTCGTGGAGGTTGCAAAGTTTCCAGTTAAACTGCTTGGCCTGGGGTTTATAGCAAGTACCATATTTGTAAATCTTGAATTGACAGGCAATAGCTCTGCTACATCTCTTACGTCTGTTGTTTGTGAGTTAGCGATCATAATAAAAACCATACTTAGAGCAACACTAGTATATGATTCTCCAACTTGAATCTGCGTTTCACCAGATCGAGGAGTAGTCTGAACGCGACCTGCAGCGGCAGCATTATAGATTCTAGCGAAAGATGCATCTTGCGTTTCGTTAAAACCAAAAGCCTCATATCTAGGCCCTGATGCACTTCGTTCTTGTAAATACGATTCCAAAGCTTGAGGTGTAGTGGCTTGTTCGTAAAATGGCACATAGGTTATATGTAATGTATCTCCATCAAGTGTGCTACCGTCTAAGTACAGACTTGCAAAGTTTGCCAAGTTGACTCTGAACTCATCAGTAAAAGTTGCGTTTGCTTCATTTGTAGGTCCATATCCGTAATCTGCGAGTCGTTCTAAAGTAATTGTCCAAGTAAATGGATTTCCATTACTATCTATTAGTTGCAATGTCTCTCTCGCTGTTTCAACCGCCCAAGCGTTCTCTATACGAATATCGTTTGTTCCTCTTGTTACTTCACCCCTCCATACCTCGCCGTCTGAGTTGACAAATCCACCAAGACTCTCAGAGTAAGTAAGTTTGTTAGGATCACCTTCAGGTAAATCTACTCTAAATAAGTACTGTGGGGCCAAATTACTGAGTGCTCTATCATAATTTGAAAGTTCGAGCTCGGCTGTGGCCATTTTTTTGAAATATTCCCCAAAACTAACATCTGCACCAGAATCGACTGCTTTTTCATACTCTGCAAAATTAAATTCATATGTATCTGTGCCATCTGTATACAGTACAACACCATTTTCTGAGTTCTCAACGATCAATTGCAGATTAGCCACACCGCTTCTTTCGATTACTGTTTGTGTTGGATGTTGTCTTGCAATAAATGTATCCTCATTCTCACCTGTTCTTCTCATTGAAATAAAAGTTTGCTGAGATTGAGAGCTCACAACATACGTGTCTGTTGTGAATTCAAGTACAGCGAGGTTTCCTTCTGAGAAATCTAGTGCTATCCCATCACTCTCTTGAGCAACACCCCTAGCATGAATATTGGTAAGTAATGCAACAATTTCATCTCTTTCATTGTCGAGTAGATCTCCTACATTTGTACCATCTACAACTCTAATAGTAAGTAATTCAACAGCTGTTGGAGCATCTGGGCTTGGAGTTGCAGGCTCTGTATCCAAAACATTAGGGAGATCATCACCTGTTCCTGATTCACGATCAAATCCATCAAGCTCAGGATTGACTAGATTAATATCTTCTTCTCGGGCATTTAATTCTTGTTGGTCGATAACGACACCTGACTTTTGTGCATTATTTATATTCTCTAATGCAGTGTCATTAATTGTTTTATTTTCTGAAGCTTCTACTGAACCAATTGCACCAACTGCAATACCTGCAACTGTTAATCCAATAGCGATATCTCTATCTTTATTCATCTTGCACAGAATTATATGTTATAGGTTTTATAAAGTCAACTATAGGCCCGAAGAAAATCGAATTAGGGGTATAAAAAAACCCCGACACATGCGGGGCAAAAAGTTTCCCTTGAGTTATTGCCAAGGGTGCCAAAAGTATTTTCGGCATCGGTGAGTTCATTTCAATGACTTATATCTCTATATTATGGCATACGAGAAATATTGCAAGTCTAATTTTGCTTACCATGTGTATGGTGGTTTATAAATTTCAATCGTATGCTTATAATGATTGTATATGCCTGCCGGTGCAAAAAATTTTACAGCTAATGTATCTACTGATTTGTCTAACGCTCCAGCAGCTGTTGCAGATATATCTGGTGCACCAGTCTCTACGAGGCCTAATGGTATCGATGCAAATGGTGTAGTTGATCCATCTGCGGTTTTAAATAAAACCTCTGATCAGAATACACAAGTAGCTTCTCCTTCTACACCCGCTACACCACCACCCACTGTTAATACTCAATCATCTGTTGCAGCTCCTCCCGCACAATCAACACCAGTTTCAACTCCACCACAACAGACACCACAGGTCGCTACCTCATCTGTACCTCAACAAACACCACCAATAGCTCAGCCTGCTCAAGAGCCTGAAGGAAAAGAACCAATTATTGAGAATATATCAGAATCAGAATCTGGATTGACCTCAAAAATAGCTCAAGTAACCTCTCAAGATCCTACAGTTGATCAAGCTGCACAGCCTCCTACGTCATCTTCACCGCAGCAAACGCAACAACCTGCTCCAGTAATCGAGCCAGAATCACCTCTGCTTGGAAACGAATCTAATTCATTAGTAGATATACTATTAGCACAGGGCGCGATTGATCCTGATCGTGCGAAACAAGTAAAACTTGCAGAGATCCAAACAGGTAAAGCTCAAGAAGATATTATTAAAGAACAAGGTCTTGTTCCTGAGAAAGATTTTATTAAAGCACGCGCTAAATACTACAACATTCCATATGTTGATTTAGAAAACACCCCTGTCAGCCCAGAAGCTTTATCTGTGTTGTCACAAGAGATTGCCAAAAAGTTTAAGGCTTTCCCAATTAGCGTTGATACAGCAAGTAAAGAACTTCATCTTGCAATGGCAGATCCACTTGATTTATCAGCTATTGAGTTTATTGAACAAAAGACAGGATATCGTGTTAAGCCAGAAGCTGCTGTTCCCCTGATTATCGATGAATACATTATAAAAAGGTACGACACTACTCTTTCTCAAGAAGTCACCGCCGCACTTAAAGAGGTCTCTGGTGGTGTTCAAGTTCAGACACTTGATGTAACCAAACAATCCGGCGGACTTATTCGACAAGAGAAAATTTCGGAAGTTGTAACTCATATCCTTGATTTTGCTATTCGAGCCAGAGCTTCTGATGTTCATATTGAACCTCTCGAGCGTGTGACTCGGGTCCGATATAGAATTGATGGTATCTTGCAGGAAAAACTAACAATCCCTCGTGAGCTTCACGAATCACTTGTTTCTCGTATCAAAATTCTTTCTGGAATGAAAATTGATGAAAAACGCATTCCACAAGATGGTCGATTTAATTTTAAAAACCAAGAGCAGGAGGTTGATCTTCGTGTTTCTACCCTTCCTACATCACTTGGTGAAAAAATAGTAATGAGGCTTCTGAAAAAAACGGGCGGTGTTCCTGATCTTCCTGCGTTAGGATTGCGAGGAAGAGCATTAAAGAATTTGGAAGATGCAATTTTGCGACCGCACGGAATTATCACAATCTGTGGTCCTACTGGATCAGGTAAAACAACTACTCTCTACTCTATTATTCAGAGGCTCAATACGCCTAAAGTAAATATTATGACTCTTGAAGATCCTGTTGAGTATAAAGTTGCTGGTGTAAATCAGGTTCAGGTGAATGCTAATGTTGGATTAACCTTTGCGTCAGGTCTTAGATCTTTCTTGAGGCAAGATCCTAATATCATACTTGTAGGTGAGATCCGTGATAGTGAAACCGCAGGTCTTGCTGTGCAAGCTGCACTTACTGGTCACTTGGTATTCTCTACACTACACACCACAAATGCTGCTGGAGCACTTCCTCGTTTGTTAGACATGGGTGCAGAGCCATTCTTGCTTTCATCATCAATGACTGCAATTGCAGCTCAACGTGTTATGCGAAAAATAGATGAAAAGGTTAAGGAATCCTATACCCCAGAACCTAAAGTCGAAGAAGATATTCGAAAAGTCCTCGGAAACTTGTACCCTGCTAATAAACCTATTACTCTATATAGAGGGAAGCCTACTCCTGAAAATAATAACTCGGGATATAAAGGTCGTGTAGGTATTTATGAAGTGATTCCTGTTACAGATGCTGTTGCACACCAAATCGTTCAACGAGCACCTGCATCTGAGATTGAAAAGGTTGCAACACAAGAAGGAATGATAACGATGAAGCAAGATGGATATCTTAAGGCTGTTGATGGATTAACGACTATTGAAGAAGTCTTAAGAGTAGCGCAAGATTAATATATGGCATTAACTTTAAACCAATTACTAGATTTAGTAGTTATAAAAAAGGCATCAGATTTACATCTTATTGCTGGAGTACCTCCAATGCTACGTATAGATGGTGTATTAGCACCCGTAGGTGGTGAGGCACCTCTCTCTCCAGAGCAAACAGAACAGCTTATTAAAAGTGGTATGACTGAGGAACAATATGAGAGGCTTGTGGCAAACAAAGAAGTTGATTTCTCACTTTCTTTTTCTGATAAAGCTCGTTTTCGTGTGAATGCATACACTCAGAAAAAGACTCTAGCTGCTGCGTACAGATCTGTGCCTCTGGTTATTCCATCTATGGATTCTTTGGGTTTGCCGGCTGTGCTGCATAACTTCACGTCAATGAAACAAGGTCTTATTCTTGTGACTGGACCAACTGGTCATGGTAAGTCTACAACAATTGCATCAATGCTTCAGGAAATTAATGAAACGTATGCTCACCACATTGTGACAATTGAAGATCCAATTGAGTTTATTATAAATCCACAGCAGTCTATTATTTCTCAACGTGAGATGAGTAAAGACACTCATTCATGGTCAGTTGCACTACGTTCTGTGTTGCGTGAAGATCCAGATGTTGTACTTGTTGGAGAGATGCGTGATTATGAAACAATTGCCGCTGCAATAACTGTTGCTGAAACTGGACACTTAGTGTTTGCAACACTGCATACTAATTCTGCTGCACAGACAATTGATCGTATTGTTGACGTATTCCCCAGTGAACAGCAGTCTCAGGTCAGACTGCAGTTTTCAGGATCTCTTCAGGCAGTATTAAGCCAAAGACTAGTTCCAGCTCTTGATGGTGGTCGAGTTGTTGCTTATGAGTTGATGACAGCAACAACTGCTATAAAAACAGCTATTCGCGAAGGAAAATCTCACCAGATAGATTCTATTATTCAGACATCAAGCGAAGCTGGTATGAGTACTCTTGAGATGTCTCTTGCAGAGCACGTTCGAAATAATAAGATTTCAATTGAGACAGCAAAATCATATGCTCTTCGTCCAGAACAGTTGTCCAGAATGTTACATAGACAATAGACATGATCAAGTTTAAATATAAAGCTCGAGATAAAACAGGAAATGTCTTAAAAGGTGAAGTGGAGGCGACAAGTGAATCTGTTGCTGCCAGGCTCGTGCGTGATCGTGGATATATCTTAATATCTCTCAGCTCATCAAATGCATTATTTCGAGCTTTTGACAACATTAAGTCTCATATTTCTAAGTCTGAAGTAGTTGCTTTTACGAGACAACTTGCAACTATGGTGAATGCAGGTCTTCCTGTTGCAGAATCACTTTCGATTCTACGATTGCAGTCTCAATCTGCAATGAAAACGATCATTGCGCAGATTTTAGCTGACGTTGAAGGTGGAGAGTCTTTGCATAAAGCCGTTGCTAAACATCCTAAAGTCTTTACTCCAACATATGTGGCTCTTATCAAAGCAGGTGAATCCGGTGGTGTGCTTGATAAAGTTCTCAATAGACTCTCTGATAACTTAGAAAAGCAACAAGAATTTCGTGGGAAAGTGAAAGGAGCAATGATTTATCCTGCGATTATCGTTGTTGGTATGGTCGGTGTATCGCTACTTATGATTGTCTTTATTATTCCCCGACTTACAGATCTTTATACTCAGTTTGACGCTGAGCTGCCAATAACCACGAAAGCTCTTATATTTGTTTCAGATATTCTAATAAATTTTTGGTATTTGGTTGTAATAGGTGTTGCAGGAGTGTATTGGGGGCTCAAAGGCTGGTCAAAAACAAAAGCAGGTAAACGTAAGATTGCAGAGATGCTATTTAAAATTCCGATTCTTGGCGATCTAAACAGACAGGTTATTTTGACAGAAATTACACGTACATTGGCACTTATGGTAGGCGCAGGTGTTCCAATTCTAGAAGGGCTTAATGTTACAGCCGATGTAGTTGATAATGTAATTATTAAAGATGCATTACTAGATGCCGCAAAACAAATAGAAAAAGGCTTCCCAATATCGTATGCATTTGCACAGCATCCGGATGCGTTCCCATATATTCTTGCTCAGATGGTCTCTGTCGGTGAAGAAACCGGAAAGATGGAAGAAGTCCTCACCAAAGTTGCTCATGTTTTTGAGGTAGATAGTGAGCAAAAAGTTAAAGCTCTCACTTCTGCGATTGAGCCTATTATTATGATATTTTTGGGTATTGGTGTGGCATTCTTGGTCGTATCAGTCATTATGCCTATCTATAACTTGACAACGGCTTTGTAATATAGACATACTGAATACAAGATGGGAGGTGAGAACTTATGAATAAAAAAGGTTTTACATTGATTGAACTTTTGATCGTTATTGCGGTGCTTGGAACGCTCGCTGTTGTGGTTCTCATCGCCTTAAATCCAGTACAGCAACTTGCTCGTACTCGTGATGCAGGTCGTGACTCTACTGTTAATCAGCTCGGTCGTTCAATGGAAGCACGTGGAACAATTCTTGGTGGACAATATCCAGCATTAGGTGCCGGTGGTGCCACTGGTTGGATTTCTGATCTACTCGTTTCATCAGGTGAGATTACAACTGTACCATCTGCAGTTGCTTACTCAGCTGGATCAGCTACAAGCTGTGGTGGTCAGAATGGATACTGTTATGTTACAAATAGAGATTCATTTAAGATCTATGCAGTAGCAGAAGCTGAATCAAATATTTCACAATGTGCTAGTGGAACTGCTTACTTTGTGTATAGCTCGCTCGACGGTCGTGGAGGACTTGCTTGTTTGGCAGCCGCACCATCTGCTGGAACAGCGATTGGATCTAGTTATGTACAGTAATTAGTTCGAAAGTTTCTTAAAAAAATCCCGGCATCAACCGGGGTTTTTTTATTGTGTTACTATTACATAATGGTTGTTTTGTCATTCTGTATCGGACTTATTTTAGGATCGTTCTTATCTGCACTTACGGATAGATGGCCGAAAGATATTTCAATACAGAAAGGACGTTCTATGTGTCCTATATGCAAAAAGCAAATTGCTTGGTATGACAATATACCTCTACTTTCATATATAGTATTACGTGGTAAATGCAGAAATTGCCACGCACATATATCTCTCCGATATCCAGCGATTGAGTTGTCAGCTGCGCTACTACTTTCTTTCTCAGTGTTTAAAATGCCAGCTATTACACAGTCGCTTCCCTGGCTAATCAATCTTCCAGAAATTGTGATATTTACAACACTTATTTTTGTTGTAGGTAGTTTTATTGCAGTTTTTGTTATTGATCTTGAGCATCAATACATCCCGGACAGAATTACATTCTGGGGACTAGGAATTATAGTTGCCGCGATGGTCGTTGGGCACTTTGATCAACTATATATGTATATATTCGCTGGGCTTTCCTCTTCTCTCTTTTTATTGATACTACATTTAGGAACGAAAGGTCGAGGCATGGGTCTCGGTGATGTAAAGCTTGCCCTATTTATTGGAACTATGTTTGGTCCACACCTTAGTCTCCTATGGATGTTTTTAAGCTTCATAATCGGATCTGTAATCGGAATTGTTTTACTTATTGTAGGAAAAGCAAAATTAAAAAAGCCGATACCATTTGGTCCCTTTTTAATTGTAAGTGCATTTTTGGTTCTCTATTGGGGACCGCAGCTTTATAATGTACTATTGCCATATAGTTTTTAATGTTTATATTTAATTTCACAAAAAGAGAGCTCTCAGTTGTAGTTGCTACACTAATTCTTATCATTATTGCAACAACACTCAATCTTCGTGTGTCCTATCGTAGAAGCCGTGATATGACACGAAAAAATGATATACGAGCAATTCACGATGGTTTACTTGCGTATCGTGATGATTACGCTTCTTTTCCTGCAAGTGACCAAGGTAGGATTGTTGCTTGCTATGGTGGCACTGATGATAAAGGTGTTCCACAGCGTCGTATATGCGAGTGGGTTGACGATCCGTTGCCAGATATCTTTAGCATGGGAGGCGGAACAGCCTATCTTGAAAAACTTCCTAGTGATCCTAAGCATATTGAAGGAAGACGATATCTGTATTTATCAAATGGTAGATATTTTCAAATCTACGCAAGCCTAGAAGGTGATGATGAGCCTGAATATGATCCAGCTATTGTGGCAAGAGACTTATGGTGTGGTAACGAGCTTTGTAACTTTGGACGAGCATCTGATGGAGCACCACTTGAAAAGTCCATCGAACAATACGAGAATGAATTAAGAGCTAAACAGCAATCATGAAATCAAAATCTGCCTTTACATTAATTGAACTACTTATTGTCATCGCGATATTAGGCGTTGCTTCTACATTTGTTGTGTTTAATTTCAGAGGATATCAGGAAAGAGCACGCGATGCGAAAAGACGTACAGAATTATCTCAATATCAAAATTTGCTTGAAGTATATGCAACAAGTCATAGTAATCGCTATATTGATACTTCAGGTTCTTCTGTACAAGCAATCTCACAGTGTAGTGCTCTAGGAGGAAGTAGTTGCACCGATGATCCTGACTCAAGTAAACATTATATGTATCAGAGCAGTAATGGTGGTGGCAGATACGTGCTCTGGGCACAACTAGATATTGATGACGAATACTATGTACTTTGTTCTGATGGAATAATAAAAACGATGCCTAGTTCTTGGTCTGGTCCGTCATCGGGAAATTGTCCATAATAGACGTATATGAAAACAGAAAATAAAGGCTTTACACTTATTGAGTTATTAATCGTAATAGTTATTATCGGGGTTATGTCTACGATTGCGCTGTTTGGTATTCAAACTGTACAGCGAGCTGCTCGAGACTCAAAGAGAAAAGTTGATCTAGAGAATATTAAAGCTGCACTCGAACTTTTCTACAGTGATTGCAATAACTTACCCTCCCCTGTTGCTGGTAAATTACCTTCAACTATAGACTCATCACTTTCATCAACGCATCCAGCATCATGCCCTAGTAGTCCAGCTAATGTCTATCTATCAGATGTACCTGTAGATCCTGACTCAACTGGTTTTTATTACTACACAATACCAAGTACAGCAAGTTATGTACTCTGTACGCACTTGGAAAATGAGCCTGATGTTGTGGCATCAGGTTGTCAAACAAACTGTGGCTCAGGGAACTGTAACTACATTGTGAAAGGGCCATAATTGATATGAGAAATCGCACCTCTGGTTTTACTCTTATAGAAGTTCTTGTTGTGTTAGTTGTCGGCGCAACGTTCTTTGTCTTTGGCGTTGCACGGTATCGCGACTTTGCGAGTCGCCAATTTATCATAAACGCAAGAAGACAGCTTGTCTCCGATTTGCGAATAGCGCAAAAAGATGCAATCAGCGGTAGGAAGCCACAGAATGTGACACCATCATGTCAGGGTGAGTTGTTGGGATATGAGTTCGAATTTACAAACTTAAACTCAGGACCATCTAATACTCAAGCAGAATATACAATTAGTGTTTCTTGTGATGTGTCAGGCGTTGCGGTGTTAAGGACTCAAACAATACCGAGTATACGTGTTCAGTTAAGTAGTGGATCAGCAAATCCTATTCTTTTTGAGCCATTGACTCAAGGAACAAATTTATCAGCTGATTTAACAATACAACTTGTTGATGCGCTCAATCCAACATATACACAAACGCTACGAGTTGATAGAAATGGAGAAGTTAATGTTGAATAATACAAAAAACGGACAGTCAATGTTTGAGCTAATCGTTGCAATAGGTGTCGTGTCAGTTACACTCGTTGCTATCGTTGGGCTTGTAAGTGCAACAATCGCAAACTCTACATTCACAAAGAACCGTACATTTGCAGCTCGCCATACAAATGATGCTATAGAATGGGTACGTGAGCAAAGAGATGCGGGATTTAGTCAATTAGCCTCACGTGGGAGCTCAACTGGTTCATATTATTGTGTTCCAACATTAAATTGGCCAGCTTCTGCAGGTCAGTGTTCAAGCTCAGCTAGTAATCAGATTCCAGGTACCAATTTTTTCCGTGAAGTAAGACTGATTTATAATGCTGGTTCTAGCCCTAATGAAGTTGAGGTTCAAGCTGCAACGTATTGGAAAGATTCATCGGGGTCGCATGAATCTCGCGCATCAACTATTGTGTCAAATTGGAGAACAAATTAATGAAGAAAAATATTAAAGGTTTTAGTTTAATTGAAACACTCGTTGTAGTAATAGTGTTTGCTGTCCTTGCTGGAGCAACAGCTCAATCGGTTGCTCTATCATTGCGTAGCGCGCACAAAAGTGACCAAGTAAGTGAGGTTCGTGACAATTTTGATTTCGCTATTTCAATAATAGAACGCGAATTAAGAAACTCACAGACTATTACTTCATCATGTACTGGTTCGCCTGCATTGATAGGTCCTTCAAATGCACCTGGTGTTCAATATGAAGACGAGGATGGAATTTCTCATGCTATTTACTGTCAAAATGTTGGAAGTAATGGATATATATATGCTGATATTAGTGGTTCTTTGACAAACGAAGACATTGCTATCACGGCATGTGAATTTACATGTAATAAATCAGGAGATGGATTGCCCGAGAGCATTTATATTTCAATGTCGGGTGAGCTAAAGGATTCTCCCAGCGCAGCACAAGCATCACCGTTGACTGTTGATACAATTGTGCGATTACGAGTCTATTGATATTTACAGTACAAAAAACTAAACTGAATACAGTATGAATATATCGGCAAATAAAAGTGGACAAGCTCTTCTGATTATTCTATTGGCTATGGCCACGTTAACAACTGTAGTGATGTCCATCGTATCTAGGTCGATCTCTGAAGTAGAGATTACTAATCGAGAAGAAGAGTCTTTACGTGCATTTTCAGCAGCAGAAGCAGGTATTGAACAGGCTCTCGTTACTGCTGCAGTCGGTACTTCTGTGTCTGATAATTTGGAAGTGCCAACAACCCCAAATAATCAAACCGGCATTAGTGAATATAATGCGGATGTTTCATCGTTCCCCGCTGCGTTAAACTCATTTACGTACCCTGTTGAGATGCTTTCTGGTGAAAGTGTTACTATCTGGCTTGTCACGCGTGATGGTAATACAATTTATGATTGTAGCAGTCAGCCTTGTTACTCAGGTAATTCTATTCAGCTTTGCTGGGGAGAAGATGGTATCGCAGCAACAAATCCGCAAGCACCAGCCGTCATAGTTTCGTACGCATTTGAAGACTCAAGCGGCAATCTTGCATTAACTCAGATGGCATATGATCCAAACTCCTCAAGAAGATCATCTAATAACTTCTCTCCTGCTTCAACCTCGCCTTCTTGTACCATTGACGGAGTTACTTATTCATTCCAGACAACAATGGATCTAAATGCCCTTGGACTTCCAGTGGGTACACCTGGTAGAGTTAAGTATATGAGAGTTAAGTCTTTATATAATACAAGCAGTGCACAAAGAATTGGCATATCGAGTGCAAGTAACTTCCCACCACAAGGAAAAGTTGTTACTTCTGTAGGTAAGTCTGGTAACTCCACACGTAAGATTGAAGCCTATCTACTCAATCCAACTATTCCATCTTTATTTGAATCTGCCATATATTCACCATTTGGAATCACGAAATGAGCATAGGATTAGATATAGGATCAACATCAATAAAAGTAGTCGAACTCTCAAAAAGAGGTAATGATTACATGTTAAAGTCAGCAGGCGCTGTAGGATATTCAGGTCCTGAGATAGATGCTAATTTTACTGATGAGAAAGCAATTGCGAATATGGTCGCAGTTATAAAGAAGCTTTTTAAAGATGCGAAAATATCATCGAAAGACGTGTCAATTTCTCTTCCAGAGACCCAGGTATTTACTCGTATCCTCCCCTTCCCTATGCTTAATGATCAAGAGATTGCCTCTGCGGTTAAATGGGAAGCTGAAGAGTACATACCTATCCCTCTTAAAGACGCAATCATGGAGCATCAGATTATTGACAGACGAGAAGATACAAAACCGCCTCAAGTACTTGTATTACTCGTTGCTTCTCTAAGAAGCCTTGTTGAAAAATACGTTGAGATTTTAGAAAAGGCAGATCTTAATGTGGTTTCTGTCGAAACTGAGCTGATGTCGATGGTTAGGTGTCTGGCTCCAGTAGATAAAAGTGCTTTGCTCATAGATTTCGGGGCTAAATCAACAAATATTGCAGTATCGAATAACGGACAGCTGTATTTCACCCGTTCAATCCCGACTGCTGGTGCAGCATTTACGAGAGCTGTATCTCAGGCATTAGGTGCCAACGCCGCTCAAGCTGAAGAATACAAAAAAACATATGGATTAGATGAGAGACAATTAGAAGGGAAAGTGGGAAAGGCATTATTACCTATTATAAAGGTAGTCTCACAAGAAATTAAAAAAGCTATTCACTACTATCAACTGAACTTAAAAGGTAATAGTCCATCAACAGTTATTATTTCCGGTGGATCTGCTGGCATGCCAGGATTGGCCCCTGCTCTCACGAATTTATTAGGCTTAGAAGTAACTGTTGGTAGTCCTTTTTCTAAAATTCAGGTTGACCCAACTGCCGCACAGAGTCTGGCTAATTATGCGCCATTATATTCAGTAGCGGTTGGCCTTGCTTTAAGAAATGAATAAATGCCATCAAACATTAACTTACTCCCAAAAGACTTAGGTTCAAATAAGAAGCAGTCAAAAAGCCTTGCATTGGCAAAGAAAATCTCTTATGGATCAATCGCAATTTTTGTATGTGTTTTTGCTATTGGAATTGGACTTAATATTTTTATATTTCAGAATGTATCAGGTATTGAGAAGGAGCAAGATGAGCTAAAGCAAAGTATTACGAGCCTCGAAGAGACTGAGTATAAGCTTATATTGACTAAAGATAGAATTGCTAAAATTCAACAGATACTCGCGGCAAGAACAGCTGAAGAGTATTATGCTAGTCAAAAAGAGCTTACAGATACACTGCCAGAGACTATTACTGTTGAGTTACTCAAGATTGATGGCCAAAAATCTCTACTGCAGCTCAACGCTGTAAGTTCTCGTGACTTAGTGGCATTCGTAGAAACTATCTCATCATTCGAGAATATACATGTCGTAGTTATGGATGAGCTTAAATTTAATCCAGGGAAAGGATATACAATAGTTCTTGAAATTACATAATGGAAATAGGCTTTGAACAAAAACAGATAAAGAATTTGCAACCATATATAGTTCCAATTGGAACTATTATTGGCATGGTGCTGCTTACTCTTATTATGGCAAACCATTTTTTTGGGAAAGTGACTGACCTCATGGCAGATAGAGCTGATGCCGTTGACCAGAGAGAAATACTATCTGATAGATTGGATATATTGCGAACTAATCAAGTTGAGCTTGAAGAAACACAAGATATTGTTCGTACCGCGCTGCCTAGTACAAATTCGTCAGTACTTGTTTTACAACACCTTTTCGAAATGGCGAATACATATCAAATTGTTATTGAAGACTTGAGTCTTTATAACGAGTCAGCAGCTGTTGTTGCTCAACAACAAGAAAGTCCTATTCACAATGTTGTGATTAACTTCACAATAATTGGTGAATATGAGGGTATCTCAAACTATATTGCTAAGCTTAAAGAGATATCTCCAATAGTAAGTCTTACAACAATTGGTGTAGAAAATAGGCTTGGTATAAAAGAAGCTAAACTGACATTGAGAACTTTCTTCTCTGAAGCTCCAGAGACTATTCCAGCAATTACATCGAAGCTTGAAGATCTAGAAGATACAGAGAAACAGACAGTTAATGTTATCAAGGATTATGAGCTGCCAACTTTGATTCAGCGAGGTGTTCCTGCACCATCAGAAGGAAAGGATAATCCATTCTTACTTCAAACAGGAATATAAAAAGAAGATTATTCTCGAGGAGAGACATTAATGTTCACACCAGATTGTTCCCTAGTAGCTTTAATACTTAGAATCTTTCGTAAATTTTTGATTGTCTTGCCTTCTTTACCAATTATAAGACCAACGATTGATGAATCAGCTGTAACATCAAGATTAACTCTACCCTCATCGTTGCGATCTTCTTCGATTTCAAACTCGCTTGAACCTGTTATATTTTCTATTAAAAATTGAAGCAAATCTTTCATATTATTTGGCAATTAGTTTTTTAACAGCTTCTGATACTTGAGCTCCTTTTTTAACCCAAGCAGTGATAGCTTTTTTATCAATCTCTTTTGTTTCAGCTTGTGGATGCCAAAAACCAAGCACTTCAAGTGCTTTTCCATTGTTTTTTCTCTGATGGTCAATAGCTACAACCCTATATACAGGATTGTTCTTTTTTCCGTGTCTGGATAATCTAATTTTTATCATAATAATATGTCACTTTTGTGTCACAAGCGTATTTTAAGCTTTAGCGCCGAGTTTCGCAAGCGCATGCTCCGCGGATGCTTGTTCCGCTTTTAATTTGCTACTGCCTTCACCCTCTCCAAGAATGTCTTTTTCGACTGATACTTGAACTCGAAATGTCTTATTATGATCTGGACCAACTTGATGAACAACTTTGTATCGAGGGGCCATTTTCCCCTTAGATTGAACGAATTCTTGTAATCTACTTTTAGGATCTTTTAAGGGAAGTTCAAGCATTGAATCAATATCTGAGAGTAGATATTGATGAATAAAATCACTTGCTGCATCAAGGCCTTTATCTTTGTATATCGCTCCGATAATAGCTTCCACTGTGTCAGCTAGCAGTGCCGGATTTGAACGTCCACCGCCATGTTCCTCCCCTTTAGATAATAATAATTGATCGCCTACATGTATTTCTTTTGCCAGTTTTGCTAAGTTTTTTGTATTAACTATATTCGATCGTAAAGCTGTCAAAAACCCTTCTTCTTTATCTCTAAACTGATCAAAAATGAAGCTAGAAACAACATACTCAAGTATTGCATCGCCTAAAAACTCAAGCCTTTCATTAGTTTTTCCATTAGAAGTATTTTCATTTACCCACGATTTGTGTGTAAATGCACGCTTGATAAGCTCTTTATCGTTGAAGTGTTCTATTATCTCCTCAATCTTTTTGTTCATTGTCTTCTGGTTTATTTCTTTTAAGTATGTCACCAAGCACACCATTAACAAACGATGGAGAGCTGTCTCCTCCAAATTCCTTTGCTAACTCAACTGCCTCATCAATAACCACCTTAGGTGGTGTATCTGTATTCATAATTTCCCATGTCGCAAGTCGCAGAATTGATAAATCAATCTTATTTAGTTTATCGATAGGCCACTGAGGAGCAGAGGTACTGATCTGTTGATCAAGAAGTTCGAATTTGTCTGCGATAAGTTGTGCATCATCGTCAATCTGCTGTTCATGAAATGACTTCGCAAACAGTTGTTTCACAATGCGTCTCCTTTTTTTATGTCTAGGATCTTTGGCAGACTTCATATCTACTACTTACTTCTGGCCACAATTTTTGCACACCATGTGAGACTTTTTGAGCTCACCACAGTTCTTGCATTTTGTAAGGCCAGGAACTGAAAGCTTGATGTTTCCACGACGCTTCCCAGTTCGTGATCTGGTATGTCTTTTCTTTGGTACTGGTGCCATAGTAGCTGTATTGTAGACTACTGAGGGGAAAAAGTAAATTACAGGGCCAGACCTATATTGAATCTAGCCCTTATTTGATTACTGATATCGCTTATGACTTGTGGTGCGGAATGAAAAGTATAAACTTAATTTGATTGTTCGAGACTATTTCTACTCCTGGTTAGTATTAATATACCTCCACCAAGTAACAAAATAATAGCCATTGCTATTATCATTTCTTCAACAGGTTCTGATCTCTGATTTAAGATACTATAAACAGTTGCTATAACAGAGAGCCCCATAACAATATATGTTGTTCTTCTAAGCACACGTACCGACATATTAATTCCCCTTAAAGTTCTAATTTAGCTGTTAATGAAGTATATCAAAGTTTAATTTTTGCTAATTTGTTTATGCTTGTAGTAAGAAAGTATTTTAGGGTATTTTTTTTGGTTTTTGGCTACAGTTGTGGCAAACTTTCTTGTTTTCTTGATTAAAGCAAAATCATTCCAGTTTGCAATTTTTAATTCTGGGAGTCCTGATTGTCGTACCCCAAATATTTCTCCAGGACCTCTCAACTCAAGATCTAGCTCAGCTAGTTTTTGGCCGTTATTATGTTCTTCCATTAGTTTTAGTCGCTTCTTAGAATCTGCAGATTTAGTCTCCGTAAATAACAAACAATATGATTGTAAGTCGCTTCGGCCGACGCGACCTCTTAATTGGTGAAGCTGTGCAAGTCCGAATCTGTCTGCAGCTTCAATCATCATTATTGTTGCATTTGGGACATCAATACCGACTTCGACAACTGGAGTTGTTACTAAGATGTCATACTTCTTTTCTTTAAAGTCTTGTAATACTTGATCTTTCTCCTCTGGTTTTAATTTTCCGTGCAACAGTGCAATATTTTTTGTAGGCATAATTTTTTTCCAATTTTCATACTCAACTGTCGCAGCTTTGACTTGTCTTAATTCATCTTTGTCTGACTCTTCTATAAATGGACAGACAACAAAAGCTTGAATACCTTTTTCATCAATTTCTTTTTCAATCCAACTATATGCTGCCTTTCTTTTAGACTTTGGAACTACCCATGTTTTAACAGGCTTACGACCTTTCGGTAGTGTATCTAGAAGTGATATGTCCAAATCACCATAGAGTGTCAGCGTAATCGTTCTCGGTATAGGAGTTGCTGTCATTGATAATATATGTGGAGTGTGTGTGTCTGTCTTTGTATTCTCAAGTATCTTTGCACGTTGTCTTACTCCAAATCTATGTTGCTCGTCAATGACCACAACTGCTGCTTTTTCAAATAATTGCGGTCTATGAAGCAACGCATGTGTTCCTATAATGACATCATCTTTACCAAGACCAGATTTTTCTACAGACCCAGTATAAAGAGACACTCGCATATTAAAGTTATTGAGTAAGGTAGATAATGTTTCATAGTGTTGCGTAGCGAGCACCTGTGTTGGTGCCATAAGTACTGATTGATATCCATGTATGAAACTGGCAAATAAACCAAATGCAGCAATAACCGTCTTTCCGGCTCCAACATCTCCTTGTAGCAATCTATTCATTGGATGAGTTCTTTCAAAATCTTTACTCAACTCTTTAATTGATTGAAGTTGTGAGTCGGTCAATTCAAATGGAAGTTTTTCTATAAACAATTGTGTTTGATCAGGTTGTATTGGAAGCTTAAGTGCTTGATTGTTGTCTTGCCATTCAATCCGCTCGAATGCGTTCTGCAATTGCAAAAGCAGTAGTTCATTAAATGCAAGTCGATCTACGCCTTTTTGCCAATTACTAATGTCTTCTGGGTCATGAATATATTGAAGTGAAGTGTGTAGATCAACTAGTGAAAGCGATTCAAGCTGATTATCATCAAAAAAGTCATCGATCTTTTGTATTTTTGACAGGGCATCAAGCGCACGCTTTGAAAGCCATTTTGATGTTATACCTTCTGTCTCAGGATATATAGGAATAAGTTTCCCGTTTGGAGATTGTTGAGATGAAGTAATTTCAAACTTTGGAAAAATAAATGCACGTTGTCTTCCCCAAAATCCAAGTTTCCCAAATAATTGAATAGTCATCCCCTCTTTGAGCATTCGTAACAAAAAAGGCTGATTAACCCATATTGCTTGTAGACTACCAGTTTCATCGGCGATTTTGGCAGTTTGCATAACCTTTCCTGTTTTAGTTCGAAATGAGCTTGTAGAGGTAATCTGTCCAGCCACGGTAGATTCTTTTCCCATTTCTAAATCCTTTATATCGACAGTATTTGTGTAATCAAGAAATCTGTGTGGTATATGGTTGAGGAGATCTTCAATTGTGAAGATGCCTAGTTTATGTAATTTTTGAGCAGAGTTTTCTCCAACATAAGGGAGTGTCTCAATTTTGTCTGTAAGTTGCATGACACTATTCTATCCTAGAAGAATATAACACTCAAAAATGGTAAGAATGTTGTGAGTATAAGTCCTAGTGCTGCGATAGCAACAATTACTTTAACAGCGATTTTTTTATGTTTTGGTTTCATAAAATTATTATAACAGATAAAAATTCCTATAGTTTGTAGAATTTAAATATATTTATTATAATATCTTAACGCAATAAAGTAGAAAGAGAGCACTTTATGTATCCAGTATCACGCAAACCAGAGCCAGTTCGTGGTCAACATCAGAGCTTACGATCAGCTTCATTGGAAAAAATATTAGAACATGTCGCTAAGCAAAAGGGATATGATTTCCAGGTTGTTGCAAGAGAGGGTGAAGACTATCAAACTTTGTCTGGTGCTGTTGTTCCTGTTCCACAAGGAAAAATCCATATCAAGATAAGTGGTTTCAATCAAAAAGAAGGCCTTGGTGCTTTCTGGAATCAAGTCGCGCTTGGCGTGTAGTTGTATTATACTGGGCTCGGGTGAGCGTTCGGGTCCAGTATTACTCAACTTCTACAAATGTTTTTACTCCTATTTTTAGTTTATCACCTGATTTTAACTCGTGATTCAGGTCAGTAACTTTTTGATCATTAACTGAGACTGCATTTTGAGAAAGTAGCCTTTTTGCTTCAGAATTAGAGATATTTGCAGCTTTAGCAATTGTAGAGACAAAATTGTCTTGCATCTTAATCTTTTTAGAATATTCTGGCTCAGCTTGCTGGAATGTTTTTTCGAAATGCTCTTGAGCTTTCTTAGCTGCATCCTCGCCTTTTATTTGTTTTATAACGTCAAAACTTAGTGCTTTTTTGTCACTCATAGGGTTATCTGTAGGTGTATAGTCAAGATCTGTAAGGAGTTCATAACCAATTTCAAGCATTTCATCTGTCATAGACATCAGTTTTCCGAACATATCCTCTGCAGAATCAGTCAAATTGAGCGCATTTCCAGTTGTTTTACCCATTTTGTTACCACTACTGTCAGTAAGCAGTTTCATTGTTAAAACATATTTCTCTTTATTTTTTAATGATTTCAAGAGAGTTCTGCCGGCCATCATATTAAATAGCTGATCATTACCACCTATCTCAAGATCAACTTCGAGAGCAACAGAATCGTATCCTTGCATGAGTGGATATAAAAACTCATGAAGATAGATTGGCTTATCATTTTTTAGTCTGTCTGCAAACATACTTCGCTCAGACATTTGCTGGACTGTGAAATTAGCTGCTAAATCCAAAACTTGTGCAAAATCAAGTTTGGATAGCCATTCTGAATTATACTTAACTTCTGCTTTTTCCAGATCAATGATATTCGCAATTTGATCTAAGTAGCCGGATAAATTCTTTTTGATTTCTTCATCAGTTAAGCGAACTCGTGCAGCCGACTTATCTGTAGGATCGCCGATTTTGGCAGTAAAATCACCAATGAGAAATACTACCTTAGCCCCTAGTTTCTGAAACTGTGCAAGTTTTCTAATTCCTATAAAGTGTCCCACATGAAGTGACTCTGCTGTAGGGTCAAAGCCTTGATAGAGAGTTATTTTTTTCTCACCAAGCAGTTTTGCTAAGCCATCTTTCGTGGGAAGTACTTGTTCGACTCCCCTAGTTAGTACGTAATTTATATCCATGAGCTTATTCTAACTCAAGAATTAGGAAAAGTGAAAGAGGAATTGCTCTGGGAGAGCCACGGTGCGAACGTTTGTGTTACTCTCCCAGAATTGTGAAGCGGAATCGATTTAGATAAGAACGGCTTCTGCGTGCTTCAGCACAATCATAAGCACTTTTCCTATTCTAGGTTTCCACTGCTTGGATAATAAATAAAATGCATAAGGATTGCAAGAAGAAAAATAACTCTATTTTTGCTAGAATAGAGCAATGTGGAAGGAGAGACATAGAAACAGACGTGTGAGCAGGATGAACCTGAGAAGGCAAACAAACTCTAGCCAATCGTCTGATGTCTTGTTCAGGCTTGGAAGATTTGAATTTACTTCAAAAAAACTTTTACGTTTAGCAAAATTTGGATTCATTGGTGTGATAATCCTTACTATTTTGTTCTTTATTTCTATTCCACTGCTTTCATTTACACTGCCCTCTCCTGAAAATATTGTTCGCCGGGATGGATTTTCTACTAAGATTCTAGATCGCAACGGAGAGGTTCTCTATGATATTTTTACAGATGCCAGGCGTACACCCCTTGATAGTATTGATGAAGTTCCTGAATATTTGAGACAAGCTACGGTTGCAATCGAGGATAAGAATTTCTATACCCATCAAGGATTTGACATTATTGGTTTATTACGTGGTCTTTCAAGACAATTTACGCGTGGATATGCTCAAGGTGGATCAACTTTAACACAACAGCTTGTTAAAAATGTATTGCTCACCTCCGATAGAAGTGTTGTAAGAAAGGTTAAAGAATTTGTGCTAGCAATTCAGATTGAAAATAAATACTCAAAAGATGATATTCTACTGCTTTATTTAAATGAAGTACCATATGGAGGCACTGCCTACGGAGTACAAGCCGCGGCAGAAACATATTTTGGCAAGAACGCCTCGGACCTTAATCTTGTAGAGTCAGCATTTTTAGCTGGTGTACCACAAAGACCATCTGTGTATTCGCCATACTCATCGACTCCAGATGCGTATGTTGATCGTGCAACTCAAGTTCTGAGAAGAATGCGTGAAGACGGATATATTACCGAAGAACAAGAGCAATCAGCTGCTGATCAATTACCAAACCTACAATTTCAAGCTAGGGGTGCTAATTTCAAGGCGCCACACTTTGTCCAATATGTCCAAAAAATCTTGGAAGATCGTTATGGTGCGGCAGTAGTTGAAAGTGGTGGTTTGACTGTCACAACAACGCTTGATTTAAAGCTTCAAGAGGAAGCGCAAGAGATCGTCGCTGATGAGATAGCTGATGTCGAGTCACTTAATATTACAAATGGTGCTGCAGTTGTTATTGATCCTGAGACTGGTGAAATATTATCAATGGTAGGATCTAAAGACTTTAATGCTGAAGATTATGATGGACAGGTGAACGTAACAACTGCTCTCAGACAGCCAGGTTCAACAATGAAGCCATTTACATATGTTACTGGTCTTAAGGAAGGTTACACAGCTAGCTATTTATTTATGGATGTATTAACAACATTCCCAGGTGGAATTGGTCAGCCAGATTATGAGCCAGTTAATTATGATGGTAAATATCGAGGACCTGTTCAGTTTCGTTATGCGCTCGCAAACTCAATGAATATTCCAGCTGTAAAGATGATTGCACTAGTTGGTGTTCGCGACACACTTCAAACTGCCTATGATATGGGACTTACAACACTTGAGCCAACTAACGAAACTCTCTCTCGAGTTGGTCTTTCACTTACTCTAGGTGGCGGTGAAGTTCGATTACTTGAATTAACGGCTGCTTATTCTCCATTTATGAATGAAGGACATAGAGTTGAGCCAATAGCAATTTTGAAAGTAGAAGACAAGGATGGCAAGATACTTGAGGAGAATAAACCAGAAAAAGGGCGATCAGTAATAACACCAAGTCAAGCATATATTATTGCAGATATTCTCTCTGATAATGAAGCCAGAAGCATCGTTTTCGGCCCTAATTCTCTATTAAACATTCCAAATTGGGATGTTGCTGTAAAGACAGGTACAACAAATGATCTTCGTGACAACTGGGCTGTTGGTGGTAATCAGCATGCTGTCGTTGGAGTTTGGGTTGGTAACAATGATAATTCAAAGATGACATCCGTTGCATCTGGTATATCTGGAGCAACTCCAATCTGGAGAAACATTATGCTTGCCTCACTTGAGGGAAAACCAGTTGTTTCTTTCAACCGCCCTGACAACGTAGTTACTGCTTCTGTAGATGCCTTCTCGGGGTATCGTGCACATGATGGCTTCGCAGAGCGTAGTGAGATCTTTGAGGAAGGCACAGAGCCTGGTGAAGATCCAGTACATGTGATGCTGAAGGTATGTCGCGGCGATGGTGGTTTAGCAACACCTTCACAGGTTGCTGCAGGGTCATACGACACAGAGGAATATTATATTTTTGATGTAGATGACCCTACAGCAAACGCTGGCGATGAAAATCGCTGGATGGCGGGTATTAATGCTTGGATAGCTGAGCAATCAGATAATCGTTATCGCCCACCAACTGAATACTGTAATTCTGGAAACTTAGCACCACTCAATATTGAGTTTGTAAATCCACGAGATCGTCAATCAAATCTAGAGAATGAGATACAAGTTAAGTTTGTTGTTGATGCGATCAATGATATTGATGAAGCTTGGTTAGAAGTGGATGGCGAAAAGGTACGAACATTTACATCACTTCCCTACGAGCATACTGTAAATTTGGATGATGGTCCACATACTCTTCGAGCAGCAGCTAAAGATAACAAAGGAAATGAAAGCGAGAGGATTATTGAAATAGGCACCAAAGCTGATTGGGATAGTTAACTCTTTAACTTTTTCTCAATCTTTGTTCTAATCTTTTCAACTTCTTTATCTGTGAGAGTTTTATCTGGGCTTTGATAGTGAATTCTAAATGTGTATGAGTTTTCATAGACATCAACAACTTCTACATGAGTGATAAGTTTGTCTGCTGAGCGGATTGTCTCATACACATCGATAACATCTTGATTTTTAATTACTACAGTCATGTCTTCAATCTGTGCTGGGTACTCGCCCATTGGGGTAAACTGTGGATACTCTTGCATAAGGTTAAGAAGAACTGTTGCTTCTGATTCGGCATATATATACCCCGATGGAAGAAGACCCAATGTCATTATAATTTCTTTATTCTTTATAAAAGTAATAAACCCACCAGACACATAATCTTCGTTCTCTACTTGTTTTACTGAATAGCTAATATTGAGAAGTCTTAAAAACGATTCTATTTTTTGCTTCGCGTCTATGAATGTATAACCTTTAAAAACTATTCCTAGCATTTGAACTTCCTCAGGCAATTTGTTTTTCTGCGGAATGAAAACTTTTGAAAGTTCATAGAACGATAATCTATCAGTATGTGCATTATCTTTTGCAGCTTGTACGAGTGCAGGCATTAAGCTTGTACGTAGATACTCTGTATCTGATCCTAGAGGGTTTGTTAGTTTTAGTGCATTGTCGCCAGCCATTTCTTTTGAAACAAGAGAGAATGTATATACTTCTGAAAAACCAACTTTGGTTAATTGCTGTTTTATACTCATCTCTTTATCAAAAATATTTATCGCCGAATGTGATGGGATTGCCGTATCCATGATTTTGCTTGGCAGATTATGGTATCCATATATTCTTGCTATTTCTTCAACGATACTTTCTTTATTAATAACGTCATTGCTTCTAAACGTTGGCACATCAATTTCAAATGATGTAGCACTTGTCTTAATATCAAACCCGAGCGAAGTTAATATCTTTTCAATTTCTTTATCATTGATATCAATATCAAGTATCCTAGAAATAAACTCCTTATCTACGCTTATACTTTGAGATACAGGTTTTTTGAGATAAGAATCATATATCGGGCTTGCTATAGTTGCCTTACAGACATCGGTAAATAGCAAGAGCCCTCGTAATAATCCTACCTCAGCAAGCTCCGGATCAACTCCTTTTTCATTAAGCACTGCTGCATTTGTTCTAATGGCCAACTCCATTGAGGTTTTTCTAATATGCTTTGCACTATTGGTGTCAAAGAAGAAAAGTACGCGTTTAGTATCTTTGGTTACCACAGAGTTTTTGGTCCCTATGATACCGGGTAAATCTATAATAGTGCCATCACCATCATCAAAGACAATATCCCCTCCTGATAATGTATATGTTTTGTTATCAAAGCTTGTTACTTTTTCACCCTTTTTGCTTTCTCGGACTACTAGCTTTTGATTAGGAAGTTTATCGTAATCGAACACATGGCAAGGATGCCCTGTCTCATGCATGACATAATTAGTTATATCGACAATTGCATTGAGAGATCTCATCCCCGCTGACTCCAAACGATCAATCATCCACTTAGGTGTTTCCCAGTTTTGGATGTCTTCTACAACTACCCCCATTAGTCTGTATACGAGATTTTCATCTCCTACAAGTGTTAAAGGCAGACCTTTTTGAGGAAGTTTCCCGCCATAAACCTCTAGAGCCTTAAGTGTGGATTCAAACCCATATTGAGGCAAGATTGCTGCTGCTTCTCTTGCAATCCCATATACACTCATAGCATCAACTCTGTTTGATGTTACTTCTATCTCGTAGAGCTTATCAGTTGTATTGTATGTATGTGTTCTATCAACTGTTGGTCCACTTAACGATAAGAATTTTGCAAACTCACGTGAGTCAGCTTTTGTATCTAGGTATTCTCGTAACCAACTGTCTAGTATTCGTATATCCATAAATTAAAATTGACGTATATATCGATAATCAGTGCTATAGAGTGTTCGTAAGTCATCAATTTTTAGGCCAGATCGCATCATAAGTACTCTTTCTACTCCAGTACCAAATGCAAACCCAGTGTACTTCTCTGGATCAATTCCGCCTGCTTTTAGTACATTTGGATGAACCATACCAGCACCTGCAAGCTCAAGCCAGCCTTCCTTACAAAGTTTACAGCCTTTTCCTTCACAAATATCACATCTTATATCAACTTCAAATGATGGCTCTGTAAATTCAAAATCATGAGGCCTAAGTCGTATCTCCCTGTTTTCACCAAAATAGTTTTTTGCAAAATATTCAAGCGTTCCTTTGAGATGTGCGATGCTTATCCCTTCATCTACCACAAGTCCTTCAAATTGATGAAACATAGGAGTATGACTTACATCAGATTGCCTTCGATAGCATTTTGCAATATTGATCATTCTGATTGGTGGTTGTGAATGCAGTCGCTCCATTTCTCTTACCTGGCCGTTGGATGTATGTGGAGTTAGAAGCATCTTGCCAAACTTTTTACTGGCTGGAGCATCAATCCAATATGTCTCCCAGTTATCACGAGCAGGATGATTTTTAGGGAAATTTAGTGCCTCAAATGCATACCAATCCCAATCAACCTCTGGATATCGGCTTCGTTCAAATCCTAATCGATAAAATATTGTGGCAATATCTTCAATTGCCTGAGTGATAAGATGTGTATGTCCAACAGGGAGTGGATTAGTTGGCATTGTAGGATCAATATCAAGAGTTTTCTCTGATTCGACACGTTTGTACGACTCTTCAAGTGTTTCTTCGAGTGATGACTTTGTCTGATTTATAAGTTTTCCTAATGCAGCTTTTTCTTCTTTAGGAAGATCTGCGAGCTTCTTTATCAATTGGGTTAGTCGTCCGTTTCTTCCTAGATATGTAACGCGTAAGTTATCGAGATCTTCTTTCGTCGCAGCATCAATCGAAAGAGCAATAAATTCTGATCGTACATTCGTTAGTTCTTCTTTCATTACTATATGCATTATAACGTAATCGAGTGAAGAAATCTCAGAAGATTCCCATATCACTCGAAGCCTTTCCGAGATGATAGGGCTTAGTTTTTAAATTCTTTAACTTTTTCTACGATTGCTGAAAAAGTATTTTTATCATGCACTGCTATGTCAGATAATATTTTTCGATCAAGCTCAATATGTGCTTTCTTAAGACCATTCATAAGCTTTGAGTAACTAATTTCATTTTGTTTAGCCGCAGCGCTAATTCGTGTAATCCAAAGAGATCGTAGGTTCCGCTTTTTAAGTTTTCTTCCTACATATGCGTACTTTCCTGCATGAAGTAGAGCTTCTTTTGCAGGACGAATTCTTTTTCCTGCAGCATGCTTAAAGCCTTTTACTTGAGCAAGTACTTTTCTGTGTTTTCGTGCACTGATACTTTTTGATCTTGGCATATTATTTCTTTTTAATTCCTAGAGCTTTACGTAAACGTTTAGCATATGTTTCAGTTACCTCAACAGGACGAGACTGTCTGCGACGTTTCTTGCTTGATCGCTTAACGTTAAGATGGCTAGTAAAAGCCTGTCTACGCAATACTTTTCCTGTTTTTGTAAATTTAAAACGCTTAGTGGCGCTTTTTTTGGTTTTGATTTTCATAGTCTTTATTGTTTTCTTCAAATTCTGCCGACTTGTCGATTATAACATTTGCCTTTTTTGTATCTGATTTAATGGTCTTTACTGGTGAAATTACCATTGCAAGATGTCTCCCTAAGAACTTGGGTTCCATATCAATGACAATTTCTGTTTCTAAATCATCTACAACTCGTTTAAGTAATTCGTAGCCGAACTTCTTACTTCTCATATGTCGCCCTTTAAAGACGATAACTATTCGAATTTTATGATTTGCTTTCAAAAATTTGTTAACTCGACGCATTCTTGTTTGGTAATCTCCATCTGCAATGAAAGGTGAGAATCTGATTTCTTTGACCTCAGTTACTTTTGCTTTCTTCTTTTGCTCTTTGAGCTTTTTTTCTTGCTGATATCGAAACTTACCAAAATCAATAATTCGAACTACTGGTGGTTTAGCTTTTGGAGCTATTTCCACTAGGTCGAGTCCTGCTTTCTTTGAACGTTCTAAAGCATCCTTTGTGCTCATGACATCTAGTTGATTGCCTTCAGCATCAATAACACGAACGTTATCCGCTCGTATTTCTTCATTTACTCTCCAAGGATTCTTTTTCTTCAAATCGTTTCTAACTTAAACTAGCTCATTATTTTACAACTCGCGAGCTCGCGAGTCAATTATTTGCTTCGTATCCTTAATAAATTGATCAATTTGGACAGCTCCAATATCTTCGCCTGTTCGCTTTCGTACCGCGACACTACTTGCTTCTGCCTCTCTTTTCCCCACAATAAGCATATATGGGACTTTCTCTAGTTGAGCGTCTCGAATTTTAGCTTGAAGACGTTCAGATCGATCATCAACTTCTACTCGAATATTGCTATGTTGCAGTTTTTCAGATACTGATTGTGCATATTCGATTTGATCATCCGTGACTGGTAATATTTTTGCCTGAACTGGAGAAAGCCATACAGGGAATGCTCCTCCTGTTGATTCAATTAAATTAGCAATAAAACGCCCATATGAGCCTAAAATTGCTCGATGTATCATAACAGGTGTTTTCTCAGTCCCATCTTTGTCAGTATAAGTAAGCCCAAATCGCTCAGGCATAGCAAAGTCAATTTGAACTGTACCAAGTTGCCTATCATTACCAAGCGAATCTTTAAGCATGATGTCAATTTTTGGACCATATAAAGCCGCCTCACCTTCCATTATTTTCCCGCCTAAATTAAGTTCATCGTTAATCTTCTGCAGTAGATTTTGTGCTTTTTCCCAGCCTGCCTCATCTCCTATATATTTTTCTGGAGTATTTGGATCTCGGAATGAGAGAGATACCCAGTGGTCTCCCCACATTCCTAGGCTTGTATAGAATTTTTCTATTGTTTTTACAAGATTTCGTGCTTCTTCTTCAATCTGATCTACAGTACAAAACGTATGACCATCATCTATTTCAAACGAACGTGTTCTGTTTAATCCTCCCATTGAACCAGGTTTTTCATCTCTGTGCTGCTGTGTAGACTCAACATATCTAATAGGTAGATCACGATAACTGCGTGGTCTTGATGCGTAAATTTGGGTATGGTGTGGACAATTGACAGGCTTTAGTACAAATTCATCTTTGTAGTGAGTTGTAACATGGAAGAGTTCATCTTCAAATTTTTCAGCGTGGCCAGACGTCTTGTATAAATCAATCTTTGCCATGTGAGGTATATTCACCTCTTGTGCTCCGAACTCTTTGCTAGCCTCCATTACTGCGTCTCTGAGCTCATTTTTTACAATTGTTCCTTTTGGTGTATACATTACTAGTCCTGGTCCTACAAGATCAGAAAACGCAAAAAGATCGAGCTTCTGACCAAGTACTCGGTGATCATTCTCTCGAGCTTTAGCTAATGCTTCAAGATGTTCATCAAGCTCTGCTTGTGTTGGGAAAGCTGTACCATAAATGCGTGTGAGCATCGTTTTGTGCTCATCACCCTTCCAGTATGCACCTGCGATCGAAAGGAGTTTAAATGCTTTTAGCTCTTCTGCTGGATTATCTATATGCCCTCCACGGCAAAGATCTGTAAATTCACCTGATGTATACAATGTAAGTTGTGTGCCATCATCTGAAAATTCATTAATAAGCTCTTTCTTATACTCATTATCTTTAAATTGATCAAGCGCCTCTTCTTTGGAAACTTCTTTTCTCTCAAAAGAATTCCAGCCTGCAACTATTTCATGCATGGTAGACTCGATTTTTTCAAGATCAGATTCAGAAATTGATGACTCACCAAAGTCAAAATCATAATAAAACCCATTTTCAATTGCTGGACCGATCGTGGGTTTTGCATTAGGGAAATGTGTTAAAACAGCAGCTGCTAAAAGATGCGATGCCGAATGTCTTAATTTGTTTAGATAGTCTTGAGAATCACTCATACTCATGATTTTACAATCTTTGGGTTCAGTTGTCAGGTGGAATAAAAGGGCTGCTAACGTGTAGTAGCCCTTTTTTTACTTTATAGAGAATTTTCACTAGAGCCTTCTTGCTCAATGCCGAGATGCGCTCTTACCTCAGCTATAAGCTCTTTCTCATGGGGCATTAACGGTGAGTAGGTCATTTCCGCGATGCTGATAAAAGCCAGATATAGTCTTGCGATCAGTAGTCTGGCATAATCACCATTCGATTCCGATATTACATCTTGTATGATATCGATTTCATTATCAGCAGCGATAAGCCTTCTAAAGATTTTATCAGCTTGTAGTATCTCGTATAGCCTATCGACTCTTTGAGAATGTGTTTCTTTATCGCGACGTTTGTTCTGTCGTCTTTCTTCTTTAAGTCTGATATTTTCAGCTCGGACATATTCCTTTAACTTTCTGCGTAGAGCATCAAGTGTAGCTTTTTCACTTTGCAAGAATGCCCGAATTTTCTGCTGCTGGTTTTTGCGAGCTGGAATGCCGCCATTGAATTCCCGACAGTCGCCGTCTCTCGCAATACCTTGCAGCACACTGACTTGATCTGTATAGGTAATTAATATATCTAACCATGTTTGGGCTGTATCAATATCTTGAGGGTTTGTATAATCCTTATCATCTTCATTATAAGCGATAAACTCATTATCCTCCCTGAAAGATTTGACTATGCTTGTTTTTCTCATACTCCATCTAGCAAAAGTCTCATTATTATTGTGTGCAGCTGCTCGGGAAGCTTGTGAGACAAGTACTGTTACTTTATACTTGCTTTTCCTTCCGGTCATGATCGTATATCTCCTCAATTGACTAGTATTTAAAACGTACTGATATATCTTTCTGGCGATAGTATACACTATAGCTATTCTCTATTTAGATAATTGAAGATTTTGTTGTTGTGGTGAACGGTTTTGAAGGTTGAGCTCTGTCTCGTAGACAATATCGGCAATAAATTGGCCAATTACGGGAAGTCTCATAAATGGAGATACTATAAATAGCAATACAATAGAGACAACAGCAAAACCTATCGTTACTCCAATAGCCCAAAAGATTCCCCTTACTATTCCCTCTTTTGCAATTTGTTTTAGATCAACCTTTGACATTACTTAACAATATCAAGAACTAGCATAGAAATGCAATTGAAGGTGGACCGTACCGGGCTCGAACCGGTGACCTCTTCGCTGCCAGCGAAGCGCGCTACCAAACTGCGCCAACGGCCCAATATGAAAAATTATATCAAAAATTGAATATGTGATGATTTGCACCTATAATATATTATTGTTAAGTTTAGGAGGTGCACTTTGTCAAAGCCATTTGCGATTTTTCCAGAAAAGATAAGCGCTGGTGATGTTAATATTCAAGGCCTGGAGTTTGAGTTATCAGTTCAGTGCCATATGGATAGCCCTGTTCATTGGACGGTATCGGCGTTAGTCGATCATAAAGATAATAACAGTGATGGTCGACTTCTTAACATTCGTTTTCTTGAGGTACTTACACCTTTGATGATCGGCGACATTGTGCTCGATCCGGAGCATCTTATGGAACATGGTTATGATTATGTAGATGATCAGGTCTGCGAAAGATTAGCTAATAGATGCAGTTTAGACATAGCAAGAATTACCACGGGTGACGTTGTGCTTAATCTGAACACTCTAGATGGTATGCTATCACAACGAGTTCCGAAAAGAATATGGAAACAACGAGTGGATGGCTTCGGGATAGAAAAATAGTGACTTTACAGGGGAATCAGAAATTGGTTCCCCAATTTTTTTGGTGGACTACAGTTTACCATGAATGATCCATAATTCTTAGGGCCCTTACTAAACATTATCAATCTTTATTGCTTGAGTAATGTAATACTTAAAAATATCTTTGTTAAAATCTTCTATGTTACTAATCCTAAGGTTAAGAGTTTTATTTCCCTCACCTTCTAGCAATGAATATTTATCATCAATTCTTTTCCCTTCTGCAAATGAAAATGTAATTCCTTTTTTTGTGGGACTTACGGTCAATATTATTTTGTTGTTTCTATACACCGGAACGCCATAATATTTTTCAGTGCCTCCTCGCATTTCTTCTTTTAGTTGAGGAAAATCGTTTTTAATAAGATTTCTAAATTCCGTTACGATTGATCGATATTCTTTAGAAACTTTTTCTTGTATAAACAAATCTACTTTCTTGTTCATAATTGAGTGGTTTGGTGGACTACAGTTTACCACGATTGAACCATCTTTCTTAAAGTTAAAACAACTATCAGAGGCTTATTGCATTTACTTACTGTTGTAGTCAAAACTATTCATAATCTCTTCAAAAGTATTACGGTAATGGCTATCTAATGACCTAGAAGTAAGATTAACCAGTATTAGATTGTCATCTAATTTGAATAAACCATAATAAACTTTCTGTTTTAGCAAAGTATTTACATCTACAGATAAAGATGTCGACAACTCTGTTTCAACACCACAACCAAAACTATTTTTCAAAACAAATTTTATGGATTTATCATCGACTAATTCATTATTAGATAATGAGATACAGTCATTGTATAAATTGACATACTTACTGCTAACATCGGAGTTTGTAGTATTTGAAATGTCATTGAAAAACCCAAAAACAATTTCAGCATCCTCTTCTATAGAATTGAAATATGTACTAGATTTTTGTTCAAAAATATCATTTGGATATCTAAAGCTAAATCCGTAAGTATAGTTTGTATAAACCCCATCTTTAACATCAGCTTGAATTACTGTGTTATTAACTTCATTATTTGCTCGGCTTTCAACTGAAGCTTTTTTACTATCTTTTGCATAAATAAATATCCCAGCAAAAATTAGCAAGGCACCGATCACTGAAAACACAACTGTGTTTCTTGTATTAAATTTAGATTTCTTTTTTGCCATGTGTTTATTTTAACCTAAACTCAAAATTAACTCTATATGATATAATATAGGATATGAAAAAGATTGAAAAATATTATAAAAAATACAAAAGTTATCTTTTGGAAATTGGTTTGGTACTGTTTTTACTTCTAGTAACAATCTCACTAGCTTTTGCTAAAAATTATAATGAAGATAGGATTATAGAGGAACGCACTCAAAATAATATTGCGGCTGCAAAAGCTGAGCACGAAGCAAAAAATGTACCGAATGAAAAATCTACTCATAAAATAACACTCACTATAAATGATGAAGAAAGAATAATCGCAGAATCTAATTTTATTCCGAATTTTTATATATTTAATAACTATATGTATTTAAATCTGCAAAACAAAGAAAAATGGGGATACTATTTAACGAGAGTGAACTTAGAAACTGGTGACGATGAGTTGTTAGTAGAAGCTACTAATGAAAATCGTGTTGCCTCTGTAGTAGATAAATATTACGAAATCAATTCGGATTTAGTGATCATAATGTCTGGATACATGGAAAGAAGCAGGCTATTTGTCGTAGATGATGTGACAAATGAGTTTACTTTTAAAGAAAACTTGTTTGGTAATAAGATTGAAGAAATTAACAACAATCACTATTTGATATCATCCTTTGGAGATGGATGTGGAGGTAATTTGTCGTATTTATTTTTAGATACTAGTGAATACACTTCACAATTTATTAAAGAGTTTGGGATTGGTTGTGGCAAAGGACCAATGGAACTTACTGTAGCAGATAACAAAATTATTTTTGTAGAAAGAGAAGAAAAAGAAAATTCAAAGTTTGCCGGAGATTTTAAGTTAACAACACTTAAAGAAGTTAGCTTGCTACCTAACTTTGAAGAACGGACACTTATTGGAAATCTGCCAGAAAATACAAAGAACTTATTATTTGATGATAATAAAATATATATAATTGCAGATAGTGTCTGGGAGTACAACATAGATACAGGTGCTTATTTCAGAAAATTTGATTTACCTGATATTTTTAATGATTTTCAATTGAATTTAAATGAAAATAAAGATGCATTGTGTGCATCTATTGAGCCTACATTTTCATACAAAATAATGCTATCAGACGGAAGCTATGCAGTTGCTCCTTGTAAAGTTGCTTCAACTAATCCATATCATAACGATCAGCAAATAGATGCTATGAAACAAGTGGAGAAAGCTGTCCAAGAAAAGTTTAAAGACTTTGATTTCAGCTACAACATTAAATACTACATTAATGGAGAAAGAGTTCCACTTCATATTTATTAATAGCTGTGTGGACGATGCAGGACTTGAACCTGCGGCCTCTCCCACGTCAAGGGAACGCTCTAGCCAACTGAGCTAATCGTCCAAAACGGTTTGCGAAGTGGCCAAGCTATGCTTAACCAACTGAGCTAATCCTCCGATTGAGGGAATTATAGCATTTATGCGCTTGATCGAGAAGCATAATGCTCGCCGGAGAGAAGGTATTTTGCCCCATTTTTCTTGAAGTTTGCACCCCAGACATTTCTTTTGCGAGCTCGTTTATTTGAAACTTCCAACCATACACAAGCATTCTCAATTTTCTTTCTGAATGAGCGAATGTATTCAAATAGTCTCTCAAGAAAATAAAGCTCATAAGCACTAGGATCAGCAGGAGCTTGAAATGCAGCTATCTCAATTTCTTGATTAAGCTTTGGAGTAACTTCAGCGATTTTTATAACTTCTTCATGAATAGCCTGAATTTGTATTCGTAGCTCATTTGTTCTTCTCTCAACAAATACTTTGTCTTCTTCAATCAGTCTTCGTTGTAACAATAATCTCTCTTCATCTTTTTTTTGAGTTTCAACAACTGTTGTAACTTCGCTCATCTCTAGCGACTCTCCAGGCATTATCTCACCACTTTTTGTAGTGCTTGAGATTTGTTCATGTGCAGTTTTAACAAAACGTGAAGATTCCTCAGTAACTTTTTGAGCTGCTTCCCAACCAAGCTCGCGTAGTGCTTCAAGAGGATTTTTGTAGAGTCCTTTTTTAGTATCGCTCATGTAGCAACATATTAGACAAGTGTAACAAGATGATCAAGAGTCTTTCTCTTTGAAAGGAACAGACGTACAGTTCTCTTCTGATTATCATCAAAAGTAGCTTTAGTCTGATTAGATGAAGATACTACTTTCAGATATTCATCTACTTCTTTATCACTAATTTTAATAGCTTCTTTTTCAGCAATTTCTTGTAGTGCAATATCAAGAATAATTGATTTTGTTGCCTGATCTGAATATTCATCGCGTAATTCAGGTGCAGTCTTCTTGATTGATGCTAGATAATTCTCAAGACTTAGACCAATGCTTTCAAGTCTTTGCAAGAGCGATGCGAGTCGTGAGTTTACTTCTTCTTCAACAAGCATTTCTGGTACAACAGAGTCAATAATCTCAATAAGTTTCTCGATTACAGCGTTTTCTTTTTCTTCTTTTGTAGCCTTTTCACCAAGTTTTATAGACTTTAATGCTTTCTTATATTCAGTCTTAAATTCGATACTAGGTATTTCACATGTGGTTGCTCTAACTTGCCAGTCTTCTCCTTCATGAGCGTGTAAAAGTTCAAATTTAGGATAGATTGCGGGTTTCAAATCTTCTTCATTAATCACATCAGCAAACATCTTTGGTAATATCTCAGAAAGTGTGTTTTCAGTTAACTGATCTTGCGGTAAGTGCTTAATTGCTTTATCAAGAGGCGCTTTACCTTTTCTAAAACCTGGAATAGTAGCATTTGCAGCCATCTTCTCAGCTACACTACCACGTTTTTCTTCTATTGTTTTCCAAGGCACAGTAAAGGTAATTTGGATACTACCATTATCAAGTTTTGCGACTGTACTTGTCTTTTTCTTTACTGCCATAGTGGCAATTATATCATTAGTTTTGATTTGAGGCTATCTTGTGGAGAAATGCATTAACAACAGCGAGAATAATTGATGCAATCGCAGCTGTTAAAAAGCCTTGTATTTCAAATCCTGGAACAATTGCGGCGGCCAACATAAGAAGTAACACATTAACGACAAACGCAGCAATACCTAGAGTGAGTATCGAGAGCGGCAAAGCAATAAACTGAGCGACTGGTCTTATAAACATATTTACAACTCCAATAACAATCGCTGCGATAACTGCAGACTGTAAATCAAGAAGTTCAAATCCGGGTACGATTGCTTCAACAACAAGAAGCGCAACAACATTCACAATTAGTTTACCAGCGAGCTCAAAAAATCCTCCATTTGATTGTGTTCTTCCTCTTGCCATATCTAATAATGCAACAATTTATTCTATGTTGTCAATAAAAAAATCTAAATCTTTACGTATTGCCTCATCCCAAGCTGGCCTCATATTGTGATCTGCACCGCTATGAATAAATAGTGTATTTTCAATCTCAAGCTTATCTAATGAGTTACTAAATTCCTGACTCCATTCAAAAGGCACTGCGTCATCTGCGGTTCCATGGTGAATATATAACGGTGCTTGTATCTGCTCAAGGTACTTTGTAAAGCTAAATTCATTAACATCATACAATTGTTCAAACTGAGATAATTCACGGCGAATGTATTTGCCTTCATCTATAAGCTCATCAGTGTAATACATGATTGAATATGGAAACCCTTTTGTTACGGGTGCCCAGAGCGTTGTAGGAATATCTTTGCCTGTTGTAGCAAGTGTGGTAAGCGCAATTTGACCTCCATTTGAATGAGCCCATATAAATATATTTTTCCCGTCCCAATTGTCAAGCGAGTCTAGTGATGAAAGTATGCTAAGAACTGTTGTGTATGTTTGGAATCTCGCTTCAAAAATATCAAATGACTCAATATCTGAATCAGCATATCCCAAAAAATCCGGTGCTATGGTTATAAATCCGTTATCTGCGAAATAAATACCTGCATTCTTTGTGCCGATTCCAGGTGAGTAAATTTCTTTATCAACATAGCCTCTGATTAATAATACTAATGGATATTTATTGTTTTCACTTGGAATGCTAATAGTCCCTGTTACGGTCTTTTTTGCTGTAGCAACTTGCGGATTGGGTGCAAAGGAATGTGTAAATATATATGTTGAAGAATCTTCTCTCTTCTCAAAAATATCACCAATCATGATATCTGAAGAGTCATATTTAGTTTGGGACAGTTTATGAAGTGTATATGCTGATAGTGGTGTTGGCACCGGCGTCGGATTAGGCTCTATTATTTCGGCATTCGTACTAAAAACTGAATCTAGAACTACAATAGTTGATACTGAAACAACTATTGATAATACAATTGGTATTAAGACTATAGATATCCTTCTCATGTACCTATAGATTATAACAGTTGTGTACAACGGTTTTTTAAATGGAGATGATTCCTAGTCTTTCTAAGATAGTGAAAACACTAAAAGCTCCGTAAAAAAGGAACGCGCTTCCAACAGCTCCAACTCTAAGCAGTGATGGTCGTGCAACTTTCTGCAAAGATGTCATATTCATCCATAAAACGAGTCCGGAGTAAATGAACATTGAGACTGCATTAAGGACAGCACCTGTTATAACAAGCGCAAGAGGCTCTGTGAATCCAATCGCAAAGATGGCAACACCTGCAGCGATCTGTAGCCACAAAAATGCATAGAAGAATAATGGAAGTCTTTTTATCGCAAATAGTTTAGGATGTGCAAGAACGAGGTTCTCGCTCGATATGCGGGCATTACTTCCAAGGACTGAAAATTGTGTTCCGAAGAGCATTATTCCTGCCATAAACATAAAGAACGTTCCCAAGAAAGGAAATGTTTTCTCACCTATCACAATTCCCTCTTGGATCACAAAATTAATACTTGTATCAACACCACTATTGCCAAAAACAGTTGAATACGCAAGAAGACTTAGTAGCACCATTGTAAATGCGCCCGTAAGCCAGAATACAATTCCGTGCTCAATATTAATTCGCCTCCACCATGCTTTGAAGTTAGCATTATTTTTTGGCGTTGAGTTAAAAGTTGTTCCTTCAAGTCGAATATTCTCCTTAATTCCTTTGAATACATTAGTGATACGGCCAGAATATTTACCCATGCCGTAACCTTTTTCTTTTACATAGAGAGACTGTGCCAAATTAAGATTTCCTCCTGCTCCAGCATACGCTAGTGCTGCCAGAAAGGTAGCAAATGGCAATCCTGCTGGCAGTAAAAAGAATCCATCACCCTGACCCATTAAACCTTGGCCAAGTGCTTGCCAGTCGACTGGTTTTGCAAAAATGAGTGTAACTAAGAATATAAATGGAACACCTATCAAAATAATTGCTTTCTGAACTTGTTCTTGGGTTTTATAGACAACACTTCCGACGCTATAGATTGCTCCCATGGCAATCAAAAGAACAATTCCAATCATTCCAGAGTATTCAATGCCCAAAGATGTAGCAAAAACAGTAGCAGCTGCAGCGGCAATTCCTGGCCACATCCATGGAACTAGTGTTGAGAATATAAACCATATTGGTGTAAACCAGCCATATTTGCGAGTTAATCCCACAAAAATACTTTCACCCGTTACGAGCGTATATCGCTCAATTTCCATATTAATAAAAAATTGAAACGTAACTCCAAGAACTGCAGCCCAGATGATTCCTAGACCATAATTTGAGGCTAAATATGGCCATAAAATGAGCTCACCTGATCCAAGCCCAACACCAAGGATAATAAAACTAGGTCCAATAAGCTTACGAAGTGGCAATGCCGGTGGCATCGATGCTTTTTTCAATGGGGCAAGTTTGCTCATACTTTATTAAGCCATATTTGCATTTTTGATGCAAATTAGAGTACAATACAACACCTATTATTATAGGTTTTGTAAAAGTTCTTAACAGGAGGCTGTAATGGCTGTATCAAGTGATGTTTTGACTTCGGTATTGGGTAAAAAAATCAATATTGATGCGAATCGAGGTGTTAGGGTTAAATATACTCGCGCCTGCGACGGCTCGAACATCAGCAAAGTTGTCTGCGATGACGACACACTAGTTGATGAGATTTGCGCGGCGGGTCAGAACTACATCACGTTCGCATACGGTAGGTTCACCAATACCGTACCTGCACACACATTGATCCAGACATAGCTCCAACCAACAGAGAGACGAAAAAATTTATTTCAGCACGATGCTGACGTCTCTCTGTTTGGAAACACTTCATTCAAATCCATATGGTTTTATAAAATCCCCTGATGTTGTTGATATTGGTATACCAGTCTCTTGGGGTTTTTCAAGCCTTTTTTGTTCTTGGAGCAAACCTTCTTTAACTGTGTCTACTACAACTGGCTTATATTCAATTTTATTCATTAAACTTTCTTGCCTAATTTTATAAAAAAACAATAAAAGTAGAATGAGTATTGAAAAAGAAGCAAGTATTGTCTTTAGATTCTTCATAGTGTTGTTATGTTATAGATAAGATATGCGATATAAAGAAATATTAAAAATATTCCAGATCGTTTTCCTATTTCCCACTTTCTTACTGCTAGGATAAAGAATACTGCGAGAACTGTAGCAAAAAGCAGAAAGACAGAAGAAAGTAGATTTTCTGTACCTACCGAAATTGTTTCACCTAAAAATAGTATCGCCAATAGCCATGGAACACCTAATCCAAAAAGAATGTCAAAAATATTTGATCCGACTGCGTTTGCAATCGCCATATCTCCTCTTCCCTTTTTCGCAACCGTCACAGAACTAATCAAATCTGGGATAGATGTTCCAGCAGCAAGAATAGTAAGTCCAATTATTGCAGGGCTGATTGAGAACACTTGTGCGATATGGACAGCTGATTCAACCATCGCAAAACTCAAAGCCCCAATCAAAGCAATTGAGATCGCAAAAGCTGTAAAGTAATGATCATGCGGATTAGGTATCAAAAACTCAAGTAGTTTAATAACTGGATTCCTACTTGTATGCCTCTCGTCTTCTGTAATATCACCAGGATCCTCAATCGTATAGTTAAACCAGCTACTCCATTTAGTAACTGAGAAGACATAGATCGCATAAACAGTGATAAATAGTATGCTTTCTGGCAATGTGACCTGTCCATCTCTAAATGTAAAAAGAAGCAGAACTATTGTAAGACAGTAAAACATGAGATCGCGTAACACAGGTTGCCATGTGAGAACTGCCCGTTTAAACATGGCACTTGCACCAATAATGACTAAAATATTAAAAATTGCAGATCCTACAATTGTTCCAGCGCCGAGTTCTGCTCCCCCTCCTCGTAATACTGCAATAAGTGAGGTAAACAGCTCTGGTGCCGATGATCCTACAGCCATGAAGGTGGCACCGGACACTTCGCTTGAAAGTTTGAGTCTATTTGATATCTGATCTAGTGAGTCAACAAAAAAATTGTCGACAACAATCGCCAAAAGATAAAGGCTAAAAAACAGTAGAATGATGGATAATAGTAGACTCACTGTCAAATTTTATCATGAATTTGTTCTCTTACTTCTTGCTCAACTCTATCAATAAAAACCTGAGTGGGTTCTTGCCCATAAGCCAGATCCTCTTTTGGAAACATTGATTCAGCCAATCTCTCTAGCCCATTATTAATTGGCTCGTTAGGATCGTAGTTATAAATCGTATTATTACCTACATCTTCTATAAATATAATTTGTCTTGCTTCTCGTCTTTTGCCTCTTCCAGCAGAGCGACTTATAAATGCTCTCACTGATATCGATTGAGAAAACATATCAGATATTTTACGTACTTCTATCAATGCAGCTTCTCTGTCTTCTTGTTCTAGCCTAGCTTGCAGTATTAAATCCTCAAATGGATTATCTTCATATAGTCTTTCTGCCATGAGAACAAGATAATTAAGTATGTGTAATTTGGCAAGTGGAAAATTGGGAGTTGATTTGTATTTTGTTCGGGTGTAATCTGTATGAACAATGACCCAAACAATTAACGAATCAGTGTCTGTCTCTTTAACATATGACAGTACTTCTAAAAAAGCAAATCCGAAAAGTATTGTCTGGAATAATAGGTTGTATCCAATCACAAAAGTAGGGCTTCACCATACAGTAAAGGAAGGTGAAAAACTTCTACATATTTTCTCAGTAGCTACTCCGACACTTTTCTTTAAACTTGTTTTTGACACATCAAATCTACAGTGGATGGCAGCAGAGATTGCCGATGGATTTAATTTATGAATTCACAATTTATTAACCTTCCTCTTAATTCTGGAGAAGCATTGATAATGCATATTGATATTAATTCTTGTTTTGCAACTATAGAACAACAGGCAAATCCGTTCTTACGAGGTAAACCTATTGCGGTAGTTGCACATAATTATTCCAAAGGTTGTGTGTTGGCTGCTTCAATTGAGGCGAAAAGATATGGTGTTAAAACTGGAACAGTCCTCTGGAAGGCAAAGCAGCTTTGCCCTAATATTATTCCCCTCTCCCCCGATCCTGACAAATATCGTGATGTACATAAAAAATTTCGGGATATTCTATCTGATTATTCTTATGATTTTTATCCTAAATCTATTGATGAATTTGTTGTCAATCTTGCCGTAAGTCCTCAATTAAGAACTATGAGCACGGTAGACATCGCGCAAGAGATAAAACAAAGAATACGATCAGAAATTGGAGAATGGATACGAGTATCTGTTGGTATTGGTACAAATAGATTTTGGGCAAAAACAGCCTCTAATGTACAAAAACCTGATGGGCTTACCTTAATGGATAAAACTACAGCAAGAGACATATATAAGAAAATGAAGTTAGTTGATATCCACGGTATTAACGTCAGAAACGAAATACGACTTAATAGTATTGGTGTGTACTCACCAATAGAATTTTTAGATGCATCATATGAAAAGCTGAAAACTGCTTTTAAAACAGCGGGGGCTACATATTGGTACTCTCGTCTACGTGGATATGAAATTGATGCAGTAGAGTTTGCACGAAGAAGTTTTGGTAATACATATTCGATGCCAGGTGGCCCTTCTTCTTTAGAAGATTTGGCTCCAATTCTCATGAAGCTTGTTTTTAAGTCAACAATGAGGTTAAGAAAAGCTGGTTTTAGTGCCCGAGGAGTTCATCTAGGCGTAAGATATAAAGAATTTCCATTCTGGCATAAAGGAAAAAGTGTATCTGAACCTATTTTTACAACATCAGATATCTATACCATTGCCCATGAATTATTAGAAAAAAGTCCTAGAAAACCTGTCGCAAATCTAGCTGTTACCTGTTTTAATCTTGTAAAACAGACATATCAACAACCTGATTTATTTTCAAAGATAGATAAAGATCTACACATGACAGAAGCCGTAGATAGAATTAACAGTAGGTGGGATCGCTATACAATCTACCCTGCTCGAATGTTAAGTCAGGTGAGCAAACAACCTGAAGCAATAGGATTTGGAAATATTAGGGAACTTGTTTAATTAAGTGTGAATTCAACAGGTGTGCCAGGGACTACATTGTAGGTGTCAGAGAAGCCAGCATTTACTTCGAGAACATAATCAACTTCCTGATGAGCAGGATATAGAGCCATATCGTTTTCTGAAGTACCAGGCTCTTCAGGTAATACATTTTTATCTACTTGGACAATAGCACCGTCATCAATCCATAAGATATCTATCGGGAAGATAACACCTTTCATCCAAAATACGAGAGGAAAATTATTATTGCCATCAAAGACAAAAAGCATGCCTTCATCTGCTGGCAATGAGCTATGATCTGAAAGGCCTACTGCACGAGATGTCTCTGTATCCGCAACATCGGCGTAAATTACTTGATCACCAACACGAACTGTTATTTTTGGTTTAGGAGTGTTGTGAACTGCCTTCACTGAACTTGTACTCACTGGAGTTGCTGAGCGCGAGAAAGCTACGATAAAAAGCACAAATATTATTGAAGGTATTAACAATGCAAGCATATGCCACGTCTTATGCTCCTTTGTATGGTGAGTGTGAATCGTATCCTCTCGAGACATATACTTAGAGTATCATTTTTGAAGTAGTACTGTCTATTCTGTGCCGAGGAAAGGACTCGAACCTTCACGCCTGTAAAGGCACTGGTTCCTAAAACCAGCGCGTCTGCCAATTCCGCCACCTCGGCTTATCTACTTTAGTCCGTATATTTTAACACCTTTTTCAACCAAAAAAAGAACCCCGATAAATCGGGGCTCTCCTCGAAATTCCAACGCGCCGTCGCCAATGGTGACTTTGCCTCAGAACGTAGAACTAGTATAACACTTTATTATAGGTTGTCAAGTGTTTACTTTAGTCAATAAAACTTAGTACTTTATTAGACTAAACTTTCTTAGCTAAAACAAACATGGATGGCCCAAAGTGTATGTGAGACAAAGGAACTTGAGAATTTTTTTCTAATTTCAACAATAGTTCTCTAGATATATACTCTTTAAAAAAACTATGGCGAAAGTTTGATACAGATCTCTTCTGAAGAATTGTAAATCCCTTCTCTACTAGTGTTGATTCAACAATATCAGGATGATGATTAAGAAAAGAGATTGATCCTTGCTTTACATTCTTACTGCTTCGTTTATCTGTTGGAAAGATATCAAGTGGATAGGTAATATTTCCTTTTAGGAAATTTTTAATCTGATCTTTACCATGCATCTTATTTGCAAACTCGAGTATTATATGGCCATTTTTTTTGAGTAGTCTGTTAAGAACACTAAACGCATCATCCAAATCATCTATATGATGCAGTACTCTGACCATGATAATTAAATCAAATTGCGATTTTTTTTGCTTTCTTAGCTCATTTACTGTTGAACAAATATAGTTGACATTCTTGTTTGAGTTTTCTTTACGCGCAATATCAAGCAAGTCTTGAGATGGGTCTATTAGTGTAACTGTACGCTTTTTTGAGTAGTATGTAGGAAGTAATCGACCAAAACCACAACCAATATCAGCTACTGAAGTTGGCTTTTGAGGTAATGAATCAAGAAAAGCTTCAATAGCGATAACTTCACTTTCATGCTCGTAATCTCGATTATCCCAGTATTTGAAGTAATCATAGCCATCGTAGTAAGATTTGTTCTTTTTTTTCATAGGAGTTGTCTTTAGAGCATCTCGCTCATAAATGATGAAACTCCTCTAGCCCAGGAGCCATTTGATTGTGGAGTATATTTTGTCATGATAACTTCTGGTGTGTCATATCCAAGATCAATATAGTTTCGCTTCAAGCCTTGAGTGACAGTATAGATACCTTCTTCATATGATTCAAATCCAAGTGTGCCTTCGCTATGAATTCCCCACCCCCAGCAATTGTAGGTTTCTGGCGGAATGATTTTACATAAATTACTTTCTTGTTGAGCAATAGCCGTAATAAGACGAAAATCTAGTTTAAATTTATCAGCTGCTTCAACAATTACTGATTCATGTCCTAGCAGTGGTGAGTTATAGCGTTCTAAATACTGACGAATAATTTCTACGCGAGCGTCTGATTCTGTAATTGTCGCATCAAGTTCTGGTATAGAATCAGGCAAAGCTGCATAGATATAGACACCAGTGTTGTTGGTTTGAGGCTTAGGATCTTCATATGAAGTTTGTGATAGTGACACAAGTGAGAAAACACTAACGGCAAGTGCAATTGGCGTCATAAGCATAAATACAGAGATTAAGACCAGCTGCTTTGTAAAGTTAAATTGGTACATTAATAAAATAATGCCACAATTGAGGATAATATTCTAGTTTGTATCAAGATGTGCGCCCGGAAGCCTGCCTGCGCAGGCAGGGATTCGAACATGTCATGAATTTTGTGCGCCCGGGAGGATTCGAACCTCCGGTCTGTCGGTTAAGAGCCGAATGCTTTGCCGCTAAGCTACGGGCGCGAAATTTGGTACCCCAGGAAGGACTCGAACCTTCGACCTACTCCTTAGAAGGGAGTTGCTCTAATCCAACTGAGCTACTGGGGCGTGCGATTGAGCGAACCAGTACACATAGCTACCGGTTCAGACTGAAATATTGTAACAAATATTTTAAAAAACTTTAACCTCAGTAATTATACTATAAGTTATTTAGTTTTACTAACTGAAGTCCCAACTGCCTCGGATATATTTCTATAACCGTCTTTTTTAAGCAATTCATCTAGTCCTTTGTTAATTTCGCCAATTAATTGAGGACCTTGATAAATCATTCCAGTGATAAGCTGAACCAGACTTGCCCCTCTTTTTATCTTTTCATACGCGTCTTCCGCACTGAAAATTCCACCTACACCTACTATGACAAGTTTATTCTTGTACTTTCTATATGTTTTTTCAATTAAATTATTACTTAATAATTCAGTCGGCTTTCCACTAATACCTCCTTTAATTGTGTCAGGAATACTGTCTTTTATTAAAGGATCATTATAGTTTTTGTTTAAATTACCAATGATGACGCCATCAACCTTATATTTAACTAAGGTTTGAAGTAAACCATCGAATTGCTTCCATGCGAGATTTATTGGCATTTTGACAAAAAGAGGTTTTTTGTATTTAGTCTTTTTTAATTCTTTCATTAATGCTTCTAATTTTGCAGGAGTTGTAAAGGGTTCACCACCAAATGTGTTAGGACAAGAAATATTAATTGTATAAAAGTTGCCGATATCTGCCTTAATTACTTCCTCAAGACAGGCTTTATAATCTGCAATTCCAGCATCAGTTGTACAGGTCTGATCGGAATTTGTCTTTCCAATAGAAATACTAATTGGGAATTTCTTATTTTTTCTTTGTTTAACTTTTTCAATAATTTTCATAACCCCCATGTTTTTAAGCCCGTAGTAGACTACAATTCCCTTAGATTCAGGTAATCTATACAGTCGTGGTTTAGGATTCCCTTTATAAGGATGCAGTGTTACTGTGCCAACCTGCGTAAAACCAAAACCAAGGCTCGACAGAATATCCATTAGATTTGCATCTTTATCAAAGCCCGCAGATAATCCAACTGGAGACTTAAAAGTAATTCCTTTTATTGTCTGCTTTATTGAGTCAGGTTTATGATCAAAGAGCATTGAAGTAATCTCTCGGGTACCTTCAAACCTACCGAGGAGTGAGCCAATATCAGTAAATCGATCATGAACAAATTCTGGGTCTTGAGTAAATAAGAGTGGTTTTAAAGCCTTTATATATGTGTAAGAAAAAATATTTGTGAGTAACACTGTGGCTATATTATACACCTAAAAAAACTTCAAACCATTCAATTGATTTACCTATGGTCAAGACGTTAATTGGCACGTGTTTTTTTGCATACTGTGACATATTCGAGTATGTATTTGAGTCGACAAGCAACGCATAAAGCTTCTCAGCAACTCTATCAGTATCTCCATTGTTTACGATATACCCATTCTTCCCATTCTCTACTTGGAGTGGAATTCCACCAGTGTTGTAGACAATAACGGGTTTGCCCATGAGTAACGCTTCACTTACTTTAACTTCAAATCCTTCTTTGTGAGAAAGCTGCAGCGCTATAATTGATTTTCTTAAGATTGTATTCAGAAGCTGATCTGAGTGTGGAAGTCGTGCCACTTTGACATCATCAGCCAAATCTTTATAGTCATCAGTTGCCAACATCATTCTTGTAGCATCAAAAAGTGGAGCTCCATCAGGATCATCAATAGATCCATGGCCAGCGATAACGAGCTGTGGAATTGAAGATTTGTCGTTTTTTAATTTTTTGACTAGCTTTTTATAACTTAATAACACATCAGGGATTCCTTTTGATGGATCAAATCGTGCAATCTGAGTAATATAGTTACGTGTTGGATCTAGTGACTTCTGTCCTGATTTTTCTAAATACTTGTTAACCTGATTAGTGTAAATAGAAAGCTGATGCTCATTTAGCTCTTTATTAAGCCCATCAAGAGGATCTGTTGATGCACCCATTTTATACAACTTCATTTGCTTCGCTATGTATGGAATAAATTCATCAATTGGATGAGTGATGAATGCATCAGCATCTTCTACAAATTGCTCAATAAAAGCCCATGTCACATGTTGCGGAGTTCCTGGTTGATCTGCTAACTCTGCTACAAGATTAATGTGTGATCTATATATTATCTTTGTTTTTGGGTTATTATTTTTAATATGAGGAATCAGTCCAGAAGGCTGTGGGTCATCGATAACAACGTAATCTGCAGAATTCAGTTGATCTTTAAGCACATCATAATTATGGAGACTCCACAGACTAAAAATGTCCTTCTCTGAATCTGTGAGCATCTCACCCTCTTTAGCAACATTTTGTAATATGTTGTGAAATTTCTTTTTAGTTATTTCAAACACATTTGGATCATCTTTAAGAACAAGCCATTGTATATTAAGATCTAGCATTTTGGCGAGTCTGACTAAGGAATGTCTCATCAATGCAACCCCGCCACCTTGAGGAGTCGCACTCACATATACTATTTTCTTGCCTTTAAGTTTTTCAGCGAGTTTAAGTAATTTTTTAAAATCAGCTTGTGGTGTGATAGCCTCGTAATCAGAAAGCCGTACCAATGGATATGTTTTTACGCTGCGATCATTATTAATTTGTGCCGGAAATGAGCCATCTTCATTAAACATATACTCCACTGCAGTAGCTGCATCTTTAGCAGATTGCTCTATATCCTGTTCTACAGCTTGTTGTATGGGAACAATATCCAATTCCAGCCAGAGTCTACTAAATATATCCTCCCAGATGCTGTCTGACACACCCGCTCCAAGAATTTTGACATAATGTTTTTTTTCAAAATTTGTAAGCCAAGAAAGAATGGAACTTACAGTATCAGTCTGAGGAGATATCAGCTGACATTGTTCGAATGATTTGTCTCCAGAGATTGCAATACAGAGTTTCTTATTAGATTCTACAATACCTGCGAAAGCATATGATGCCATAGCCAGATATTAAAACTCCTATTACAGAAGGTCAAATGAAGTGATTGGAGCGGCAGAGCGGACTCGAACCGCCGACCTTCTCGTTGGCAACGAGACGCTCTAGCCAACTGAGCTACTGCCGCTTAAACTTGGCTAATGCATATTCTACTACAAACTACCTAACTTAAAAAGTCAGTTATAATGTATTAATGGTTGGGATCTCTCATGCAGTTATTGGAGCTTCTACTGCGATTGCAGTTTCATCTGTGTTGGGTGCGAATACACATAGTTATATTTTATCAATTGGAATTGGTACTGCGGCATCATTACTACCTGATATTGATGCTGAAGTTTCTACAATCAAAATTTTTGCAAAAAAGAGACTTCAAGGAAGACTTGCTAATAGTTTTGTTAGAAAATCTCGCAGAAATAGATTTCCCGATATATTTATTCACATTGGGATAAGTCTCTTTGAAGTGATAGTGGGAATGACTTTATTGATTGTTAGCACAATATTTGGCAAGCATCGTGGTTTAGCGCACTCTTTGATATTTTTAGCTTTACTATCGCCAATATCAGTAATTAGCTCAGCTTTATTGTCATCCAAAACTGTATTTGGATATGTATTTATATTTGGATATTTGAGTCATATTTTGACTGACAGCATGACAGTTACTGGAGTACAAATGCTCGCTCCATTTTCAAAAAATCACTATCACATCCTGCCTAGAAAATATAGATTTACGACGGGGAGTGCTACAGAAGTTATATACGTGGGGATTTTTGTTTTACTAGCTGCAATATGTATAGTTTTGTAGTTTGTGCTAAGGCCAGGAATCGAACCTGGATCTGACGCTCTTCAGGCGCCCGCCGTGACCAACTTGGCTACCTTAGCGAATGCTAATGAGCTAAGGAAATGCGTAGCATACCTTAGCAAATTTTATGTGGACGCTGAGGGACTCGAACCCCCGACCCTTCGGATGTAAGCCGAATGCTCTGGCCAACTGAGCTAAGCGTCCGTTTCACGGACTTCTTGTGTCGCTTGCGCGTCATAAGCGTCCATATATTTAAAATATTATACAACAGACTTAGTTTGTGCCAAGGAGAGGACTCGAACCTCCACGTCCTTAAGGACACACGCCCCTCAAGCGTGCTTGTCTACCAGTTTCAACACCTTGGCTTATAACTAGTACAAGATATTATAGCAGTGCCAAAGACAGGAGTCGAACCTGCACGGGATTAATCCCACACGGCTCTGAACCGTGCGCGTCTGCCAATTCCGCCACTCTGGCTATAGTCTGACTGAGTATAGCAAAACTGGAGGTTGCATTAACAATGCAAGTAGTCTATAAAGTATGTATGACTATGGACATGTCCGAAGAGGACAAAAAAACACTGAACCAATCCGGTGAAATGGAGATGGAAGGAGAGCCAGCTGCAGATCCTTCATGGATGGAAGGCGCAGAAGCTCCAAAACAAAAAAATGATGCTGTCTCACCAACTTGGCTAGAAGGTCACGAGCCTCCAGCTGAAGCCACATTATCTAGCGAAAACGAAGATGATGTATTGAATGTAGGATTTGATGCTCATTTCAAGCCTAAGGAACCAAATGTAAGTCAAGAGGACATAGATAGATATCAACAAAGCACAACGAAACAAGATCGTAAGGATATGTTAAGGCAGAAGAATCTTAGATAATCCTCACAATCATATCTTCTCTTACTTTAGTTTTTAAACTTACTGTTTGACCGTCAAATTTAGCCGTATCACCCCAAATTTTTGCACTCGTTTTACCTTGTGCAAACTCACTTCCAATACTTTGGGCAACATCCTTAATTGTATAATGTGAAGGAACTATTAAAGGACTATTGGTATGAGGTTCTTCATCTCGTCTGACAAGATAGATCCTACATAGTCCTAATTTTTTCCATATAGCTTCTCTAAAAACATTTAGATTAATATTTTTGTCGGCTGAGATATATACTAGGTTGCCCATAGATTGCTTCATCATCTTTTGAGGATTCGCAATGACCTGCTCAGCTTTGTTAAGTATTCTTATTGAAGGTATATAGACACGATTACGGCTAAATGCATCAATCAATTGATCTTCTGTTACCTTTTGCCTTAGCTGAATTTCTCCATTTTTGATACCCATTTCTCGAGCTATGTCTTTAACTGTTTCAGCGTCAAAGTCTTGCCTAATGTTTGATTTTATCAATACTCCTCCATCAATTTTCTTAACAATTCTTACATCTGGAGCTGTCTTATCGATACGAATACCGTTATTTTCTAGGGCATTTGCAATTCGCTCTATTGCCTCAGGGCGATCAATATCACTCATTAAAACGAGTAAGTCTGCACCTCGAACGACTGATAATACTTCACGGCCTCTCCCCTTTCCTTCTTCTGCACCTTCTATCAGTCCTGGTACATCCAGAACCTGGATATATGCATCATGATAGTTCATCATTCCAGGAATTACAGAAACAGTCGTAAATGCATATGGTGCTACTTTGCTTTCTGCGTTCGTAAGTGCGTTTAGTAATGTTGACTTACCGGCAGAAGGCGGACCAACTAATACAATAGTTGCATCACCTTGCTTTTTTACAGCATAGCTAATTCCGCGGCCTGATGAGCCACGCATTGCATCTGCTTCCTTCTTTGCTTTCAATTTTGCAATCTTAGCTTTAAGAAGCCCTATCTCACGCTCAGTTCCTTTGTGATAAGGGGTTTTACGAATATATGCTCGGATTTCTTCTATTTGTTGGTCAATTGTTTGCGCCATAGTGTAGATTATATCGTACTTGGGGTATAATATGGATACCTTGCACTCGTAGCTCAATTGGATAAACAAGTTTGTCCATTTCGCTAATCGTTAGCACTCGTAGCTCAATTGGATAGAGCGCCTGTCTTCGGAACAGGAGGTTGGAGGTTCGAGTCCTCCCGGGTGCACAGATTATAAATCTGCTATACTACTTCAAAGTAAAAACTATAAGACTGGAGTCGCACATGTATTGTATTAAATGTAGTAGTCGTAATCATACGTACGCAAATTGTCCAAAAACGGATATTGGTCTTATGCATAGGCGTACATCGATATTATGTCCATTCTGTGGCAAAAAAGGTCACACAATTGATACTTGTCCATCGACTGTTCAGGGGCAGTTGAATCGAAGAGTGTACGAATACAGTGATGAGTTTTACAAGGATTAATCTTTAGACAAATACCTACCGCATCAATGCAATAAAATCCCATAATCGAAGGGTTGTCTGGTGAAGAACTTAGTGTTCAATCAACAGTCTTTACAGACTGTAGTCGGTGTAGATAAAGCTATCTTGCTAAAGGATCAATTAAGTGCACAGTCTGTACTTGAGACAATCTCATTATTTGTGGTTAAACATCCATCAACACAAGCTCGTCAACTCTGGATTGAGTATGTATATCATCCATTCAGAGGTGAGGATGTTAAAGTGGCTTGTCTAGGTATCTATGAAGATAGGGTTCTTATTGCAAGGAGCACAGATCTTAAAAGTTCAATATGCAGACATGTTAAGCTCACTCAGCCTGTAATAACAGGTTTTGCTCTAACAGATGAAAGATCTATACCATTAGTTACACAGCGCACATTATATAAGAGTCGACAGTTTAGTAATCTAATCAGAGTTCCAACAAAAGCTGATTATGTAAGTTTATGTCTCTCATTATCGACTATTGTTGGGAAATATACTGGTTCCATATATCTTACTAATGAAATATATTCAAACGCTACTTTGCGAAGCTGCAAGATATATGGAAGTACAATTACTGAACGTGCAGTTCATTGTTTGTATGTAATCAACAACTTACAACAGGATGGTGAATTATCTATTATCGCAAACAAAAAAGACACCCGGAAATAATCTTTTCCGGGTTTTTCATTTATTGACAAGGGATTCTAACTCTGTATTATGAATGCCAGGTAGCTATGAAATACATATTTGTATCTGGCGGAGTTGTTTCAGGCCTTGGTAAAGGCATTAGCGCTGCCTCTCTAGCTTTTCTTCTTAAATCTCGTGGCTACAAAGTTACTCCTGTAAAAATTGATATGTATCTTAATGTTGATGCTGGTACAATCCGTCCCGCAGAGCATGGAGAAGTATTTGTGACACATGATGGCATCGAATCTGATGAGGACCTTGGACACTATGAGCGCTTCCTACATGAGAATATTTCTCGAAAAAACTACATAACCACAGGCCAGATATATCAAGAAGTTATTAGGCGTGAACGTGCTTTTGAATACGAAGGTGAAGATGTTGAGGCTATCCCGCATGTGACTGATGAAATTATTAGTAGAATTAAAGACGCGGGTGAAGCAGCAAAGGCTGACATTGTTATTGTAGAACTAGGAGGTACTGTTGGAGAGTATCAAAATGGCATTTTTTATGAAGCTGCTCGCATACTGAAGCTCAATGCACCTCATGATGTGATTCATATTCACGTTACGTATATTCCCTATCTTGAAAGTTTAGGTGAGCTAAAAAGTAAACCGGCTCAAACAAGTGTGAGGATACTTAATGGGATGGGCATTCAGCCTGATGTAATGGTTGCAAGAAGTGAAAAACCACTTGATAGATGGAGACTTGATAGACTATCTCTCTTTTGCAATATGGAACCAGATCGTATTTTTGCAGCTCCAAATGTTGATAATATATATAAAGTTCCTCTTGTTTTTCATGCCAGCGATCATCATTTAGCGTCAACGTGTTTAAGGCTGCTTTCTTTACGTGCTAACCGTCACCGTAATATAGAAAAATGGGAAAACCTCATCAAAACAACCGAAAAGAAGGGTTCCAAACAGATTGATATCGTAATGGTTGGTAAGTATTTCGTTGTAGGTAAATATGACTTAATTGATGCCTATGTTTCTGTCGTTGAGGCCCTTAAACATGCCTCATGGAAGACTGGCGTTGACATTAATATTCATTGGCTTGATAGTAGTGAAATTGATAAGAATGGAACAGAAGCGCTGAAACAATATGATGCGATTGTCGTACCACAAGGTTGGGGTAAACGAGGAACAGAAGGTAAGATAAAAGCAATTGAATACGCACGAAAAAACAAAGTTCCATATCTAGGATTATGTTTTGGCATGCAGATGGCAACGATAGAATTTGCTAGAAACGTGCTCAAAATGACCGACGCAAATAGTGAGGAAGTTAATAAAAGAACAAAGCATCCAGTAGTTCATATAATGCCTCACCAGAAAGAATACCTAGAAAAAAACCAATACGGTGGAACAATTCGATTAGGTGCATATCCATGCAAAATTAAAAAGGGGACACTACTTGAGAAGTTATATAAACAGTATGAGTCAGATGAAGAACTTCCATGGGAATATGATCGAGATGGTGAACGCTCCAAAAAAGACATTATTTATGAGAGACATAGGCATCGATACGAGTTTAATAATGAATTCAAAGAGCAATTCGAGAAAAAAGGTTTTATTATATCTGGAACAAGTCCAGATGGATTACTTGTTGAGTCAATAGAACTTTCGGATCATCCATTTTTTATAGGCACACAATATCATCCTGAGTATATTTCAAGGCCCTTAACTCCCCATCCCATCTTTATGGGTTTTGTTAAAGCTGCTTCCAAACATGGAAAATAAGCTCATTTTAGGGTAAAATATCTTTAATCAAATGTTAAATATACTTGAAGGAGAAGAAGGATCGTGTTTGCTATAGTAGATACTTCAAAAACCAAAAAGACAAGTAAATCAGCTCAAATGACCGTTATAACTCTTTTGCAGCAAGGCACCAGCAAAAGTGAGGTTAAGAGGCTGATCAAAGAAGAGTTTGGATATACCGTCTCTTTTTTGAAAAGTGGCACTTTTACTATCAGACTGGATGACAAACATGTCGCCTAGTTTGAGACACATTTGTGGGGCAAAGCATGGTGCATTTACTGCACACGTATCATGCTTTGCTTCATAACTACTTCTTTAAACCTGCATTCACACATTTTTGTATTTTTGTTTTATAATACGAGAAGTTACTAGCCGGGGTGGTGCCTGCCTGCGCAGGCAGGGAATTGGCAGACAATATGATTTATGTATATTTGCTTAAAAGCATAAAGAATGATTGGTTTTATGTTGGCCTCTCGAGTGATGTACATAGAAGACTAAAAGAGCATAATGACGGTCATCAGAAATCAACCAAATTCTATAAGCCGTTTAAACTTATTTATACAAAAGAATTTCAGACAATAGCGGATGCTCGAGACTATGAAAAATATCTTAAAATTAGTAGTAATAAAGAAAAGTTGATAAAATCATTGAATATTTAGATTGCCGGGGTGGTGGAATTGGCAGACACGCAGGACTTAAAATCCTGTTTTGCAATAGCGAAGTGTGGGTTCGAGTCCCACCCTCGGCACAGAGTAATTATCTAACCAAGTTCTTGCTGAAGTTAATTTCACTAATTCTCTTTTCTAAATTTTCTGCATCAGACTTTGTTATATTTTCAGGTCCTTTAGTTAAGAATGCGTTTATATCTGTGTTCAACTCAGCTAATAACTTTTCATTATAAGAATCTATAAAGTAGAGACTTTTAGCCCTAGTTATCATTGCTTTAAACTGCAGAACAAGAATTACATACTTTTTCTTTTCCTCTAGTTTTAACTGATCTTTTTGTTCAAACTCTTCAAGGCTATCTCCAAATTCATCTCGATAATCTCTATACCAAGAGTCATATTTATCATATATCTCATCTGTGTTCGCGTCTTTATTTACTACCAAACCAACCACATCACCTTCCTCGTTGTACTCTTCACTAAATAATTCATTTGCAATTCCGAGTAATTCATTAAATCTTTCACGATCTGCCGCCGTACCGTATTTATCTACTCCAATAAAAGCTGGGGTCTTATATGTGTTTGATCTACGAATTTGATCGGTATCATGTTCAGCATTATCAATCCAGTCTTGGTAGTTATCATGAACATTTAAAGAATTATTTACTGGATCCTCAAGTTTTTGTTTATTTTTGAGAGTAGCAAGCCTTTCTTCAAGTATGTTGATGATCTCAGTAGGTTGATTGCCTGCTCTAGCTCTATCTAGTGCGTTCTCTTGGCGTGTTATTCTCTCTTGAAGTGTTTCTTCTTTCTGCTCACTTTCTGAAGTAGCAGCAACATCTTGCTCAGATTCGTTCATAGCTAAATTTAATGTATTGAGATATCTAAAGTCAACCTCGGCAACTAAGTGAACCAGTGATTCTATAGCGACCAACCTCGGCATAACAGCCAAAGACTGGAAGAGATGGTGAACATACACCAACTATTGGCTCACCTTTATCAAGTACTTTATCTACAATACATATACCCTGACACTCATCAGAGCTTCTACATGTGTTGCCACCATCTTCGAAATAGCGAATACATCGATACTCACGAATATGTGAGACATATTTCCACTCACCATCGTTCTGTGTACATGTTTCCTCGTCGGTTATAAGTGGGTATTCATTCTCGAGTGCGGCTAATGAAGAACTTGTACCACCCAGGCCATTGCCTACATTTGAGAACATATTTTCTCTTTGAGACTTACCCATTGAGAAAAAGAAAAAAATCATAAACATGATAAGCAACACAATTGCGAGCAAAAAACCTTTATCTTCAGTCAGACTTTCCATGTCTATAGTATAACGCACTTAACGCTTTTGTGCTAAAAGTGTATAATAGTTTGAATTAAACGGGGTGTAGCTCAGTTGGTAAACAAGTTTGCCAACTTTGCATTTTTAGTTTAAGTGTTTAAGTAACGGGGTGTAGCTCAGTTGGTAGAGTGCGCGCTTTGGGAGCGTGAGGTCGTGAGTTCGAGTCTCGCCACCCCGACAATAAAATTGTAGGCTGAACCTAATAATAAGTCCAGCCTAAGCTCTGTTTATGATAATAATACTGCTGCGACAAGCTGAATAGCCTCATCTAAGTCCTCAACAGCATACATTGCTGTTTGGCGAATAAAGAAATGTTCGTGAACATTACTCCCATCATTTTCCATCACTAGAATGACAGGTTTCCTCCATGCATCAGCCCATGCCAATTCAAACATTGTGCCAATTGATACAGACATAGCATCAAGCAAATTAACAAGCATCAAGTCGCAAGTTTGGACATCAAATCTGTCACGACCAACGACACCTTGCGGACTAACAATTGGATGGTCAACTTTGTTTCGTCTTTCATCAAGAACATCTAAATGTTCAAGCAAATGCTTCTTTGCTCGTAAAGGTGAATAACCTGTGATTCCATGCTTTTCAAGCTCATCTACTGCTTTATCTCTCCAATTAGTTGCTCCTTCAAAATTGAGACCTCTAATTGGTCCTGCCAAATAAACTTTATGCATATCGAAACTCCTTACTAATTGTCTAGTCGATTGAGTAAATGCTGAGGTGGATTATAAAACAGAAGTTGGTAAATTAAAAATGAATTTACTTGGTTTGTAAGAAATTTTGAAGTTTTTGGATAGCTATCTTTCTTGTACTTATTTTGTTTTTTTCTTCCATTGTCATCTCAGCAAGTGTTTTATCGCTTCCTTCTGGTTGGAAAATTGGATCCCAACCAAAGCCATTGTCTCCACGAGGAGAAACTATTGTGCCTTTAACCTCACCTTCAAAAAAGAATATATTTTCCTTAGATTTTGCATAACCAATCATAGTTTTTGCAGAGGCTTTTGTATTTTCGAACTTGTTAGCTATTTCAACTAAACCTTCATTGCCAATTGTTTTTAAAAACCATTTTATTAGTGGTCCTGGCAAACCGTTCATGGAGTCTAGATAGAGTGAAGTATCTTCAACAATAAATTCGCTTTCTCTATGATTAAATGCCTCAAGTAGTTTAAACTTAATAATCTCTTGGGCATCTATTTCTTGAATTTCAGGAAGATCAATATCAATCTGGGAAACTTCTGGAATAATCGCTTTTACTTCTGCAAATTTATTTGCATTTCCCGTTATAAATTCTAATGACATGAGTAGATTATATCATCTTATAAGTACAGCTAAGTTGCCTTTTCTTATTCAAGATTGACATCCATCAATGTCTACAGGATTGATTGAAAAGTTTCAATCGTAGTAAGTTTACCTCTATAGCATGCAATGGATATGCTTATTCAAGCACGTAAAGTCTACAGCTCTCAATCTCTTCAATAGTTTGAACTTCATCAACACAATCTCTGAGTTTTTCATATTTTCCTTGAGCTGGCCAATAGAACTCGGCCCAATCTTTTGCTGAATTTCCTTCGTAATACCCATAACGAAATAGATTCATAAGCAAGTACATTACTAGTATTCCTAATATAAAGAAGCTAATCTCTTTAATAAAAATTATCGTAAATAGTCTATTCACATTGGTGAAGTTATAACATTGTAGATATCTTCACATTAACCTTCTATAATAAACCCAATGAAAATAAAATCAGATTTTGGATATACAATGGAAATTATTGAGGAAGGTGTTATTGAATATAACACCACGGTTTTTTATAAAACTGATGAAGAAATTTCTGGTCAATACGAAGAGTTTATTACTGATCTTATGAAATTTTATGATCGGCATCCAAGCACGCGATTTTTTGTTTTTGGCAATGAGGGTTATGGTGTTAAAAATGCTAATGTAAATGAGAAAATACGCAGACAGATATTCGATCTTCTAGAAGATCCACAAACTGCTCGCTGGGGGTTCTATGGAAAATCAGATAGTGCAACCAACTTTATAAAGATATTGACTCAATTTACTGATGCTTTGGAAAAAGTGCAATTTTTCAAAACACGAGATGAAGCATATAATTGGATTAAGAATGAAAAGGATAAGTAAATATACTAACGAACTAATCTTACTTCTTTCTTCCATTGGTTTTGTTGATGCCTTTTACCTCACTCAAAAACACTATTCAGAAGGGCCGGTAACATGTCCTATTTTTGGTGGATGTGATACGGTAACTAACTCAGTATATTCAGAGATTTTTGGAATCCCAGTCTCTCTGCTTGGTTCACTCTACTATGCCTCGCTGTTTACTTTAATTGTCTATAGCTACATAACAAATAACAAAAAGGCTACGCTTCTGGCAACTCAGTTTTCAATAGCAGGATTCACGCTCACAACGTACTTTCTTTATATAATGGTCTACGTATTGCAAGCTATATGTTTTTACTGCCTAGTCTCTGCAATCACTTCAACAACGATTTTTACGATTAGCCTTATCTATCTCAGAAAACAAAAGGGATATCTACTTGAGCCATTTTACTCATACATATTTTCACTCACAAAACGCGACTGGCTGTGGGGTTTGTCACGCATAAGCCTTGGTTTTATTTTTTTATGGGCGTTTTTAGCAAAACTGCCAGCATGGATAAGCGGCACGTCACCAACCACTGGGTTTTTAGGAAATGCGACCACTGGCGTCTTATCACAGTTCTTCTCAGGTCTCTCTGGTAATGGTATTGTCGATCACATGTATATGTGGGGACTTATGCTCGTTGGCATTGCCCTAATATTTGGAATATCAATGAAATTAGCAACAATTGGTGGGTCACTTATGATGCTATTAATTTATCTATCTGTAAGCTTACCGCCTGAACATAATCCACTTATCGATGAGCATATTATATATATCCTCTTGCTTAATCTCATATATATCAATAATGCAGGAGAATCAATCGGACTGCAAAAATACTGGAGAAAGCTATCTTCTGTTCAAGCCTTGCCGATTTTTAAATAGTACGCTAGTATATCGTCTATATGGAGGATGAATCACTAAGTAAGCGAGATAGAAAACGACTTAATCGCGAGAAAAAACGTGAACAAGAACTTCAGAAAGAAAATCAGTCTTCGATGGTTAAAAAGATTGCATATATTGTAGCTATTATTTTAGGAGCTTTTCTCGTTTGGCAAATGTTATCAAGTGGATCATCAGATGATTCATCCCAGCAGCAAACTGTTGCACTTCCTGATCAGATTTCAGAATCCGCCAATGTTAAAGGAGATCCTAACTCACAAATCGTCCTCATTGAATATAGTGACTTTCAATGCCCTGCATGTGCTGGTTACTACCCAGTTGTAAAACAACTATCAGAAAAGTATGCCGATCAGATTGCTATAGAATACCGACACTTCCCTCTTAGATCTATTCATGACCATGCTCAGTTAGCTGCGCAAGCGGCTGAGGCAGCAGCATTACAAGGAAAATTCTGGGAGATGCACGATAAGCTCTTTGAAAATCAAACAATATGGTCAGAACTAAGAAGTCCTGAAAGTGATTTTGTTAGCTATGCAGAAGAGATTGGACTAGATACAGATAAATTTAGAGACGATCTACGAAGTGATGCAGTTAAAAACATAGTTAATGATAGCTATACAAATGCAGTAACTCTTGGACTAAATAGCACACCAACATTCATCCTAAATGGAGAAAAGCTATCACTACCTGCATCAGTAGATGCATTCAGTCAAGTAATTGATGCTGCGTTAGAATCTCTTCCCCAAGATGAAGCTTCAGAGAGTGCAGAAATGACACTGTAATTAAGTAAGAAGTATTTCTGAGTAGTCCCAAACATTTGTGTTATAGCCCTCTAGGCTCACAAGTGGTTTTTTGAGACTACTCATTCATGAATGTGCGTTGCGGGAAGCTTGCTGAGTCACCAAAACTCTATACCTGAACCATAAGCAGGAACATGCCATGCCGACACAAATGACCACTTGTTACAGATATCATATCAGAAGATGTAGAAATTTACTAGATTTGTTATAATCAAATTCTATTTACGCGGGTATAGTTTAATGGTAGAACTACAGATTTCCAATCTGTTAACGGGGGTTCGATTCCCCCTACCCGCTCCATATGAGAATGAACAGGCGGGAAAGACTGATTATCCCATGTTATCAAGCCATTTTTGGGTTCGAGCCAATCAATTTCACCATTCTGTGATTTTTCGACCTGTTTGAAGAATACAAATAGTTTTTTGGCGGTAATTCGGACTTTTTTGTCTTTCAACTCAAGGTTCGAGCCAAGTATCTTTAAGATCATTCTTCTTGCGATTGGGTCCTCTTTTGCAGTCTCAAATAGTAGTGTAAGTTTTGATGCAAACGCTAAGGCTTCCTCCATAGTTTTGGTCCATACGCCAATACCATCCGAAACAATACCTCCTTTTATTTGCGTCTCCTCATTTATCAATCTCTTTTTTTCGTTTTGATATTCTTCCTCACTTATTAAGCCTTCGATTTTCATGCCATATACGTTTTTCTTCTCTGTGAGAATAGCGTCAAGTCGTCTGGTAAGTTTTCCCTTCTGGACTCTCTCAAACTCAAACTCTTTTTCATTTCTTCTTTTCAGGTTTTCTCTAATCCAATCGACTAATCCTTGTGATATCTCAAGCCCCGCAACGTACTCTACCACCTGTTTTTCAAGCTTTTCTGCGTTGAGATAAGGCTGAGAGCAATTCCCACTTTTCTTAGTACATCTGGCATACACAAACGTTTGGAAGGTTCCGTTTTTGTACCGCTTGCTATGCTGTTCACAAGTTATTGAGGAGCCACACTCTCCACATTTCAGAAGCTTCATGAAATAAAAGTTATTGCTATTTTGAATTACTTTTTTCCTGCCATCGATGATTTCTTGAACCCTGTTATACTCGGCAATAGTGATCATCGGTTTATGCTTACCCTGATATCTTTCTCCCTTATAGTCAAACAGCCCAGTATAAAATATTCTTCTAAAGAATCTAAACGCCTCAGCATGACTAATTGGCTTACCTGTTCGAGTGCTACGTAATCCCATGGCTGTTATTTTCTCCAAAGAGCTCAGAACAGATTCTTTTCCAGAAATCATTAGCTCCCACCATTTTCGACAGAGATCAAATCTGTCAGGATCAGGCAGTACTTCTTTTTGACCTTTGGGTTTTATGGGATCATTCAAATAGCCAATGGGTGCTTTCCCAGGTTTCCAGCCCATTTGTAACTTAGTGTTCATTCCTCTTTTAACGTTGTCAGAGAGATCTTTACTAAACTTAGTTGCCATTCCAAACTCAATAAACAAAAATGTTGAATTATTTCTGTCATAGTCCATCGTGGGAGTAACGATCTTTAGGCCCTCATAATCAACTTTATCAATCAAACCGCCACCCTCTTTGGCGTTGCGACATAGCCTGTCTGCTTTCCAGCAAACGACACGATTTGCTTCTCCATTGGCAATTCTGGAAATCAAGGCCTTGAATTCAGGTCTTTTGTCTGGACGTTTGGCTGATTTACTCTCTTTGTAGACACCAAGGACAATTAAACCCTTATCTTTTGCCAACTCTGAGCATGTGTTTTCTTGATCGTTTAGAGAGAGGATTTGACGTTCTTTATCCTCTGATGATTTTCTACAATATATAAAGCATGTATCCATAAGTTTATTATTCGCAATCCTTGACTATTAATAGTTATAGGTTGTTGTTGATGTTAACTCTTTCGCGTTTTAATTCAAGTCGAGAGTCGATTAGATAATCAAAAAGACTCAAAAGAGCAGTTGCTTGCTCAATGGCCTGCTTATCTGAAAGCTCGACACCATAATCCTGCTTCACAATCAACTTAAATTTATCGAGTTCTTCCCGGGTAACCAAGGAGTTGGTCAGTATTAGGTTGTTTCCATCATTTGATGATTTTTTTGTGGTAGTTTCTGTCATCTTTAATACCCAAAGTACAGAAACTGGTGATTTAGCTCAATAAACTTAGTGTCTAGTTTTGTTCACTTATGTAAATTAGTAGGTTATTAATGTAAACAAGTGGCGACAAAAAGCCAGGAATTTTGCTATGATCAATGTATGTCAAAGTTTTTTTACCAAGAAAAAAGGCAGCCATTCACATATTCAGCAATAGAGACACGAAGAAGTAAACCTAGTTACTTTGGCTGGATTATAGGAGGTGTTTTACTTGCAGGTTTGTTACTTGGGGCATATCTAATTTTCGCCTAAGGATATTCACTCGTAAGAAACGACTTTGCAATCAATCTATTGAAACTAAACAATGATAAGCATTGCACTAGGCATTCCAATGGAATATTTAGTAAAATACGAGGTATGAACAATTCTAACTCACATGATCAGCGTATCGCAAAAATAATCTTTGCTTCGGTTTATCCCATGTATCTCGAAAAAGTGGAAAAGAAAGGCAGAACAAAAAAAGAATTGAGTCAAGTCATAGAGTGGTTAACGGGCTTTGACAACAAGAAGCTCACGGAACTAATAAAAGAAAAAGCAACTTTTGAGACATTTTTCAAAAAAGCAAAACTAAATCCCAATGCTCACCTCATCACCGGGGTAATCTGCGGATATCGTGTGGAAGAGATCGAGAATCCTCTGACCCAGAAAGCCCGATATTTGGATAAGTTGGTGGATGAGTTGGCGAAGGGCAGGAAAATGGAGAAAATTTTAAGAAAATAATATTCAATATCAAAAATATGAACATGTTTAAACCAGTCAAAGCAAATTCCGTCAAAGAATATTTTGATAGCTTGCCTAAAGAGAGACGTGAGCCAGTGGAATTTCTGCACAAATTCATTCAAAAAGCCGCACCCAAACTCAAGCCAAATTTTCTCTACAATATGCCGGGCTACGGCAGTTTCGAATATAAGAACTATAAGAAGGAGACTGTTGACTGGCCGGTAATCGCTCTTGCTAGTCAGAAAAATTACATCAGTGTATATGTCTGTGCAGTTGATTCCGGCGAATATATAGCCGAGAAGTATAAAAGCGAGCTTGGGAAGGTGAGCGTTGGCAAGAGTTGCATCCGATTCAAAAAGCTTGAAGACCTGAGTCTGAAGACTTTAGCGAAGGTGATAAAACTTGCCGCAAAATCCCCCGGTCTTGTTGGAGCTGGAGAACACAGCCAAAGAAAAAAATAAATAGATATGAGTATGGAAAATCAAAAAGATATCACACTGCAATTTAACGAGGCGATAACTAATCAGGATATCGACGGGCTTGCAGTTCTCATGACAGATGATCATGTGTTCATTGACTCTGCAAACACGGAATTTCGGGGCAAAGATAAGGCACTCCAAGCGTGGCAAGGTTTTTTTGAAGCATTTCCTGAATACAAGAACGTTTTCGATCAGGTGGAGGCGAAAACCGATACAGTGGTCATACTCGGTCACTCCATTTGTCCGAGCAACAAAGAGTTAGATGGGCCTGCTATTTGGACAGCGAAAGTAGAAGGTGACAAATTGGCCGAATGGCGTGTGTATGAGGATACATCGGAAAATCGAAAGAAACTGGGCATCGCCGGTTAGAAACGAGAGTCGGGGCATCAAGTGACCTTGACTTAGAGGGTATATCTTGGTATATTTCAAGTACCGAATGACCTTTGTGGTGAAGGTACCTTACTTTTAGGGAACTGTTGACACTAGCAATAGTGATTCAACTTAGCCACAGAGGCCGCTTTTTTTAGTAGGGTTTCCATAAATCTTCCTCTCTTCTTTTGATAAGCTTGTAGAATTTATCGTCTTTTTTGTTGTATTTTCTGTAAATAGCACCACACACCATATCGGCCAGCTGCAACAAGTTGTTACTTTTAGAATCCTTGTGCCTCACCTCACCAATAAGCTTCCTCATGTCTGTATTCAATTTTCGCTTTAAGTAGGTATTAAATTTTTGAA
>Ga0210057_1000336_pt1 | contig 78783 bp, 84 predicted proteins | sample CryGeyCG2114_010_2_FD_183968 | JGI IMG/M metagenome (GOLD analysis project Ga0210057, IMG submission 183968) | Groundwater microbial communities from aquifer - Crystal Geyser CG10_big_fil_rev_8/21/14_0.10 (SPAdes) (version 2) | ecosystem: Environmental > Aquatic > Deep subsurface > Groundwater ... | reverse complement strand
GTTGAGATATCTTCGGATACCCACGCTTACTCTAATAAACCTTATAATTTATATTACCTTACTTTGATTAAGTTGTTTCTTTATCTCGATGTATAACACTATCGGGATAAATTTTAGCTTTATAAGTCAATACCTACTCTGATATAACTCTCAATACCTCCTCAATTGTGGTAATACCTTGAGCTGCTTTAAATATACCATCCTCAATCATTGTAAACATCCCTTCTTTCCTTGCTTGTGCTTCAATATCTTCTGTTGTGGCTCCTTTCATTATTAAATCTCTAATTGAATCTGAAATTTTTAGCACCTCGTGGATGCCAAGCCTACTACGATAACCGTCTGGACACTCTCCGGAGGGTTTTGGTTTATAAAACTCTACTTCTTTTAAGCTCTTGGTGTTTTTAGGAACTATTTTTTCTTCTTTTAGTGTTTCTAAAACTTTATCTAAATCCACTACACGAGCAAGATTGTCATACTCTACTTGAGTAAGTTTATGTTTTTCTTTACTCTCACAAAGCCTCCTAACAAGTCTTTGACCAATAATAATTTTAAGAGTTGAAGTAAGAAGAAAGGCTTCAGAACCCATGTCAATTAATCTCGGTATAGCTCCAGCAGCAGAATTGGTGTGTAAAGTAGAAAGCACTAAGTGCCCTGTCAGGGCGGCATTAATAGCAAGAGAGGCTGTTTCTCCGTCTCGAATCTCACCAACCATAATAATGTCCGGATCTTGACGAACAAGAGATCTTAAACCATTTGCAAAAGTAAATCCTATGTCTGGCTTTACTTGAGTTTGATTAATTCTAGGAACCTGGTATTCGATAGGATCTTCAATAGTAGAAATATTTACACCTGGAGTATTTAGAATGTCTAAGACACTGTAAAGAGTGGTTGTTTTACCAGATCCTGTGGGACCGGTGGTCAATATCATTCCTGTTGTTTGTTTGGTAGCAAAATGAATTCTCTCTAAACCTTCTCCATGAAAACCTAATTCTTCGAGCGAAAATCCAGCAGAGCTTTCTTTCAAAAGCCTTAGAACGGTTTTTTCGCCATAATAGGTTGGTAAAACGGAAACACGGAAAGAAACTTTTTCGTTTTCTGCTTGTATTTTAAATCGTCCATCTTGAGGTAATCTTTTTTCATCAAGTTTAAGACTGGATAAAACTTTTATCCTAGCAGTAATTCCTGGGTGAGCATTTTTAGGTAAAACCATTGCATCATGTAAAATTCCGTCAATTCTATATCTAACTAATAAATCTTTTTCCGTTGGTTCAATATGTATATCAGAAGCATTTTGAATAATGGCATGCTTTAAAAGAGTGTCTACAATACGAACAACAGGTAAATCTTCTGCCAATTTTTGTAAGGCCTCTTTGTCCTCAGTCTCTATTTCTTCATCTATTTTTTTAATAGATGCGGATTCCTTCTGGATAATGTCGCCGAACTCAGCCTTCAGACTTCTCTGGTATTGCATTAAGGCATTTTTAATAGAATCTGTGTCTGTAAGACGAGACATTATTTTGAGCCCCGTCTTTTTTCTTATGAAATCAATAGCCGTCAAATCGTCTACGTCAAGCATGGCTACCTCCAAATTCTCTGAGTCTCTTTTAAAGGCGACTATGTTATTTCTTCTGGCAATTGGCTCTGGGATAAGAGACAAAGTTTCAAAATCAATTTTTATATCCTTAAGATCAACAAAAGGAATACCTAAAACACTGGCCTGAATTCTTCGTAAATCATCTTCACTAATATCACCTGATGATACAAGAATCTCTTCAGGACGAACTCCTCTTTTAAGAGCTTGTCTCTCGGCTTCTTTATATTCTTTGTCAGAAACTAATCCTGAATCGAGAATAAATTCTTTTAGTTTATCTTCAGCAACTCTCATTATGTTAAAAGTATAATGTATGAGGTGTTATGTATAAAGTATAAAAGCGGAAAAATAAAGAGCGTAGTAGCATGAAAGCTTTTCTACGCTCTTGAGACTTCTCTCAGTCTTACCATCCGGACCCCCCTATCTATCAGGATGGTTTCTTAGAAAGAGTTTTAGATCTCTTTCAAAGTTCATAATGACAACACGCATAATCTCATCAACTTTTGTGTTGCCAGAATAACGAGAGCGTACTTCCTCGAGAGTAGCTTCGGCTAAAAGCCACACTTCTCTTGGAGATTTGTCTCTAACTAAACTGGCTGAGAAGAAGTTGGTGAGTTTACGACGATCTTCTACTGGATTTCTGCGCACATTTCCACTCATAATGAGCTCCTTGGGTTAGCTTGTCGTGAGCTAGTTCTAACCAAAAGATATCACCCTAAAACCTGGTGCGCAAACATATTCTTTTTAGATGAAAAAACTATCTATAAAATACTTCTGGAACGGCTTAGATTAGCCATGATAAAAGGCTCACCAAAGTGAGCCTTTTATCATGGCTATACAGAGCCATTTATTATCTAATCTCGTAGATAATAAAAACATTCGACGTAATTGTATTTTCTCCAATAGGAATTTCTGGAACAAATCCGTCCCCGCCCATACCATAAAGAGCTGCCTCCTCTTTAGCAAAATACCCTGGATATCCACCACTCTCATTGAAATTAACAATCCTTACAAGCTTAACACCCAAATCTTTTGCTAGTTTTTTTGCTTTTTCTTTAGCATCCTTTATAGCTTCTTCTCTTGCTTTGGCAACAACCTCTGACTCATCTTCAACAGAAAAATTGGGGCCATACAGATTATCGATATCCATTGAACCTAGAGCAGCGAGAATTTCTCCTGTCTTATTTAGATCCCTAACTCTAACTTCAATGCTTTGAGAAACTTCATAGCCAGTTAACGTTCTCTTACCTTCTGGGGGGTAGCAATCATATCCAACCGGACAATATATCGCTTCTGTTCTGTAATCATAGATTGGATAAATATTATAAGCTTGTGTCTTTACATCCTTCTCATCAATTCCAAGATCCTTCATAGAGGCAATAATCTCACTCACGGATTTGGTAACAGAATCTTGTGCTGCTTTAACATTTTTTGCCTCCTCTAGAACAGAGAAATTGAATGTAGCAATATCGGGTGTAATGTTTATTTTCCCTTCGCCTGAAACATTAATGGTGGTCATCGCCTGCACTCCAGCACCAATATATTTATATTCTCTAAGAGCTCCAATTGTTTTTACAATAAAAAACAAGTTAATAATTATTAAAAAGGCAATAAATCCTTTTCGGATATATTCTTGTTCGAAAAATTTTGTATCCATATATAAATAAATTAATAATAAATTTTCGCGTAGTTTAAGACGTTGTGGTTATTATATTCTTACAAAAAACTAAAATAAAGTATTTAAATAATTTAGATGTCCTGCATAATAAAAACTGGACTAAGTTCGGTCACTTTAGACAATCTAACACTATTAAGTCACGATTGATTTATTTTAGTATCTAACTCTGGAGTCTTAGAGACCTCTTCAACCTTAAATTTAATATGTCCAATTTTTTGACCTCTTTTTGTCTCGATATTAACCCTCCATTCACCTGGAAAGAGATTTTGTTTAACAGAGTATCCGCGGTAACCTTGGTTTGCTCCGCCAAATATAGGAAAACTGATACAGGAGGCCTCTTTCCAATTATTATCTTCCTTGTACTGCCAACAATGAACAATATCGGAACTTATATTTGTTGGAGCAAAAACAGAGGAAAAAACATACAAGGGATTTCCTCTAATTAAATGTATAGTTTTACCAGGAAGAATAGATTCAATCCAGGACTCTTTCTCACTCCTTAAAAGATAGTTGCCATCCTCTTCCCTTTCAACTAAATGATACACTCCCACATCCTTAAGAGAGATCGGTATTGGTGGAAGAATATTAGTAAAATACAAAACATTTATAAGTACAAAAATAAGTCCTACACTAAAAAAAGCAGCCCCCCTCTCTTCTTCTACCTTAGTAAATAAGTCCATAATGTAAACAAAAAACTTTATAGCTACAATACTAAGTAGTCCACTTATAACAAAAGCAATTGCTCCAACACTACTTATTATTATCGGTATGAAAAAAATCAAAAAAGAATAGACGGCTACAAAATAAATACTTATCTGAAAAGATTGTCTCTTATAATACTCTTTGAAAAACTCATTTCCGATAAGCAAAAAAAGTAAAATTAATATGAATGGCCAAGAGACACTAAAATCTCCGCTTCGGGAATAAAAGATAAAAAAGGCGGAGAATAAACCTCCAAAAGAAAACTGGGTAATGGTTGGCAAAAATGGACCGACAATAGAAAGTGTCTTGCTCTTTGATTCTCCGCTTTTATAAATATTTATAAGAAAAATAATAAAGCCAGATAAAATAAGATAGAAAATAACAATAAGGTTTTCAAATAGATCATCTATTCTCTGCAAGGTGAGACTATCTAAAATAAAACCAAAAAACAAAGCTGCGGTGCCAATCCGCCTCTCGTATTTGAAATAAAAGTCTTTGGCTTTTTGAAAATGTTTATTTTGGAGAATTTTCTGCATTACTTTAAAGATAGCAAAACAACCCCTCTAAAAGAAGGGTTGTTTTGATTTGGGTGCCTAGAGAGATTCGAACTCTCACTGCATCCTCCACAGGGACGAGTGCTAACCATTACACCATAGGCACCATATTTTTCTCCTATTTATAATCGGGAGACTCTTCATTTATACCAGATAAGTAATTGCTAAGTCTAGCTAAAGCATAGAGAAGACTTGAAAGCCTATTCATATATTTTCTTGTGTTCTCTCCTAATTTTTGAACCTCTTCATGATAGGCCACGGTTTTTCTTTCAGCTCTTCTAGCAATAGTGCGGGCAGTGTGTAAAAGAGCGTTCATTTCTGTTCCACCTGAAATGGCAAACTGCTTTAATTCTGGAAGGGTCTTTTCAATATTATCTATCATTTCTTCCATTTCTTTTATTTTGTCTTCAGTAATATTTTTCTCGGCTCCAGCTAACTCAGCTTGAACTATAAACAAATTTTTCTGAACTTCATGAACCATTAAATCAATTCCTTTTTCTTTAAAGCTCAAGCCGGAATTTTTGGCTTTAACTTTTACCAAACCTAAAAACGAATTGAGCTCATCTAATGTCCCCAATGTTTCTGACTTTATTGAATTTTTAGAATGACGACCGTCTCCTTTAAAATCTTCTGTTGTGCCATCATCCCCTTTTCTTGTATACAACATGTGCGCAGGAGAGGATTTGGCCACAGATAATTTTACTTAATAAAATTTCCGCGACCCCGACTCGCGCACGGCCTTCGGCCGACTTCGTGCGCTCCGTCTTTCAAATCCTCTATTCACACTAAAACAATATAGTCTGAACACCTCCGTGTCCAGACTATTTGTTTTATGTGCGCAGGAGAGGATTTGGCCACAGATAATTTTACTTAATAAAATTTCCGCGACCCCGACTCGCGCACGGCCTTCGGCCGACTTCGTGCGCTCCGTCTTTCAAATCCTCTATTCACACTAAAACAATATAGTCTGAACACCTCCGTGTCCAGACTATTTGTTTTATGTGCGCAGGAGAGGATTTGAACCTCCACGGGATTGCTCCCACAAGCCCCTCAAGCTTGCATGTCTACCAGTTTCATCACCTGCGCGCAAAATTAGAATATAGAATTTAATGTTTAGAATCAAGAAAAAACAGAGGAGATTATTCCTCTGTTTTTTCTTCTTTAACTTCTTCTTGTTTGTTTTCTGAAGAAATCTCTGCTTCTTCTTGTTTGTCTTCGTTAAGAGAATCCTTCTCCATATCCTTTGCTTCTTCTATTTTTACCTCTTCTTCAACTTGATCTACTTTTTCTTCAGCCTTTTTTGCTTCCTCAAGAGCTTTGGCTTTTTCTTCTATATCACTTGATGTAGATATGTCTACGATCTTCATTTTTCTCATCTGTCTCCTAATCTCTTTAGCCGCCTTCTCTCTAATATGATAAAGCTTAGATCTTCTAACTTTTGATCGTCTCAAGATTTCAATCTTATCTATAACTGGTGAAAACAATGGGAAAATTTTCTCAACTCCAACACCCATAGAAACTTTTCTTACTGTAAAAGTAGCCCCTGGTTCGTTACCATGTTTTCTAGACAAAACAACTCCTTCAAAGGCCTGAAGTCTGGTCTTACCTCCCTCCTGTATCTTTTGCCAAACCTTAACAGTGTCCCCGGCTTTAATTCCCAGTTGCTTTCTCTCTTCTATATTTACGGGTGAAATGATTGTTTTCATTGCAGGAGAAAATTTAACACATTCGAGACTTAACTGCAATATGTGAGGCTTATTTGAGCTCTTTTAGTGCGTTGTTAAAATCTTCTGGAAAAGGGGCTTCGATAAAAATATCTTCGCCTGTAAAATCTTTGAATTTTATAGCTCTAGCATGAAGAGCCAACCTATTCAGGTTAAATTTTTTATCTAAATTAGGTGCATATAAATTATCTCCTATAACAGGGTGATTTATGGAATTTAAATGTACGCGAATTTGATGAGTTCTACCTGTTTTTGGAAAAATTTCCAAAAAAGATACCCCTTTTCCAGATTTAACAACTTTATAAATAGTAATTGCCTCCCTTTCCTTCCCTCTTGTTTTTGAACCAGTGGTCCATCTTCTAAAATCACCTTTACTTTTAGCAATTGGCCTGTTTATAATCCCTCTTTCCTCTTTAGGCACACCATAAACAAAGGCATTATATGTTTTTTGGATATCTCTCCTTTTGAAGGATTTTTTTAAAAATTTATATCCTTCTTTTGTTTTTGCCAAAATAAGAACCCCTGAAGTATCTCTATCTAAACGGTGTACCACCCCCGGTCTTTTAATAATATCTCCACTACTAAGAATCATATCTTCTCCAACATCAACTGAATTTGGGTAGTTTTCTATAAACCAATCGACAACGGTTTTCTCTTCTGTTCTCCCATCACTGTGAACAACCAAACCGCTTGGCTTGTTTATAGCCACATATTTATCATTTTCAAATAATATTTCCATCTAAATAGTTAGGGATTGGATTAATCAGATTATTAAAATTAAGTCCTACTTCCCATTTCGACGATCTCTCTCAGCGTATTCGTTCAAAATGGCCTCAAATTCTTCTTTTGAAAAATCTGGCCAATAAGTATCAATAAAAAATAATTCACTATATACACCCTGCCAAGGCAAAAAACCAGAGAGTCTCTTTTCTCCACTCGTCCTTATTATTAAATCTGGGTCGGGCATATTTTTAGACCAAAGGTAATTTGAGAAATCCTCCTCAGTAATTTTTTCTACTCCACTTTCAATAATTTTATTTACCGCATTCACTACCTCCCCCCTACCTCCATAAGATAAGCACAGACCTAGTTTGAAGTCCGAAAATTCCTTTGTGTCTTCTTCTAAAGACCTGATACCTTCTTGTATATCTTCTGGAAATCTTTCTATGTCTCCGAGAACACTGACTTGAACCTTTTCTTCTCTTAATTTCCCCGTGTCTTCGTTCAATATATATCTCAGTAAATCCATCATCTTTTCCACCTCCATTTCACTTCTATTCCAATTCTCGGAAGAAAAAGCATACACAAAAACATTATTAATGTTTTTTTCTTTACACCAATTCAAAACCTCCTTAAAGGTCTCGTATCCCTTTTTATGTCCATCATGAGGCAGTAGGCTCTTTCCTTTTGCCCATCTCCTGTTGCCGTCCATGATGATGCCAATACTTTTTGGAATATTTTCTGACATATTTAATACACTATCTTAAAACTATCAAAGTCTAACTGTGGTTCTAAATCCTCAACCACAACCTCTTCGACTTTCGAAAGAATACTACCTTCTTTTAATTTTTCTACAAGTATTAATATTTTATCATTAGAACCTTTCACAACAACCGAAACTGATCCGTCTTCCATATTTTTTACAAAACCAAAAAGACCTAGCTTAAGAGCATTTCTCTTTACAAAGTCCCGGAACATAACTCCCTGAACTCTACCTTTTATTTGGCACTGAATCTGTTTCATGAATACTTTATAAATTTACATTATTTATAATGTAAATTAAAATACATTACTGTAGATCGTCTTGATAATAGTTGATATATTTTGTATTCTAATCTTCGTTGGGCGATTAGCTCAGTTGGTAGAGCAACTCGTTTACACCGAGAAGGTCGCAGGTTCAAGTCCTGCATCGCCCACATAAAACAATTGGCCCAGGTGCGGATGCACTTGGGTCTTATTGTTTTACTGGTCGTTAGGGTCTTGAAAGACGGAGCACGCGAAGCCGACCGAAGGAATTGAGTTTGATACTGGTGCCCCCGGTAGGAATCGAACCTACAATAGCTCCTTAGAAGGGAGCCGTTATATCCATTTAACTACAGGGGCTCGTGTGCGGATTTAGAATACAAAAAATGTCTCTATTAATCAACTAAATTAAAGCTCTATTACTTCTGGTGGATTAGATAGAAGATTGTTAAATCTATCTTCTTTTAATTTGAATAATGTCAAAACTTCATCTAATGCAGATCTATCAATAGTGTCCACAGAAATTTCTTCAAGCCCCCTACTTATAAAAGAATAATCGTCACTAGTGATTTGATAGAATAAAAAGAATTTAGAAATAGAGATATAAATAACTATCAAAATAAAGATAGAGACCATTGTCATCCAATTTTTGTAAGGGTCTATAACAAAAAACTTATCTTTGATATTAAAAAAGATGTCCCTGAAAAAACTTATATATTTTTTTATATTAATCTTTTCTACCATCAGTCTATATTTTTTAATTTTAAGACCTCTATTCCTAAACTAGATTGCCACAACAACTCATCTCCTTCTTTTTTATCACTACTAAAACTAATAATCTCTATAGAAAAAGGCAATTCTTCGATAAGAGATAGGAAGTGCATTGTCTCACTCCAATTTCCAATATACTCAACTTGAAGACCAAGAGCCTCCGAAAAACCAAAGTCTGTATCAATAACAGAGACGGTCTTTATATCTACAACTACTCCGGTTTTTTCACCAATATTTTCAATAAGTTTTATGAAATCAACAACTTCTTCATCTTTAACAAAACGACTATCTAATTCGACCCTCTCTTCTTCAGTATCTCTAATAATAGCTTCTGTTGATCTGAGTTTTTCTTCTTTTTTAACTTCAAAATCTAATTCAGCAGTAGAAGAGAGAGCTTTCTCACTATGAATATTTATGACACCTGAAAAATACCAAAGGACTCCTGCTAGGGCGAGGTTGATAATAATTAAAATAACTATGAAAATTTTAGTTTTCTTTAACACTCTTTATTTTTATATTAATTGAAAAATCAATATCGCGACTTTCTGCTAAATCTGATATAGGTAAATTAACATCAAAAAACTCTTTTGTTTGTTCTAGTCTCTTTCTAAAGTTTATTAAACTATCTCTATCTGAAGAAACGCCACTTATAAACGCTTGGTATTCTCCATCTTCTAAAATTCGATAGGAAAATGTATTTAATTTGACATTCTCTCCTTCGTTTTTTGTAATAGTATTTATAATGTTAAAAACAGACACGCCTTTTTTGGTTGCCAACACAGCCATCTTTTCTTTTGTTTCTTGAACAATAATAGGCAATTCAACATTCTTATTTTCCTCAACATATTTTCTAAGGAAAGATAGTCTTTCCTCCACAACAGAAGCTTTATTTATCGAAGCAAAATAAGAAGGCACTGTTAAAATAATAGATAAAGATAGAAGAAGGGCGATGAAAATCAGGGCAACAGACAAGAGTCTCATTAAATACTCTTTTTTTATTTCTTTTTTATTTTTTCTAGGGATTAAATTAGACATTTTTATATTTCAAAACTATCTATAGCAAGACCGACCACAGAAGCAAGTCCTAGGGACTCTCTAAAACTTATGTCAGGAACTCTATCATTCACAGAAAACACATTTGTCCAGGAATCCCCCCTCTTAACAGGTACCTTTAAACTTGACGAAAGATGTTCAGGTAAACCTTTTAGATTTGCATTTCCTCCGCACAGAATAATCGATTTAATTTTATCATTATCAACATTACCTTCTTTGTGTGTGTGCCAATAAATTATTCTTCTATTTATTTCGTCTCTTAGAGCACTTATCCCTACAGCCAAAATGTTGTACAAATTTTCTGATCCTTTGCCACCCATAAGACCTTGTTCATTTTTTATTTTTTCCGCCTCTTTTTCATTTGCTCCTAAATGTCTTTTAATAAGGTTGTTTATTATTTCTCCCCCCATATCCAAAGTAGATGTATAGCGAACAATCCCCCGACTAACAATTGAAATGCCCGTCCTTGTTCTACCGTAATCAACAATCATATATGTATTCTCATCACCTTTTTTAATAAGTGCCCTAGCTAATGATTCCGCTTCAATTTCAAAAGAAATTGGAATCAGTCCTGCAGAATTAAATATTTCCATATAACTAGCAACAATCTTTTGAGGCAAGGCAGAGACAACAGCCTCATAGTGATCTAATTTTCTTGAATCTTTTGGAGGAATTATATGAAAATCAAAAATCGTCTCGTTAGAAGAAATGGGGATGTTCTCTTCTAGTTGAAATTCAATATTTGCCTTGATTGCTTTTTTGTTCTTTAAAAGAGGTATTTTTGTTTTAAAAACATAAGCCTTCTCTTCTGGTAAACTCGCCCTAATAAAGTTGAGTCTATATTTATTCTTAACATCAATTAAAGCCTTTTTTAGACCAGCTCTATCGATAACATTCCCATTTTTCATAATCCCATCAGGAATTTCTTCGTCAGCATATTTTTTTATGAATTTCTTACCACCCTTGTTCTCTATCTCCATTATTTTTATGGAATGATCGGAAATGTTGATTCCAACCGCGGGCATTTTCAGTATTTTGGGTACAGGAAAAAGTTTCGATATTATATTAATTTTTTTATTTTTATTTATTCCAAACATCTTTTATTAAATTGTACCAGAGAGGTAATTTTTCAGCATTAAAAAAAGTGGGTCTCGAGATTACAAAAGTGCCGTAAATATTTTCCAAATAAAATATATGATGACTAGTAGAGCAACCGCAATTGCAAGGGTGTTTATGTGTTTTATATATTTATCACCCGTTCTCTCTTCTACAAAATTCAAAAACCAGGCAACGATATAAAATCTTAATCCCCTACCAATAACTGATGCTGTTATAAATGTAAATAAATCTATCTTAAAAAATCCTGCGGCCAGGGTGAAAACTTTGTAAGGTATCGGCGTAAAAGCGGCGACAAGTATGGATATAAAAGCATTCGCATCAAACTGCGACCCCACTTTAATAATTTCATCAGAAAGATCGTAGGTCTTAATTATAATTTGACCAACTGTATCAAAAAAAACAAAACCAATTAAATATCCAAAAAGGCCTCCTAAAACAGAGAAGATAGTTGTTATGGTCGCATAAAATATCCAGCGATGCCTCTGGCCAGAAGTAATTATTGCCGTCATTAAGGTGCTTGGAGGTAGTGGAAAAAAACTCGCCTCAATAAAAGCAAAGAATGATAACCAGTAACTGGCGTGTCGGCTCTCGGCATACCCCATCATCCAAGCTTTTAGACGATCGTTAACAAGGCTGATTTTCCTAAAGATACTCTGCATATTTTTAATGAACCAAAGAGCCTGGAGGAACCTCTTCTTCTGGAGAAAGCAGAGAAAAAGCTCCGCCACCACTGGCAGCGAGTATCATTCCCTCACTTATTAACCCCATTATTTCTCTTGGTTTTAAATTTGTTAATACCGGAACCTGCCTATTAACTAAAGATTGTGGATCTATAAAGTATTTAGCAATTCCCGAAACAATTTGCCTCGACTCTTCTTCTCCCAAATCTACAGATAATTTTAATAGTTTATTTGAACCCTCGACTGCCTCAACAGAAAGGATTGTTCCTATCCTAATATCCATTTGTTCAAAATCTTCGTAATCAATCATATTTCTAGTTTGTAGCTATTAGCTTTTAGCTTCTAGCTTTTTATTTTTAAATATTAATTTTATTCTTCCCTCTCTATATAGCTTTTTAAAATAAGTGCAGCTGCTGATGCGTCTGTCAGGTCTGTCCGACCTTGAATCCTCAAGGCTTCTTGAGTAGTTAGGAACTCGTCTTGATAATCAGTTTCGACTCTTAATCTTGTTTCAAGTTTTCTACGAAAACCTCTAATCTCATTCATGATTGGATTAGGATTCATATTATAATCGAGAGATCTGCCGATTATAACTTTTTTTATATTCTCTTCTTCTATTATTTTCTGAACTTTTTCAAAAATCTTATCATCATTTTGTAAAACATATTTTGGAAACGCCATATTAGATCCCTCATCAGTTAAAGCTATCCCGACTTTTTTCTTACCATAATCAATACCCATCAAACGCTCGGGTGTTTTTTTGATTCTGGCAGAATCTTTTTGATTTTCTTTAGTCATTTTTCTAAATAATACCATAATCCAAAAATTAAATTGTTAGTCTATTTCTTTATTGATAAAATTAATGTGATTTAAAATTAATAAAAATAAATGATTGAAACGTTAATACAAAATAATCCTTGGGTAATTGTTTTGATAATGGCCTGGGTTTTGCCGTGGAAGGGTTATGCTTTATGGATTGCCGCCAAAAAGGAGCATAAATATTGGTTTGTTATTATCCTGGTAGCTAACACTTTAGCTATATTAGACATTCTCTATATTTTTTTCTTCTCAAAAAGAGGTAGCAAAGACTACTAGACTTGATTTTATCTAGTTTTTAGGTAGCCTAGATACGAAGTATATTGGAGAGGTGGCAGAGTGGATGAAATGTGAATTTCTTTACATTTCATCCGAGCGGAGTGAGGTGGCAAACACTCTGGCACCGACTTGGAATTTTTTAAATTCCAAGCGACAATACGAAGTATATTGGAGAGGTGGCAGAGTGGTTGAATGCACCGGTCTTGAAAACCGGAATGGGTTTACGCCCATCGAGGGTTCGAATCCCTCCCTCTCCGCATAAAACATTAGTCCCAGCTCAGAATGAGTTGGGGCTTTTGTTTTACAGCAGAGGAGGGATTCGAAAGACGGAGGCGGTACACAAGATTCGCTGTAAGCGAAGGCTTGTCGCCGAGTCGTGACGACGAGCTCTTAACGAACGAAGTGAGTTTAGAGACTCGTGTCGAATCCCTCCCTCTCCGCATTTACAAAAATGATGGCTTTGTGCCATCTGTTTTTGTAAGACAAGGAAGAAAGAGATAGGATTCGAAAAGCGGAGCCCGTTGCGAATACTTGGAGCAACAATAGGGCGAGCTGGGGTCGAGAGTTCTTATGAGCGAAGCGAATTAGAAACTCGTGACCGAATCCCTCCCTCTCCGCATAAAACAATTCCCTTCCCCAAAAAAAGTTCCTGCTATTCTTTTTTATGATAAAATTTATTTATGAAAAGAAACCCTGCTAAAGGATTTACCATTTTAGAACTCTTGGTTGTTTTGGCAATTATTGGAGTTCTTTCTTCAATTGCAGTAATCCAATACTCAAACGCCCAAGCAAAATCTAGAGACGCTAAAAGAATCTCTGATATAAGAGAAATAGAAAAAGCCCTAAATTTATATTTTGTAGATAATAATGTCTTCCCTATTATCCCCGAAATATTAGAAATAACCGGGGAAGATGAACTTTCTCAAATACTTGAGTCAAAATTCTATATATCTGAAGTGCCTCCAGACCCAAACCACCCAACTTATAAATACACATATGAATCAAATTCGACTGGTACAGATTACAACATCACCTTTTGTTTAGAAACACCAATAATTTCATCTTTTGAAAAAGGTTGCGATAATATAATAAATCCATAAATAATGAGAGACTACATAATAAAATGGAAGGCTTTAGAATATGATTATGTTGATAGAAAACCTGATTGGTTTTGGGCTTTTGGCATTGTGTCAATTTCAATAATATTAACATCTATTGTTTTAGGAAATGTTTTGTTTGCTCTTCTGGTTCTTGTCGGATCAGTAGCTCTCTTTATTTTTTCTATAAGACACCCTCAACTTCAAGATTACAGTATTGGACAAAGAGGAATAGCATTCGAAAACAAAGTCTATCCATATTCTTCTCTTAGCTCATTTTGGATAGAGACAGAAGAAGAAACACCCAAACTACTAATAAAATCTAAAAAAACAATAATGCCTCTTATTGTTCTCCCTCTTAGTGAAGAAGTCGAATTTGAAGAAATTAGAGATTATCTATTAGATCATTTAGACGAAGAGCATTTGTTTGAATCTGTGACTCAAAAAATTATGGAACGACTTGGTTTTTAAATTTCCTCAACCAAGACAATCTGGTAATTGACCTAATTAATCTAACGCCTAAAATAGATACTGTTTTCCATGGAAAATTCCTCTCGTAGTTCAATGGATAGAACGCTAGCTTGCGGAGCTTGAAATGTAGGTTCGATTCCTACCGAGAGGACAAGATATTAGACCAAACCCTGGAAGAGTTAGGGCCTTATGCTTTGTAGCTTCTATCGCCTCCTCTTACCAGCTTGATAATTTCTTTTCGATCTTTTTGTAATTGCCAAAACTCCAATAACAACAATATATGTTGTAACAACTTCTGACGGTAGTTTATATATACCTTTGTAAAATAGTTCTAAAATAAAAAAAGAAAAAACTAAAATTGTCCAAACAACAACATATAGTTCGCCAGGATGTCTCCCAACATTAAAATCGTGCCAACGCTCAAATTCTTTTTGAGCAGAATATATAGCAAGAACTGCCACATAAATAGCTGAAATGGGGCCAATAAATTCTGTTAGGCTATTTTTATAATAAAAATCTGCAACAATAACGACATAGAGTACTGTCGCCCAAAAATTTGAAAGATGTCTCCAGATCTTAACACTCAATATTTTCTCTCTGTTCTGTGCTGACATTATTAAAATATACTACAACAAAGGACTACCTTACAGTAGCCCTTTGTTGTGTTATTTATTTATATCTTCTTTATAGACTGAGATAATCTAGACTTCTTACGAGAAGCGTTATTTTTTTTAATGATTCCCCTCTTTAAAGCCTTATCTATTTTTTTATATGCTGCAGGTAACGCCTTGATGGCCTCTTCTTTATTTTTCCTAACAACAAGATCCTTGACCTTCTTTAAGGCCTCCTTCATTTCTCTCTTTTTCTTAAGATTGTAAACGGTCTTTCGAGCGTCACTTCTTAAAGATTTTTTTGCTGCTCTAATATTTGCCATTTTTATTATTATTTAATACTTGCCCAAAAACCCTTATTACAGAACATTGGTAGCACCGATATAGTAAATTAGATTAATAGTTTTTTCAAGGCCTTTGGGTTAAGATAGGGTTATGATTTCAAAGGTAAGTGGAAAAATTATCTTAATGAACGAAGACTCTGTGGTTATGGATACCGGCAATATTGGGTACAAAATACACCTATCAGACGCTGATCTTTCTCTCTTAGAAATCGGAGGAGAGGCCTCTTTCTGGACATATTTGATTGTTCGAGAAAATGCTCAAGATTTATACGGTTTCTCTAACCCAGAAGAAAAAACTTTTTTTGAATTACTAATCGGGGTTTCTGGTATTGGACCAAAATCAGCGATGGCAATTTTAAATATGGCCTCTATTAATATTCTAAAAAGAGCTATCGCCACAAATGATGATACATACTTAACAAAGGTTTCTGGAATAGGAAAAAAAACGGCTCAAAAAATTCTCTTGGAATTAAAAGATAAGTTAGATTTATCGAGTGATGGGGAGTACTCACTAAAAGAGGAGGCTGATACAATTGAGGCCCTAAAGGCTTTAGGGTACTCATTGAAAGAGGCTCGCGATGCATTAAAAAATGTTTCAGAAGATATTACTAATCCAAACGAAAGAATTAGAGAGGCATTAAGAAATATAAGTAATGGCTAAAATCGGAAAAGAATATAGCTGGCTCGAAAAGACTCTAAGATTTTTCGAAAAAATAATACCAAAAAAAATATACCGCACTTTTCAGCCGATATATCATTACCTTCTTGCTTTAAGTGCGGCTATTTTTTATTGGTTTCCAGGAAAAAAGATTATCGTAGTAACAATAACTGGAACAAAAGGAAAAACTTCGACCGTAGAGATAATTAACGCCATATTAGAAGAGGCTGGATACAAAACAGCCATATCAAGCACTCTACGTCTAAAAATAGGAGATGTATCAGAAAAAAATATGTACAAAATGAGCTTGAGGGGTAGATTTTTTACCCAAAGCTTCTTAAAGAAGGCTGTTAACTCGGGTTGCCAATACGCAATTATAGAGGTTACTTCTGAGGCATCTAAGCAACACCGACACAAGTTCTTGTATCCAGACGCTCTAATATTTACAAACCTTTCTCCGGAACACATAGAATCGCATGGCTCATATGAAAATTATGTACAAGCAAAATTAAAAATAGGCGAAGAAGTTGCTCATTCAAATAAAAAAAGGGGGGTGTTGGTCACAAACAAAGACGACAAAGAATCTCTGAGATTTTTGAATTTGGATATTCCCAAAAAAACTGAGTATGGACTCGGTGTATTAGATGATTATGAAATACTTGATGATGGATTAGAGTTTAGATACAAGGGATATAAATTTACATCAAGGCTCCACGGTAAATTCAACTTATATAACATCCTCTCAGCTATTACTTATGCGGAAACACAGGGTATATCTCTCGAAACGATGTCTTCTGCTATCTCTAAATTTAGCGGGGTTAAAGGAAGAGTGGAATTTATTGATGAGGGTCAAAACTTTAAAGTGGTTGTTGACTATGCTCATACAGCAGACTCTTTGGAAAAACTATACGAGGTTTTCCAAAATAGAAAAAAAATCTGTGTTCTTGGAAACACTGGCGGAGGTAGAGATAAATGGAAAAGAAAAGTGATGGCTAAAGTAGCAGAAAAATATTGTTCAGAAATAATCCTGACCAACGAAGATCCTTATGATGAAGATCCAAGAATTATTGTTGAAGAAATGGCTGAGGCTATAGACTCCCCTGTTTCAGAAATAATTATGGATAGAAGAGAAGCTATCTCTCATGCTTTTTCTCACGCTGAGCAAGGAGATGTAGTATTAATCACTGGTAAAGGGACAGATCCATACATTATGGAGGCTGGTGGCAAAAAAACTCCTTGGAGCGACGCGGATGTTTCAAGAGAAGAGTTGAGAAAATTATTGCGAAAATAATGCCTGAGTTACCAGAGGTTCAGACAACAGTAAGTGGTATAAACAAACACCTTCCTGGAAAGAAAATTATTTCTGTTTGGAACGACTACAAAAGCAATTACTTTAAAGGTAAAGAAAACATAAAAGATCCTTCTTACTTTAAAAAATTTGAGAAAGAGGTTGTCGGAGAAAAAATAAAAAAAGCAGAAAGAAGAGGTAAAAATATCATTATTCACCTAACGAATGATAAGGCTATCCTGATCCACATGAAAATGACCGGACACCTTCTATATGGAAAATATAAAAAGGTTGAAAATTCTTGGATTCCGCACGAAAGTGGTCCACTAACCGACCCCTTTAATAGACACATTAGATTGGTTTTTGCGTTAGATAATGGAAAAGCTCTGGCTCTTTGTGATATGAGAAAATTTGCCAAAGTTTTGTTTACTAAAGAAAACCCGCACAAACACAAAGACTTAGAAGTTATTGCAAAAGATCCATTTGAGATGTCCAGAAAAGAATTTGTTGATTCTTTAAGAAAAAAGAAATCAGGCAGGATTATGAATATTTTAATGGATCAAAATATTGTTTCTGGAATTGGAAATATATACTCTGATGAAATTTTATGGAAGTTAGAAATACACCCAGAAGAAAGTGTTTCTAATTTAAGTGATGGAGAACTTAGAAAAATTTGGAAGGAAGCTCGAATTATTTTAAAAAAAGGTATTCATTTTGGAGGAGATTCCACTTCTGACTATAGAAATATCAAAGGGGAACCTGGTAATTTCCAGCAAGAACATCGTGCTTATAGAAAAACTGGAGAAAAATGTCCAAAAAAATGGTGCCCGGGCAAAATAATCCGTAAAGTTGTCGGCGGCAGAAGTGCTCATTTTTGTAGTAGTCATCAAAAACTAAAAATAGTTAAAAGTAAAAAGTTGCGCTAATATAGATCTAAAGATATGGACGCAATGAAAGATTTAAAATTTGTTATATTTGCTATTGTAGCTCTTGCTGTGGCCTGGTTTGCTCTTGGTGGACCCTCTCGTTCAAACACAACCACTCCCTTTATTGGGGGTGTTTCTGGCAACGAAAAAATTTCCGGAACAAGAACGTACGAAGACAGAAAAGATATTAGTGATGAATTAGATAAAGTAGAGGCGGATCTAAATGAAATAGAGAAAGAATTAGAAAAAGCTCGGTCAAAAACAGAGGCTTCTATTTATCAAGGAGAGATAGAGATTTATAGTTACACAAAAGCAAAAAATACCAGCCCAGACAACGAGTATATTAGGTTACGTGTCTCAAAAAAAGCCCGGGATAGAATAAACATTACTGGATGGAGACTGGTTAGCCCTGTTTCTGGTAAAAGTATCGAGATTGGTAAAGGTGTCTATCTACCGTATTCAGCTCAAGTTAATCCAGAAGAACAAATTTTAGTCGAGCCTGGTCAAGAAATTTACCTACTAACTGGGCGCTCCCCTATTGGTATTTCTTTTAGAATAAATAAATGTACTGGATACTTTGAACAATTCCAGAATTTTGAACCGAGACTACCAATACAATGCCCTAAACCAATAGACGAGCTATATGATTTGGTTGAAATAGGGGGAGGAATAAGTTCTGATCAGTGTATAGATTTTGTAGAAGACTTAGATAGATGTGAGATACAAATAAATTCAGTTCCAGCAAGGCTCTCTGGCGCATGCCAATCTTTCATTACTGAAAAATTAAATTACAACACTTGTGTTAGTATCCATAAAAACGACAAAGACTTTAAGGGGAATGAGTGGAGAATATATTTTTCAAACGACTATGAGCTCTGGAGAAAAAGTAGAGAGATAATAAAACTTCTAGATAGTGGTGGAAAAACTGTTGATGTTATCACATATTAAGAAGTCTAGACAAAACAATTCCAGCAGCAACAGAAACGTTTAGAGATTCTTTTTTGCCTAACATTTTTATTTCGGAAATAACGTCTGATTTATTTAGAACAGACTCAGAAAGACCTTCCACTTCACTGCCCAATATAAAAGCATTTTTGTTATTTAATTTAACCTTTTTATAATCAACTGATCTTTGATCTTGTTCTATTGAAATAATTCTATATCCCTCCTCCTTAAGTTGATCAATTAAATTCAATATATTCTCGGACTGTTCCCAAGGAACGCTTTTTTCTGCACCTAAAGCACTTTTATGAAAATCTTTTCTAATTCTACCAAAACGATCTAGCGGCGCAGGAGTATATCCACTTAAGTAAATCTTATTAATTCCAAGAGCGTCTGCGGTTCTAAAAATGGCTCCGACATTATATACGCTTCTAATATTGTTAAGAATTAAAATATTTTTCTTCATCTTGTTTATTATGGGTGAGTATTATTGTTCTTAGTCTTTTTATCACAAGTTTTCAAATATTTTACTTTAGACCCACACAAAATACCAAAGGCCTAAGACCCCCGGCTCGCCTGTCGATAAATCGACATGGCTCCGCCTCGGACAACTAAAAACGTGTCGTCACAAATTACTAAGTACAATCATTCGCTTCGCTCTGATTATACTAAGTATTTGCGACCCCGGCTCGCCTGTCGATAAATCGACATGGCTCCGCCTCGGACAATTAAAAAATGGTGCGCAGGCACCATTTTTCTTAACGTTGTCCGCCCACCAGGGGTCGAACCTGGGACCTTCTCCTTAAAAGGGAGCTGCTCTACCAGCTGAGCTATGGGCGGATATCACACTTATTTAATCTACCACACTGTGTTCTTGTTCTGAGCTTTAGATCTACCAAAACAGCTATGGGCGGATATCACACTTATTTAATCTACCACGCTGTGTTCTTATTCTGAGCTTTAGATCTACCAAAACAGCTATGGGCGGATATCACACTTATTTAATCTACCACGCTGTGTTCTTATTCTGAGCTTTAGATCTACCAAAACAGCTATGGGCGGATAAATATTATTTTTTTAAGAACGATAAAACTATAACAAAAAATGCTGTTTTGTCTATAAAAAAATTTTTTTATAGCTTCAATAATAGTTTCTCTATACCCTCATTTAAATTAACAAGTCCCCTCCTAGATCTATGATACAAATCAACTACCGACAGACTCATGTTATTTAATTCTTCGCTACTAAAATTTTGCACGTGACCTTTGGTTTTATTATAAACAAACGGATTCAAACCTGAATCCTTAGCGGTTCTAACTTTGGTTGTTATTATCATGTTTTTTACTTGCCAAAATATCATTCCTAAAATTTCCTCTGGCAATACTCCTCCCAGAATTGCACGATGATATTCAAACCAAGACTCTTGTTTATTTCTACGGCCAATTGAATCAGTTAGAGAAAACAGTTTATATTCTGGTTTTATTTTTGCTAAGCCAGAAACTTTTTCCATTTTTTCGGCATATTTAACTAATTTCTTTTCTAAAGTCTTAGTTAAATTATCTTCCAAGAAAATAAATACGTTGTCTGATTCTTTAATCTCCTTAAGAAAGCTTTCAGCAATATCTCTTGTGTTTTTGTTTGATAATAAATATTTAGCAGATACAACAAATTTACTGACAAACAAGTCTGCTCCCAAAATAAGTTCCTTAAGAGTATCCTCTGAGAAATTTTCTTGGTCTAAAGAAAAAGACTGAGATCCTTCTCTTTTTTTTAAGAGAGAGTTTTGAACCTTAATTAGTCTATCCACTCCTTTTTTTAAATCTTTTGCCTGTATTAAATAAAGCATAATTGTTTCAGTCTAATTTAACCTTCTCCATTTCCCCCCAATTGTAGCCAGCCTGTAAATCTACCTTCAGTTTAATTCCACTAATATCTTTAGGCGGAATAATATTTTCCATAATATTTTTAATATGTTCCGCAACTTCCTTAACGACGCTTTCCTTAACTTCATAAATTAATTCGTCATGAACCTGCAATAACAAGAAAGACTTGTCTCTAAAACCCTCTTTTTTTAGAAAATTATTAATCTCAACCATAGCCTTTTTTATTATGTCGGCCTGGGTTCCTTGTATAGGCGCGTTTATCGCCATTCTTTCAGCTTGAGCCCTTATATAAGGCAGGCGAGATTTAATCCCAGGAAAATATCTTCTTCTTCTATAATATGTCTCTGTATAGCCATTTTTATAAACATTTTTCTTAACAGATTCCAAATAATCCGAAAGTCCAGAAAATTTCTCAAAATATTCATTATAAAAATCTTGAGCAGTTTTTCTGTCTGTATTCAAATTGGCCATTAGAGCATTAACTCCCATACCATAAAGTATCCCGAAGTTTATAACCTTGGCTCTTCTCCTCATCTCTGAATCAACTTTATCTAAAGGTACATCAAACATTACTGAGGCCACAGAGGTATGGACGTCTTCCCCTTTTTTAAATATCTCTATTAGTTTTTTATCTTTTGATAAGGCTGCGGCAATTCTTAATTCAATTTGAGAATAATCAAAAGCCAATAGTTTATAACCTTCACTGGAAACAAAAGCATTTCTAATTTTCCTACCCAGATCTGTTTTTATCGGAATATTTTGTAGGTTTGGATTTTGAGAAGACATTCTCCCTGTTGTTGTTCCTGTTTGATTAAAATCCGCCCTCAATCTCCCATCTTCGTCTATCATAAGAGGGATATTATCTATATAAGTCGATAAAAGTTTTTGTAATTCTCTATATTGCAGAATGTCATCAATAATTTGATGAGAGCCTTTTAGTTTTAATAACTCTGATTCTTTTGTTGATTTTGCACCAGTTGAAGTTTTTTTAATTTTAGACCCCCCAAGTCCGAGTTTTGTATAAATAATCTCTCCAAGCTGTTTAGGTGAGTTAATATTAAACTCTTCCCCAGCATCATCCCATATTCTTTTTTCCAAAAGATTAAGCTCTTTGTGGTAATCTTTTGAAAGTTTTTTTAAATAATCTACATCAACAGCAATCCCCCTATCTTTCATTAAGTCTACAATCTCAGAAAGTGGCACTTCGATATCGTTATAAACTTCATAAAGACCATTTTCCTTAATCTTTTTTAAAATATTTTCTTTAGCCTCCTTAAAAGAATTTTTCCCAGAATACCTTAAAACATCTCCCTCGTCAGGATTAGTATTTTCTGAATCTAAAAGCCATAAGGCAATGTACATTTTTCTTAACTCGCTTTTACTAACACTTTCTATATTTTTCTCTTCTTCTTTGTATTCGAAATCTTTCTTAAGTCTCTCTATTAAGCTCTTAAAAGCTAAGTCTCTAAACATTTCCGCAACATCTTCAATATTAAGTCCTTCTCGCCAATTTTTGTCTGGAAGATTAAAATCAATTGGTGCATCTCTCCTAATCAAAGCTAACTCTTTGGAGAAAAGAGCCTCTTCTTCATTATTTTTAACCAATTTAACCAGTCTTTCTGTAAGCCCTGCGTCTTTAAAAACCTGCTCATCTTTCTTAATTTTTTTGTAAATACTTTCTATCGAACCAAACTTTGTAATAAGAATTGTTGCTGTTTTTTCGCCCACACCTTTTATACCAGGAATGTTATCGGAAGGATCTCCTCTCAATCCTTTAAAATCTGGCAAAAGCTCTGGCCCAAAACCAAACCTTTCTCTAGCCGCAATCTCGTCATAAATAACGGTATCTTTTATCCCTTTTTTTAGTGTGTAAACACGAACCCTTTCTCCATCTACAAGTTGAAGGGTGTCCATGTCTCCGGAAGCTATAAAAATTTCAAGATCTTTTTTGTTTTTGTTTTTTTCAACAATTGTTCCCAAGATATCATCTGCCTCAAAACCTTCTTTGTCATATATTGGTATATTAAAAACATTGAAAAGATCTCTGGACTTTTTTATCTGATCAACAAGTTCGCTATCTGCTTCTTTTCTCCCAGCTTTGTAATCTTTAAAAGCTTGGTGTCTATAAGTTGGTTTAGGTAAATCAAAACAAGCCACAATATAATCTGGACGAAGTTCCTCAATAATTTTTAAAAGCATTAAAGAAAGTCCGTAAAGTGCTCCGGTTGGCTCTCCTGAGGTAGAGGTAAAGTCGGGGAGGGCATGATAAGCTCTGTGTAAAATCGCGTGAGCATCAAGTAGAACCATTCGCTTTATTTCTTTTTTAGATTTTAACATTTTAGTTTTAATGGTCTTTAGAATTATGGTCTAATCTGATACTTGAAATCAGAGTTTGAAAAATTAATATATTATTTCTCTAGTATTTTCATCAATAAACTTGAAATTGATTTTTTTTATTTCTTTAGGTAAAACCTCTTCTACGTTTTCAGGCCACTCAATAAAGATAATGTTTTTATAATTTGAGATAATCTCATTCCAGCCCAAATTTTTTAACTCCTCTCCCCCAGAAAGTCTGTAGGCGTCTATATGAATAAGGTGGCTAAAATTATGTGTTTCTAATTCATAATCAGAAAGTTTATATATTTTTTCAATTACAAAAGTTGGGCTAGATACACTACCCTCAACACCTAGCGTTTTCGCCACCCCCTTAACAAAGGAGGTTTTTCCAGAGCCCAAATCTCCAAAAAGACCCACAATAATTGCCCCACCCTCTTTTTTGTTCTCACTTATTTCTTTTAAAAAATTTCTGGCAATCTTTTCTGTTTCTTCGAGAGATTTTGAGACGAGTTTTTGCATAAAGTTATTTTAACACGGCCCATTACTTAGCAGAAATTAGGTAAAAAAAGACCCCGCCCGAGTCCTGCCACACTTTGTGGCAGGACTCGGCGGAGTTTCCAAAACATCACTATGGAACTCTAAGGTAGCTTACCTCCCAAGTTTCCCAGTTTTTGGGCCCATGTCCCGAAACACCAATCCATAGGCTCGCCACCCCAGCGGGAGCGCCGTTAGGGTACCAGCCCCTAACGATAACCTGCGACTGATACGGTCCCCCTGAGAAATTCGGAAGATCAACAATGCAGATCTCTTGGGGAGGAAGGTTCTTGCAAACCTCCATGCCATTCGCAATGACATCGAGGTTTACGCGGGTGACGTTGACCACTTGAACAGTGGTACCAGACCACCCGTATCCAGGCGACCAGTCTCCAGCCGAGGTGACAAGTCGTCCAGAGACGCCCACGCACCCCGTAAGGAGACCGGTAAGTGCGACAATGAGAATTACCGAGATCTTCTTCTTCATCTCTCACTCTCTGTTTCTTTTAGTTTATCTTTTTGGAGAACTGATTTACTTAAATTATATCACTTCTGGTACTTAGTGTCAACCACCCATATCCTTAGCGCTCTCATTCTTTTCAGGTTATTATTAAATAAAATGGTTCAATTTAATGAAGAAAAAAGTGCAGAACGAATAAAATCTCTGAGAAAGCAGGACGAAGAAGAGCTTGTTCGGATACTTTCTGAAAAATATGGAGTTCAGTATGCCGATTTATCACAAACAGCCATAGACTCTGATGCTTTAAAAATTGTTTCTGAAGAGGAGGCGAGGAGTTTAGATATTGCTGTTTTTTCTAGATTAAATAAGCAAATAAAAATCGCGGTATTCTCGCCACAGAAAGAAAATGTTAGGAATAAAGTACAAGAACTACAAGACGCTGGTTTTAAGGTTGGTGTTTATATGGTTTCAAGGAGAAGTTTAGAAATTGCTTGGGAAAAATACAAAGAACTCTCTTTTGCTACAAAAACAAAATCTGGAATTCTTGAAATATCAAATGAAGACATTGAAGGATCAATTAAAAAAGTTCTCGACATTGAAGGAGCTAGGTCTTTAATCTCTGAGGTCCTGACTTTGAAAAAAGGTTCCAAAATATCAAAAATAGTAGAGACAATCCTTGCTGCCGCCCTCGCTGTTAATGCTTCAGATGTTCACATAGAGCCCGAGGAAGAAAAGGTTAGATTGAGGTTTAGACTTGATGGAATTCTCAAAGATGTCATAAATTTTGATAATGAGACTTACGAATTATTGCTGTCTAGAGTAAAACTCCTGTCTAGCTTAAAACTAAATGTTCAGAAAGACGCTCAGGATGGTCGTTTCTCTATATATATAAATGACTCCGAAATTGAGATAAGATCTTCTGTTCTTCCTGGTGCCTATGGAGAATCCATTGTTCTCAGAATTTTAAATCCTGAAAATCTTAAAGCCTCCATGAACATGCTTGGAATGGATGAAGATTTATATAATATTGTTAAAAAAGAAATCTCAAAACCAAATGGAATGATACTGACGACCGGGCCAACAGGTTCCGGAAAAACAACCACCCTCTATGCTTTTTTAAATGAGGTCAACAACCCTGATATAAAAATCATTACTATAGAAGACCCCATCGAGTATCACTTAAGTGGTGTGGTTCAAACTCAAGTTGATAAAAAAAAAGAATACAATTTCTCGACAGGCTTGAGAAGCGCTCTCCGCCAAGACCCAGACATTATAATGGTTGGTGAAATTAGAGATGGTGACACAGCAAAAATTGCCATTAATGCTTCTCTAACAGGACATTTGGTTTTCTCAACTCTCCACACAAATTCTGCGTCAGGAACTTTTGCTAGGCTAATCGATTTGGGGGTAGATCCAAAGTCAATTGGTCCAGCAATAAACATTGCTCTAGCCCAAAGATTAGTTAGAAAGCTTGATGATAGATACAAAAAAAAGATTCCTTTGGAGGGAAGAGATAAGGAGGTTGTTTTAAAAGTTCTTTCTGGAATAAAAGACAAGAGTAAAATTCCCCAAACAGATTACGTTTGGATTCCAGAGTTGCCAAGTGGTTCAGAAGAAACCGGTTACAGTGACAGGGTTGGTATTTATGAGGGTATTTTAGTTGATAGTGCTATGGAAAAACTTATAGCAAACGAACCCCAAGAAAGCGATATCAAGGAATTAGCAAAAACACAAAACATAATGACAATGGCTGAAGATGGGATTATAAAAGTTCTTTCTGGGGTCACTTCCCTTGACGAACTTAGACGTGTTGTAGATTTAGAAAACTTATAGTAGAGGAATCTACTTTTGTAAATATTAAAAAGTAAAAAAGTATAGTAAAAATATAATAGAAGTAAAAAGTCCGGTATTTAGCTCTCTAAGAAAAAATTTGTACGAAACAAACTTAAACGCTTCCCTAAGGAGAACCTCAGAATTTTGGCATAAAGCCAAAACCCAAGAGCTTCCTCGTGAGGCACCCAACTAATTTCTTAGAGAGCTAAATACCGGACCAGGTATAAAGACTTATTATGTAAAAGATAATTCGTCCAAAATACTAACATATTCAAATAACTATGTCAAGCAATCCCAAAAACCTAAATACTGCTGACGTGTGGGAGAAAGAAGATGTTTTTCTAGACCAAACTCTCCGACCAAGTGAGTGGGATGATTATATTGGGCAAGAAAAAATAAAAGAAAGCCTACAAATACTAATAAAAGCTGCCAAAGAAAGAGGTCATTCTCCTGAACACCTTTTGTTTTATGGGCCTCCAGGACTTGGAAAAACAACTCTCGCCCACCTGGTCTCAAAAGAGATTGGAAACCAAATGAAAACGACCTCTGGTCCGGCTATAGAGCGTGTTGGTGACCTTGCTTCTATACTGACAAACCTTTCGCCTGGAGATATTTTGTTTATTGATGAAATACACAGATTAAATAAATCTATTGAGGAAGTTCTCTACCCGGCAATGGAGTCTGGTGTCTTAGATATTATTATTGGCAAAGGTCCATCAGCAAGAACCCTCCAGCTGGAGCTCCCAGCATTTACTCTTGTTGCAGCCACAACAAGAATTGCTCTATTGTCGTCTCCTCTTAGGTCTAGGTTTTCAGGTGGGGTGCACCGTTTACAGTTTTATAATTTAGAACAAATAAAAGAGATTTTAAAAAGATCTGCTTCTATTTTAAAAATTAAAGCTGACGAAGGAGCTCTTTTAGAAATATCTAAAAGAAGTCGTTTTACTCCAAGAACCGCCAACTACTTATTAAAAAGATGTAGAGACTTTGCCCAAGTAAACAAAGCGGACTTAAACAAAGAGACTGTAGAAAAAACACTAGAGTTATTAGAAATAGATACTATGGGCTTATCTAGTCATGATATTGATATCCTAAAAACAATAATTTTAAAATACGGAGGAGGACCTGTTGGGCTCAATACACTTGCTACATCAATCTCTGAAGAACAGGCAACTGTTGATGAAGTTTATGAGCCTTATTTAATTCAGATTGGTTTTCTAGAAAGAACTCCTAGAGGAAGAATGGTAACAAAAAAGGCTTACGACCACTTGGGATATTCTGCTCCTGAAGATATCCAGAGTCGTTTAATAAAATAAAACTATGTCTGGACACAATAAATGGTCTAAAATTAAACACAAAAAAGCGGCGGTTGATGCAAAAAAAAGTAAGATTTTTTCAAAACTTTCTAAATTAATCTCCGCAGAGTCTAAGGTTGTTGGTGGTGACATCAACTCCCCTACCCTAAGAACAATTATAGAGAAGGCAAAAAAAGAAAACATGCCAAAAGAGAATATAGAGAGGGCTATAAAAAAAGGGGCTAATAAAGACGCTATTAGTATGGAGAGGGTTGTTTATGAGGCATACGGTCCAGGAGGTGTTGCGATGATTATAGACTGTCTGACAGATAACAAGAACAGAGCTGCCGCAGAAATTAAGCATGTTCTATCTAAAAACAATCTATCTTTATCAGAAATGGGTTCTGCTTCTTGGGCTTTTGAAAACACCGGGGATGGTTGGGAGGCAAAAACTTTAATTGATGTTAATGAAGAAAATAGTAAAAAGCTAGAAGAAATTATAGAGAATATCGAAGACGGTGAGGATGTCCAGTGGGTTTACACAAATAAAAAAAAGTGATGCGAGTACTTTCAATAGACCCTGGATACGAGAGGCTCGGTATTGCTATTTTAGAAAAAAATAAAAATAAAGAATCTTTAATATATTCTTCTTGTTTTCAAACAGACCCAAACTTAGAAATAAAAAAAAGACTTTTACTTTTGGGTACAGAAATAAAAAAGATCATTAAAAAACATTCTCCGGACGCTGTCGCCATAGAAAGGTTATACTTCAACAAAAATCACAAGACCGCCATGGCTACAGCTGAGGCTATTGGGGTTATTCTTTATGAAGCAGCAAAATCAGAACTCGATGTAAAAGAATATACTCCGCAAGAGATAAAGGTGGCGGTAACAGGGTATGGGAAGTCTGACAAACGGCAAGTTATCGATATGGTAAAAATATTACTCAAAATTAAGGGCAAAAAGGCTTTGGATGACGAGTTTGACGCTATTGCGGTTGGGCTAACCTTCTTTGCTCAAAACCCAAAAAGTTAGGCTGTATTTGACATATTAAACTTTTCCACACTTAATTATTTTTGGTGTTGAAAAACTATAGAAAACTGTTAAAAATTATGTGTCGAAAGGTTTTGGCTAAATAAGCTGTTTACCTTTTGGGTCGTTTAAATAAATAAAAAGAAAATAAATGTTCGAAGAAAAATCTCTTTACGAAATCGACAGTCTAAACTTCGCCATGATGGACGAAGATATGGACGAGGACGATTTTGATATGGAAGAAGATGACTCCGACGACGATCTAGATATCGACACCGATGATTTTGGTGACGATGACGATGACGACGAGGAGGAAGATTGGTAGTTGAGTTCAAAAACCCATGCGAAAGCGTGGGTTTTTGTTTTTATTATTTTATTTTTATAAACCTTTTTTTACCTACCTTTAAAACAATTTCTTTATTTGGTATAAGATCTTCTTCAAGGACAATCTCTTCTTCTCCTAAAATCTTTATAGCCCCATCAGACAAAAGCCTTCTGAATTCTGACTTAGAGTCGACTAGTCCATATTTAATGAGAGTATTGCTAAGATAACTATCTCGAGGAACAGTTAAAATCTCCTCAGGAATATTTTTTTTAGAAAAAATATTCTCAAAATTATTTTCTGCTTCAATCGCAGCTCTCTCACCAAAATAAATTTCTACAATTTTTTTAGCCAAAAACATTTTGTGTTGCTTTTTATTATTATCGGAAGAAATATCTTTTTTGATTTTTAAAACATCGTCATCAGAAACAGTGGTGCAAAGCTCTAAGGCGTCTGCTATCATTTCGTCTCTCCAACTCATAATCTTTCCATACATCTCGTCTGGAGAATCAGCAAGAGAAACAGAGTTTCCTTCTGTTTTACCCATCTTCTTTCCTGTGGAATCAGTTAAAAGTCTCATTGCAACAACAAACTTGTCTTTGTTTTTTAAGATTTTTAATAAGTCTCGGCCAACAAGCATATTAAAGGTTTGGTCATTACCACCAATCTCTCCGTCAACTTCCATATAAACACTGTCTATGCCTTGCAGAAATGGGTACATGAACTCGTGTAAATATATAGGCCTTCCTTCTTCTTGTCTTTTTTGAAACATGTCCCTTTTTAACATTTGATCAACTGTAAGATGGGAAAGTCCTCCTAAAACTTCTTCGAATGTCATTTTTGAAAGCCATTCTGAATTAAATTTTATCTCAACAGGATTATCTCCATTAAAATTTAGTATTTTAGATATTTGTTCTTTATATAATTTTGCGTTTTCTAAAACCTCCTCAGAGGTTAGAGGTTTTCTTGCTTGATCTTTACCTGTTGGATCACCAATTCTTGCTGTAAAATCACCAATAAGAATTATTACTTTGTGGCCCAGGTCTTGAAATTGTTTTAATTTCAAAAGAGAGATTCCGTGCCCAATATGAAGAGGTCCTGTGGGGTCAATACCTAAGTACATTGTAAGCTTTTCTCCTTCTTTGATTTTTTTAGCAACAAATTCTTTGTTTGGATATATGTTTTCTACCCCCCTTTCAAGAAATGTTTTTAATTTGTTTTCGTCTAATTTCATGGCGCTTATTATAATATTAATCTAGCATAGAGGATTGTCTTTGAATACCTTTATATAATAATCTAAAATCTATATAATTTGGTTATGAAAATTAAATTTAAACAAAAAATATTTACGGTGCTTTTATCCTTGTTTTTGATCTTTTTCAGTATTTTTTTGTTGTGGGTCTCAAGTTTTCGTATTCCGAACCTAGACTCTTTTGATGAAAGAAAGGTTGCTCAGAGCACAAAAATTTATGACAGAACAGGAAAGATTTTACTCTACGACTTTCATGAAAACATAAAAAGAACTGTTGTCCCTTATGAAAAAATCTCTAGGAATATTAAAAATGCCACAGTAGCAATTGAGGATGCTGAGTTTTATGAACATAATGGTATAAAACCAACCGCTTTTTTAAGAGCTGTTATAACAAATCTAAAAAACTTAGAGTTTTCACAAGGGGGGTCTACCATAACTCAGCAAGTTGTAAAAAACTCACTACTAACAAACGAGAAGAAGGTTTCCAGAAAAATAAAAGAGTGGATTTTATCTTTAAAATTAGAAAAGGTTTTGTCTAAGGAAGAAATTTTAGGTTTATATCTAAACGAGTCTCCCTACGGAGGTAGTATTTATGGTATAGAAGAGGCTAGCCAGTCTTTTTTTGGAAAAAGTTCATCAGAAATCTCTTTGGCCGAATCAGCTTACTTAGCTGCAATTCCACAGGCTCCAACCTACTACTCTCCTTATGGAAACAATGTGGATAAACTAGAGAACAGAAAAAATTTGGTCCTAGAAAAAATGCTTGAAAACGGTTTTATAAACGAGGAAGAATTCTTAGAAGCAAAAAAGGAGGAGGTTGTCTTTTTAGTAAGAGGAGATCAGTCAATAAAAGCCCCTCATTTTGTTTTTTATATTATTAGTCAGTTAGAAGAAAAGTATGGAAAAAGAGCTTTAGAAGAAAGTGGTTTTAAGGTCACAACAACTCTAGACTATGAACTACAAGTTAAAGCAGAGGAAATTGTTAAAAAATACGCCTTAGAGAACGCGGAAAAATTTAATGCAGAAAATGCCTCTTTGGTAGCAATAGACCCTAAAACGGGCCAAATTTTAGTTATGGTGGGCTCTAGAGACTATTTTGACGAAGAGATTGACGGGAACTTTAATGTTTCTATTGCTCATAGGCAACCAGGGTCAACTTTTAAACCCTTTGTTTACGCCACAGCTTTTATGAAGGGGTATACCCCTGACACTGTTGTTTTTGACCTGTCAACAGAGTTTTCTACAAACTGTAATGATAGTAGTGTTTCTTTAAATGGAGGACCTTGTTATCGGCCAAATAATTATGATTCTTTGTTTCGGGGACCAATGACACTTAGAGATGCCTTAGCACAATCGGTTAATATTCCCGCAATTAAAGTTTTATATTTGGCTGGGTTACAAGATTCTTTAAAAACCGCGGGTGTTATGGGAATAGATAGTCTTACTGATATAAACCAGTATGGACTAACTCTTGTTTTAGGAGGCGGAGAAGTTTCTCTTTTAGATATAACAAGTGCGTATGGGGTTTTTGCTAATAATGGTTTAAGAAATAAATATATTGGTATATTAAAAATTGAAGACATTAACAAAAAAGTTGTTGAGGAATACAAAGAAGACTCTTTCCGAGTTATTCCTGAAAATATTGCTTTAACAATTTCTAGTGTTCTGTCAGATAATGTGGCGAGAACCCCTGCTTTTGGAAGCTCCTCTTTTTTAAATTTTCCAGGAAAGGATGTTGCGGTAAAAACAGGGACAACAAATGATTATAAGGATGCTTGGATTATTGGATATACTCCAAATATTTCTGTGGGTGCTTGGGCAGGAAATAATGATAATAGTCCTATGGAAAAAAAGGTTGCGGGTTTTATTATTGCTCCGATGTGGAATGCTTTTATGAAAGAAGTTTTAGAAAAATATCCGAACGAAAATTTTATTGGTCCTAGAAAAATTTATACTGGGGATAAACCAATTCTTGAAGGAAATTGGTTGGGAGGAGAGTTTATTGATATTGATAAGAGAACTGGATTACCTGCAACAGAGAATACCCCAAAAGATCAAATTGATAGGTCCGTAATAACCAATGTTCATAATATTTTATATTGGGTTGATAAAAACAACCCCTCTGGACCCATTCCTGAAAACCCATCTAAAGATTCTCAATTCTTTTTATGGGAGAGACCTGTTATTGAATGGGCAAAGAATAATGGTTATCAAACAACTGGAATTTAGTTTTACCTTATTTCTTTAGGGCTTTTTTCTCCCATTTTTTCTTTTAAAAAGTTTATTATTTTTTCTTTATTTAAAAAAATAATATTTTTTTCTGCAGGCGTTGTTTTAATATAAACACAACCTTCTTTGGTAGAAATTTTTATTTTTTTTATATCTAAATCTATTCCTGTATAGTTTTTGACTCCATTTTTAACATAAACCCTACCAAATATTTCTGGTGGGGTTATATTTTTTATTTTTTCTAAAAATTTTTCAATTCCGTTTAAACCCATTATTTATTCATTGGCATTACTATATATTTAAAAGAATTGTCTCCAACTCCTGTAATAAGCATTGGTTTACCTGGTCCAGCTAAAGAAAGTTTTACACTTTCTGTTAAAAGGGAAGGTAGACAGTCTTGTATATATTTATGATTAAAATTTATTTCTAAAGAATCTCCAGTAATTTCTGATTTTAATGTTGTTTTTCCTAAACCATATTCTTTATTTTGAGTTTCTATTTCTAAAATATTTTGTTTTGGATTTATTTTTATTCTTGTTTGATTTAATTTGTCTGTAAAAACATTAGATATTTTTAAAGCGTTAATAAAATCTTCTTTTAAAATAACTGATTCAACAACAAATTCTTTAGGTATTATCTGATTATAATCAGGAAAAGTACCATCTATTATTCTTGAAAGAATATATAAATCTTTTGTTTTTAAAGCGATTTGATTTTCATCAAAAAAAATCTCTATCTCTTCTTCAATATCCTCTATACTTCTTATTATTTCACTTATATTCTTTTGAGGAACTAAAACTCCTTCAAAATCTTTGTTTTTTTCTAATTTGATTGTTTTTTCTGAAAGTCTAAACGAATCTGTTGAAACAAAAAAAAGTTTTCCTTCCTCACTTCTAATATAAATACTTGCTAATTCTGGTTTTATACTAGAAACTGACGCACTAAACAAAACTGTTTTTAAACCTTTTAATATCTTTTTTGCTTCTATTTTTATAAAGTTATCTTCTTTTATTTTTGGTATTGAAGGAAAATCTTCTTTTGAAAGAGTTCTTATTGTTGCTTGATTTCTTTCAGAATTAATTAAAATATTCTGTCCTTCTGAAATAATCTCAATGTTTTCATTTTTTTGTATATTAGATAAAAAATTATTTATTAAATTTGAAGGTACTACAACAGACCCTTCTTTTTTAATAGATGCTTTTATTTTTGCTTCAAAACCAACATCAAGGTTTGTTGCTCTAATTAAAATTTCTCCATTTTTTGCTTCAACATAAATTCCTTGTAATACAGGTAGACTTAAATTTTTACTTGTTATTTTATCTGCTTTAGAAATAATTTTTAGCAAATCATCTTTTTTACATAAAATATTCATAATTGTTTATTATTTTCTATATTTAAATTTACTATTATTATTAAGGTTGTTAATAAGTTGATAAATAAGATTTATATTGATAATTAGCGATAAAAAAGACTTTTTAAAAGTTAATTATTTTTTAATAAGTGTTTATAAAAAATAATAACTTTTTACCTTTTTAAAATACTACTTTTTTTAAACAACTTACCAACTTTATATAAGAAACTTATAAACACACTTATAAACACAAAACTACAACATCGACCTAATTTGTTCTATTTCTTGAACTAAAAAACTATCCTCTTTTAATTCTTTTTTAATCTTTTCATAAGAATGAATAACAGTTGTGTGATCCCTCCCCCCCAATTTCTGTCCGATTGTTGGGTAAGGCATACTATAATCTTCTCTTAAAATATACATTATTATTTGTCTTGGTTTAACAATTTCTTTTTTTCTAGTTTTTTTATAAATTATTTGAGGTTCAATATTATAAAAACCAGCTATAATCTTAACAATATCTTCAATAGGAGCCGCTTTTTTAGGTTTTATACTGTTTTTTATTAATCCTTTTATGTCGTTTAAACTAGGAACTTTTCCTTTAAGTTGAGAATGTATAATTATTGAATTTAAAACACCCTCTAACTCACGAATACTACCCTCTATTGAATTTGCTAAGTAATCAACAATCTCGTCCGGAATATCAAAATTAGAAACTTGAGACTTAGATTTTATAATTGCCACCCTAGACTCATGGTCTGGAGAATTTATATCAACAATCATACCAGCAGCAAACCTTGATTTTAAACGATCTTCTAGTCCCGGGATATAATTTGGGTGTCTATCTGAAGAAAAAACAATTTGTTTATTTTTTTCATACAAAGAATTAAACAAGTGAAACAATTCCCATTGAGTTCTTTCTTTTCCTGATAAAAACTGAACATCGTCCATTATTAAAAGATCGTATTTTCTATACTTTTCTTTAAAAGAGTTTGTACTATTTGTTTGTATTGAATTAACATACTCAACAGTAAACTTTTCAGAGGTTAAATAATATATTTTTTTGCCGTTTTTTTTATTTTTTAATTCATTTCCAAGAGCTTGTATAAGGTGTGTCTTCCCTACCCCTGTTGGTCCGTAAATAAAAAGAGGGTTATATGTACTACCAAGATTTTTTAAAACAGCCTGACACGCTGCATGAGCAAGTTCATTAAAAGAACCAACAACAAAAGAGTCAAAAGTATATCTAGAGTTTAAATTATCATCCTTGTTTATATAATAATCATTCAAAGGTAAAGTGCTCTCCCCCATCCCAACACCAAAATCTTTAGAAGAAAACTCTTTTTTAAAAGGACGATCCTTCGAGACGGTATATTTAATTTGTCTTACACTCTCAGAAAGGTTTCGAAGTGTTTTAAGGATTGTTTTATGGAATTTTTTTTGTAACCAATCTTTTACAAATTGGTTTGGAACACTTAAATAAACAACCCCGTCTTCAAATTTAGAAACAAAAGTGTCTTTAAACCAAGTATTAAAATTAGCCTTAGAAGTACTAAGTTCGATTTCTACCAAAGCGCTGTTCCAAAGTTGATCCTTATCCATATTTTTAATACTCACTATTATATCTTTCAAAAAGTAAGAAAAAACCTTGAAAAAAGTGTGCAAACATGTTGATAAGGTGTTGATAAACTCATAAAAAACCAAACAAAAAAGAAATATTTCTACTTGACCAAACCATAAAAAAAGGTATCCTATCTAAGATAGAAATTCTAAGATAAAAATTTATGTCATTTACATATAAACCAAAAAAGAAAAAAAGAGCCAAAACCCACGGTTTTAGAAAAAGAACAAAAACAACCTCTGGTAAGGCAATTTTAAAAAACAGAAGAAGAAAAGGTAGAACAAAACTATCGGTATAATGTCTTTACCTAAAAAAAACCGCCTAAATAAAGGATTTTTTAAAAAACCTCAAAAAAAAGAGGGTTTTTTTACATCTAAAAACCTAACTTTAAAAACATTTATTAACACCTTATCAACACAAACTTTTTCGGTTGTAGTTTCCTCAAAACAGCTCAGTAGAGCCACGGAAAGGAATTTATTAAAAAGAAGGATTAAGGAATCTATAAAAATAGCAATAAAAAATAATAAAAAGCCAGTAAAAGGGGTTTTTTATACAAAAAAAGGAATAGAACAACTGTCTTTTAAAGAACTTTCTAAAGAGATTAAAGATCTAATATTTTTAGCAACTAAATAAGAGTTGAAAGAAACACCCTTTTTAAGATAGAATAAGTTGATGATATCTAGTATTTTCAACACTTTTTTCTACAACCCCTTATATAATGTACTGGTATTTTTATTAGACAAACTACCTTGGGCAGACGTAGGGTTAGTAATTATTGTATTCACAATACTTATTAGGTTTATTCTGTTTCCCCTTTCCCAAAAACAAGCCAGAACACAAGCTAAAATAAAAAAAATAGAGCCAAAACTCAGCGAGATAAGGGAAAGATACAAAGAAGACAAACAAAAACAAGCTGAGGAAACAATGGCTTTATATAGAACAGAAGGAGTAAACCCATTTTCTGGTATTTTATTCTTATTTATTCAAATACCAATTCTTTTTGCGCTCTACTTCATTTTTTTAAGAGGAGGTTTACCAGAGATACACACAGAACTTCTCTACTCTTTTGTCGATATCCCAAAAAGTATAAATATGAATTTTCTGGGCTTTATAGATGTTTCTCAAAAAAACATAGTTTTAGCTTTCTTGGCCGGAGCAACACAATTTTTACAAGCAAGGTTTGCGGTACCAGAAATTAAACCCAAAAAAGAAAACTCTTCTTTTGGAGAAGATTTTGCAAGGAGTTTAACCCTACAAACAAAATATGTTTTTCCAATCCTTATTTTTTTTATTGCTTACAGCTTGTCTGCTGCCCTATCTTTATACTGGATAACCGGAAATATTTTTATGGTTCTACAAGAACTTTATGTTAAAAGAAGTCTTTTAAAAGAAGAAGAAAATGGAAAATAATATTGAAACAATAATTAGAGAGATGTTAGACAAAATGGGGGTTTCCTATGAGGATGTTTTTTTTGAAGAAAGTGCCGTTCTAGACTCTCCTCGGTATGTAATAAAGTCTGAAGATGCCCCAATCTTAATCGGTCCTCGTGGAGAACATTTTCATTCATTCCGATATTTATTAAAAAAAATTATTGAAAACAACAAAGAAGTAGAAACGAAGAATTTTATTATCGACATTGGAGACTATCAAGAAAAAAAGATTCAAGACATAAAAAACAGAGCCATAATTTTGGGTGAAAGAGCAAGGTTTTTTAAAACAAAAGTAGAGGTTGAGCCAATGACCGCCTATGAAAGGATGATAATACACTCCTCTCTTCAAGGACAAAAAAACCTAAAAACTGAATCAGCCGGCTTTGGTAAGGGGCGCCACGTTGTGATTATGTATGTAGAGGAAGAAGGTCAAGAAGATCCTTCTTTCTAAACCACTAGTCTCCTAACATAAGGCTCCAAAAACTGGAGTCTTTTTTGTTTATAAAATACAAAAAATCTCCAACAACCTCTGGTTTAATAATATCTATCGAAACCCCCTCCTCCTCTGGTACTAAAATATTTTTTACTATTCCACTTTCTATATCTATACTCCAAATAGAATCATTAAAGGAAACAAGACCTTTATACCAATCGTCTGGCAACCTTCCGTTTACACTACTAGGAACACCACAATATATTTTTATTAATCCGTCCCAAGTACACTTATCCCCCAAAGAGCTTACACTTAAAGAAATTGTCTCCTCTTTTTCTACATCATAAACATAACTAGACAAACTGTTTGTTCCACCAGATGAGTAGAAAACAAAAGATCCGTCCGGAGAGGTTTTTGATGTTAGGCCACGGATACCACTTATAATTTTTGTCAGCGACCCCGATGTGGTGTTTAAAAAATATAAATTACTTGTAGCAATATAAGAAGGTTTGTTTTGAATTGAAACACTTCTTGTTCCCCAAGCGTCAATCAGCCACTCTTTTAGAGGGCTCACCAAAACCAAGTTTTCTTCCGCATTATTGTTATATGTTTTTATTGATGAACCAGAAAGATCTTCAACAACAGAAACAAAAAGGTCATTGTGAGTGTCTCCAGAAGTTATGTTGTTTGGTAAAATCTCACTTTCAAGAGAGTAAGAGCCGTCTTCTTCTTTTTTGATATTTGCAACAAAGCTTTTTATGGTGTCTTTAGCATCCAAATATCTAATAACCAAAGAATCTTCATTATTAAACCAAAAAACTTCTCTAATTTTGGGAATTGTTGTATTAGATATTCTCTCTACTTTCAAATCATCTGTTTGAGCTTTAAAAATGTGTCCCGTGTCTCTCTCTATAAACATTATTGTTGTAGAAGCACCCTCTTTTTCAAAAACCTTAAAACCTGAAACTTTACCACTTGAAATTTGTCTAAACCTAGGAATAAGAGGCTCCTCCATCACACTGTTTTCGTCTAACTCCTCTAAATCATTAGTATCCTCAGTGTTGTCGTTCGCAACACCCCCATTCTCACCATCCTCTCCCAAGGGAAATATTCCCAAAAACTTTTTATCTTTAGAGGCATTCCCCGATTCGTTTTGTGTCTGTAAGAAAAAATAAAAACCAACAAGTCCAATAATGACAATTACAGAGATTATTATAAATAAGGTGCTTTTTTTCATAATTTTTTATTTCTTATTCACAATATGGCGGACACTCTCTAATATCGTCATCATCAACACTTCCTCCCTCTTCTCCAACAGGCCTTTCTCCTAAGTTGTTTAAGTTAAAATTCAAAAGATTTGGGTTTATTGTGTTAAGGATCAACCACGCAGCAAGAGCCAAAATAAGTCCCCAAACAGCGTTGGATATAAAACCTTTGCCATCACTTTTACCAGAAATGGTGTCGGTGGTTATATATGTAAAGCCACCCAAAGCAATCATAAATACAGCTAATATTGCAGCAAGACCAATAATAAAATTAAACAAACCACTAATGTATATAGAAAGATCTGCACCAGTATTCCCCTCTATTGGTAATGGGGCTAACGGGCAGTAGATAATTCTCCCCGTGCTGTCTGTACTATTAACACAGGGCTCACAAGCAATAGAGTTACCCTTGTCGTCTTTGCATTCAGTTTCTTGCGCACTAACCATAAAAAATGGAGAGATCATTAAAACGAACAAAACAAAACTGAAAAAAATTTTATTAATAAACTTACTCATCTTTCAATAATATGTTTTTTACTGCACTTTGTATAATTCTCCTTGTGTTTTGGATAGAAAAGCTAACTTTAGCTACTCCCCCACTGTTTCCAAAGGTTACTCGTCGAATACCATTTTCTATTCCCAGAGATTTGTTGTTTGCAGACCAACTGGTTTCAACATAACCATAATCTAAATCTAATATACTAAAATAATATGGCTCTGCTTTGATTGTCATTTCCTCATTTTTAAAAACAAAAGAATCACTAATGGCCAGATCAAGCCTTTCCCCCAAAAGAGGGTCGTCCTCATAAAATATTATTTGAGGGGTATTTTCTAATATAGAAACACCGCTCTTCCCTAAAACATTACTGTTTATATCAGATATTTCCACAGAAATGGTTATGTTTTTAGGTGATATTAAAGGAGTATTTATTTGAGTAATATTTTTTCCAAAACCAGAAATTCCCGGATCATATTTTCCATTAACACTCCATTTATAGTTCAAGGAATCATTTCCTGTAAAGCTTACAGTGCTGTTGTTAGAGTTTATAAGAGCAACAGCATTTATAGGGCTTCTATAACTAAATAAAGCTTTTCCTTTATAAAAAGCCGGGACATATGTTTCCGCCTCCCAAATAATTTCAATCCCGATAAGGTTAAATGTTTTTTCTGAAACTACAGTCCCATAAGGTGTTTCTGTTTCGGCTCTGATTTCTATATTGTTTCCCCAAAAATTACTATCTACCAATATGTCTGTTTTTCCTAAACCAGAATCAACTTTTTTATCATTTATAAACCAGTCTGTATTTAAACCTTTTAAATTTATAGCCGAACTTGTTATAAAAACATAAAAAGAATCTCCAAAACTAGGGCTTCTTGGGTTGCTCTCGACATCAATCTTTACTGTGTAGGGGGTTTGGGCAAAAACAAAAAACGGGGTCATTAGTAGTGCTATTATTATTGTTTGAAGTACTTTTTTCATTATGCGGCTTCTCTTAATTCTTGAGTTTGTGAGGGACTGTTTCTAGGACCACCTCTTTTAAATGTTACTACATTAGGGTTTTCATTTCTATTCTCGCGAGACTCGCTCTCCAATCGCCTTCTGCTTTTTGTGACAACATTCTCACCTGCATCAGAAGCTGTTTTTGTGTCAATTTTTCCTTTTGCTAACTTTGCAACATTAATACCAGTTATCTCCTCTCCTTTTATTATGGCAATAGTTATACCAACTCCAAGAACAATACTGGGAACAAGGCTTAGTGCTGGTATAAACTCAATAATTATCGAAAGTATTGGTGTAATTAATTTTTTAATATTAATAACACCATAACCTAAAAACCATAACCAAGTACCAATAATTGTGAAACATATAAGAGCTGCGACGCCGCCAACAATAGGAATTATAGAAAAAACATCGAAAATCAAAGCAATGCACATCATTGCCGAAATTACTAACCAAGATAACTTTTTTTCTTTATTATCCATTTTGTTCGAAATCCATTTTAGCTTCTTTTACCGCAAGTAGTTGGGAGGGATCCGAATTAATAATTTGGTCCTCTGTGTATGAGGGATATATTTTTATTGCCACATGCTTTAATCCTGCAAAGAATATTCCCTCTCCAACGTTCGATTCAAGTAATAAATATTTTTCCTCATCTGTCAGCTTGAATGTTTGTTGTACCAAATCTATTGCAGAAGGAGATTGTTTTAGCAAAAGTTGTATAGCAGAGTTTTGGATAATTGGTTTTCCGTATTCTGATTTTAAGAAATCTCCGACATCCTGAGTGATTGTCGCTAGGCCAAAACCATATTTTCTACCTCTTTTAGCCATTTGGAATAAGAAGGACGCGGTGTCCTCTGATTTCATCATCCACCACGCCTCATCTATAACAAGAAGTCTTCTCTTTTTTTCTCTACGAACAGCATTCCATATGTGGTGTGTGACAATATACATCGCCACCGGCTTTAATTCGTCCTCCATATCTCTAACAGAAAAGACAACAAATTTCTTATTTATATCAACATTACTTGGCCTATTGATAAAACCAGCCCACGTACCTTTGGTGTATTTGGAAAGTTTTTGAACAAGCGACTCTGCCCCCTGCATTCCAGCAAGAACTAGTTCAAAGTCCGACATAAGTGGGGGTTCTATGTTGGTGAAATCTGATTCCGGTGTAATGTCTTTTAGTGCATATGTTTCAGATATTGCTCGGTCAATAATAGCATCTTCTTCGGGAGTGAGACCTCCGAGCATTATTCTAAACAAGCCAACTAGGTTGATGATGTTTGATCTAAGAACATCTGCTGGAGATTCGTCTTCGTGTGGTGTAGGTAGATCAAAAGGATTAATATGATGTTCGGAGTTTAATGAAATATTAAATTGTCTTCCCCCCGTTGCTTGAACTAAGTATTTGTATTCATCTTCTGGGTCTATAACAATGACCTCGGTATCAAACATTAATGTTCTCAATATCTCTAATTTTGTAGCATATGATTTACCAGAACCAGATGTAGCGAAAATGACAGAGTTATAGTTTTCCATATTAAATCTATCAAAAAGAACTAAACCAGAGTTGTGCCTGTTAACACCATAAAGGATTCCTTTGTTTTGAGTCAGATCAAAAGAGACAAAAGGAAAAATACTAGACAAAGGAGAAGAGTTTAATTTCGGGCGAACTTTCAATTGATCGTCTGCAACGGGTAAGACGCTCTCAAAACCTTGCTCTTGTTGAAATAAGGCTGGTTTTACATAGATTAGTTTTGATTCTAAAATTTGTTTTAACTCTGATTCAACTTTATCTAATTCATCTTCTGTGTCGCCATACAAACTAATATATAAACCCACTTCAAAAAGCTTTTCCTGTGCCTGTTGTAATTGATCTCTCAAACTTTCGAGATCTCTGTAGGCAGTATCCAATACAGGGTCTCTAACCAAACCTTTTTGTTCCCTCATGTTTATCTGGCTCTCTACCTCAGCTACCTTTTTTTGAAATTTTCTTAGGATGGCCGCTGTGTCTATCGGCACAATATGTATTGATATATCAAAAATTCTGTCAAGATTTATTAATGGAGAAAACCAGTTATCTGATAGGAATCTTGGGTATGACATAACAAAAAAAGTTCTCATTATCTTGTCTCCCAAATTCAGCTCTCTCGGCGAGACTTTTAAGGCTGATGGTGCAATAACATCTTTGAGCTCTAAAATACCCGCCTCATAGATCTCTCTAGGTAGTACTGGGCTTATTTCCTCTTCATTTTTTTTCTTTTTAAATATATCTAAGATTCCCATATTAAATTAAATTATCCACCATCGGTTTTTCCGATTCACCCGGATTAAAAATTTTGAAATATAATTCAACAAGCTCCTCTGTTCCAAGCCTTTTCGTTCTGACACCAGATCTGACAAGGCCCTGCTCAACAACAGAAACCCTTTGCTCTAACTGACTCTTATTTTCTTCAAACTTCTCAGACTTTTCCTCGGATGCTGTTTTTTTCTTTTTACCAAAAACTCCCGAGACAAGGTTACCAGCACCAGAAATAATCGCCGTCTCATAAGGAACGACAACAAAAAAGCTTTTTGACATAATATTCTGTGTTTCTGTAAAAGATCTAATAAAGTTTATATATTCTCTTGTCTGTATTTTCATCAGATCGTTTGTTTGCTCTTGATAACGCTGTTCCAACAGGTTTATGTAAGGTCGTATGTCTAGTTTTCTAGATTGAGAATAAAATTGTATAGGAAAATCTAGAGAGTTCAGGAAGTTTTGGTATTGCAACAAAATAGCCTGCTGCTCATCTGTTGATTTAAGAGCAAAATTAAGTGTAGAAGCAATAATAACAGCTCTCATTCCTCCATTTTTTAATACAACCACACCGTCGCGTATTTCTTCTATTGGTACAAAAGATTGTGTTGCTTTACTAGCCATATTTTTAGGTATTAGGCTCTAGGCGATTAGGCCTCTAGGCTCAAATTATTAATTCTTGTATTCAACATCTTCATAACCTCTTCTAACAGTGTATCAGCTTTTGTAAAGTCAAGGTTTTTTATTGTAGGAAACTTCTTTGATACCTCTATCTGGCTTTCAAGCTCTCCCCCTGAAGAAAACGCTATTGAAAAGAACTGCTTCTCTTCCTTATTACTATCTCTTAATTTTCCCTCCGCAATGTTTGAAGATATTGAGACCACAGCCCTCCTCATTTGAGAAACCAGTCCAAACTTTTCCTCACCAGGATATCGCTCTGTTAATAAATAAATTTCTGCCGCCAGCTCTATGGCTTTCTGCCAAATAATCAAATCTTTATAACTTTTTATTTTTTTCTTTCCCTTTTTCATATTCCTAGTTGCCTAGTCTCCTAATTCCTAGTCGCCTAATTTATCATTTATATCCAAACTCCAAGAAAGCTCTTCCAACTTACTGTCAGATAATCGAGGAACACTAACCTGCTCTTTTATTTCTACTGCACTCTTAGCTATTTTTTTCTTAGGTTCTTTTTGCCAAACATATAACTTGTGACCCATCGTGTATTTAAAAGCAGATTCGATAACTTCAATAAATGGCTTATTGTGCATTCTATAAAAAGCTAGGGCTAGTGTCAGAGCAATAATTGGGGCAATTAATATTAATGCGAAAAAATTTGGCAAAAATCTCCACAATAAAAAACTTGCCCCTGTCCCACCAGCCAGGTACACAAATTGTTTGAATGTAAGTGGGCCAAATATTTTATCCTCGACCTCTATAAATTGTGGAACCTGATAACGCATATTAATAATTGTTCTAATTTCTAATTATTCTAACTGTCAATCGGCTCTCGATACGGGTCAAATCCTTTACTTGGATGCTTTTTTTCATCCATAACTTCTTTTTCTTTAATTGTTTGCTCAGTATTTGAGGTTAATTTTTTCTCAAAAACACTTGTTGGTGAAGGGGCTGGCCTAGAAATCTCAGGCTTAGCATCTATATTTCCTTTAAGGAAGCTTTTATCTTCATCCATTTCTATTTTAGGTTCGCCCGCTTCTTCTATTTCTTTTAGAAGACTACCCCTATCTAAATTCTCTCCATTTTTTTGTGACGACATTGGAGACGGTGGTGGAGGTGCGTAGGTAACAGATTTTTCAACTATAAGGCTCTCAGGATTCTCTTTTTGGATAGGTTTTTCTTCCGGCATCATCTCATCCTTGTTAGGCGCCTCATTATCAGAAGACTTTTCTTCGGAATTTTCTTCCATCATCTTTTTTCTAATTTTTTCAAAAATTTCTTTATTTACATCAGCGGCGATCTTATTTGCTTTTGTATAATCAAATCCAGTTGCCGCCGTAAGATTTTTTACAAAATCGGCGGCCTTTTTTTCTCCCATTAAAACCAACAGTATCTCGTTGTCTATTTTTTCTGTTTCAGGTATCAGAAGCGCGTGCTTATCAGAAATTTTCTTTATTAGGGAATTTAATTCCGGAGATTCTAAAAAATCTACAATTACTTTTGGTAAATTTTCGTATATTTCTTCTAATTTATTTAATGTTTCTTTGTGTTCCATCTCAATTTTTATTTATTACTCAGGTTTTTCATCATTAGGTTTCTCGTCTCCCCCAGAGTCGTCAGCCCCTTTATTTTTATCATCCTCACCTAAAGCCTCTTTTATCTTTTTTTTCAACTCTTTGTCCTCACCTTTCAATCTCTTATTAATTTTTGAGGCAGATTCGCTAAGTTTTCTAGGTAGAGGAGTTTGTAGGTTTATACCAAACACCTTATTACCAGCATTTTTTGGATGTTGAAGGATACTTCTCAGTGGGGCACCAATAAACCCTGGGTTTTGGAGGTCTTCTATAAATTTTCTTTCCCTACTTTCTTTTGTGTTTTTAATTTCTTTCTTATTACCACTGATTTTATTTTCTTCTTTAGTAATATCTGTTTTTATGCCTTTAATCATTTCCTCTATATCTTTTGCTGCTTCTCCGCTCGAATTTTTTAGTAATTTCTGATATTCGCCCATCCTATTTTTCAATGAAGTGACGTTCCCTTCAATTTTTTTGTTTTCTTCCTCCCACTTTTTCACGCGCTCCTTTTCTTCGGCCGTTAAACTACCATATAGCTTGGATTTTTCATCCATTTTCTTTGCGTAGTCATCAACAGATTTTTTATAACCACCTTTTTCTGCCTTACCTGCGTCTAACTCACCAGTAACATTGTAATCACCAATTTTTGCTGCACGCAGGTCAAAACTTGCTTTAGAGGCTTTGTCTGCTGTGTCCATCCCAAATCTACCAATACTTCTTTGAAGTTTACTATCAGAGTCGGCCATAAGTTTTAAGCGCGCACCAATTTGAGAATTCTCGTTTCGGGCAATTGTGTCTCCAACCTTTCCAACACTCTTTCGTGCCAACCAGGCGGGAGCACCAAATACGGCCTTGCCGGCACTTTTTGTAGCAAAACTTACACCAGCTTTACCTCCAGCAACACCCAAGTCTTTCGCAACTTTAAGTGATGCTACTAAAAGACCAATAACGATCAAAAAAATAAATACTGTAGCAAAAACACCTGTATCTGCTTGCCCAATACTTTCAGGGGTTAATTTTCCTCCATTGTTTACAAAAAAAGCACTACTATCTAAAATATCCAACCCTCTTATTGAAACAAGAATCAGAAGTGTAAATATTGGGGCAAATTGAGCTTCTGCTAAGAGTTTAGACCACCACTGACCCCAGTATTTTTGTGCCCCAGGTAGAATATAGGCAACCCAAGCGAGAGGCGCGAGAATCATTAAAAATATTATATTCAAAGTTCTTAGGAAGAACAAAATACCACCTGCGAAGAATACAAAAGCGGCTACTAAGATAAATATTGTTCCCATTATATAAACCATAGAATTATCTTCTATCTCCTCTGTTCCCAAGTTTTGGATTTGTCCCGTACTATTGTCAACTTTGTATAGTGTAGTTAATTGGAGCTTGTTCATAATCAAATCAGAAACTCCTCCGTCTACAAAACTTGCATTCAACAAACTATCGGAATCCGTGACTTCTTTTTTATTTAAACCTTCTTTTGCTTCAGTCAATATTGGATTATAAAAGGCTATGGCCAGGGTATTTGAAACATCAACAATTACTTTCGTAAAAAATAGAGAAAAATTAATTAAGAGAGCGATTAAGATAACGTTTGTTAATAGTTTTTTGTCAAAACCTCCACCTATACTTAAAATTGTTCTAATTGCAATATAAAGAATCACAAAAATAAAAACTATATTCGAGACGTCTCTTAGTAGTGTCCAACCCGCTTCCGCTACTTTCAAAACTTCGGGGAACTTGCCTCCAAGGTTCAGTGAAATACTTATCATGCCATTGAAAAACATTGCTGCATACCATAAGAACCAAGAAGCAAGCCACATAATCCAAGAGAGAATGTAATTTAAACCCGCCTGTATCCACCCGCCGGCAGTTTTACCAGTAACTGTTTCTACCGCTGCGTTAACTACTCTTTCTTGTAATGCGTCGCAAGCAGTTTTGTTAGGGACACATTGAGGAATGCCGTTTACTGTACATTTGTAAGTAGACCCTGCGAGTTCGAGTGCTCCGCCGATTCCCCCGGGAAGATTTTTACAATAACCATCTTCCCCCTCTGCTCTCACTGTTTTATACAAAAACCCAAAAATCGCTACAGCAAAAACAACCGCCATCAAAACTCCAATCCATATTTTCTTGTTTTTTAATATGGCCATATAATTTTTTTCAAATCAGATCGATAGTCTTTAGGAGAGGTGGCTCCCCCATCCCTTGCTATGGTACTTACCATCAAATAAACAGTATCTCCTTTTCGAGGTTTCCAAGAAGCAAGTGGACCTTGTTTTATATGTTGAGCTAGCATGTCAGCTACTGTTCTTGACCCACCTGATCCAAGTGCTTTACATTCATTCTCTTTTCCTCCTTTTAACCACTCATATGTTCCTCCATGCCAAGCTCCATTAATATAAGCAAAAATCCAAGCATTCCCCATTATTCCATCATAAGCCTCGGGCCACACATTTATCTTGTCGTGATTAACACATATTTGATAATTGGTCACACTAGTGCTTAGTATTGTGGAGTTTTGCTCCCACTTCGCGATGTCTTGCGCTGAATTAGAAGCAATAATTGCTTTAGATAAATCTATGTTCGGTACTCCGGCACCCCCCCCACCACCACCACCACCACCATCTCCTCCATCTTCATCTTTCTCGCTAGTGTCACCTGCCCCAGCACATCCAGGGTCAGATGGATAATCTGTTTTACCGTCCCCGTCATTATCTTTTCCATCCGAACAACTTGCTGGTTCAGAATCAGTATCATCACTATTTTCTGTGTTGTCGCTTGAGTTTCTACACCCCATGTCTTCAAGGTCTATTTTGCCGTCACCGTCATTATCAACGCCATCGTTACATTGCCTTGTTGTGTCTCCTATGTTTCCGTCTCCCCCACCATAGACGTCATCCAATATTTCCTGACACTTCTCACTAGAAATACCTTTTTCAGCACATAACATAAATGGGTCAGGAGAAGGTTGTCCCGGCTTTCCAACACAAAGACTTCTCGCCACTCCAATTGCTTCACAAAAAGCGACAGGTAAACTTACTCCAACTCCTGGTCCATCTCCACCACCAGGATCTGTTGGTTCGATATCACAAATTCCGTATCTTGCGCAAAGATTTTGATCAACACCTATACCAGGGGGAGCTGGAGGTTGTCCGTCATTTGTAAAGTTACCACTATCTATTTTTGTGTTACGTAAACCGCCAGAAGAAAGTACGCTTGTGGTTAACCTGTTTAATATTGCGCCGATAATCTCATTTATTTCATCCGCAGCTTCCAGTCTGTTTAAACCAGAGCCTATCGTTCTGTTTAATTGCTCCTCAATAACAGATCCAGGAGTATTCACCACTGTTTTGCCGGAACAATATCTGACAGAGACGCTACAAGATCCTGGGGTCCATGGTGCTCCGGTAATGTATGTAGAGGGACCGTCGGTTGATTCTACTGGGCACATCCAAACTCCATCACAATCTTTCCAAGAAGTGAAACCCCCGCTAGTTTCATAGTCTCGCACAGCCTCACCTTGCTTATTATTAATATTTGCCTGTATTTTTTCTAAGGCAATTTGAGTTGCACCCCTGACATTGTTTACTGGTCTAGAAACTGAAAGCCAGCTATCCCAACCTCCTTCAAAAAAGTTTCCATTAATAAAATCAGCATAGTTTTCTACATTATTTATTGCTTCTGAGAGAGTACATTGGACATACGGGTCTCTTCTTAAATATTTCACTATTTCAAGCTGAACCTGTGTTCTAATCGGGCTACAAACCAACGGTAGTTCGTTCCTAAGGAATTCTCCGACAGCTAAATCCGCAACATCTTTAAGGTAGTCTCCCATATTTGTTACAAACTTAGAACCCTCATTACTATTTGTTCCATTTATCCAATCAACAGCTTCTTTCCCAATTTCCTCGATTGCTCTATTGGCAACTCCCCAAGCAATACCATCAAGCATTTCTTCTAAAATAAGTTGATAGCCAGAAACCAGAATGTGACCAATGTCGATGACTGGCCAACCTAGAGCTTCCGCTTTTTTGGGAAGTAGACCAAAAAAAGAACTGAAAACAAAAACAAAGATCAACGTTGTTAAAATCACTTTTTTGTATTTATTTCCAATCATTTTTTTATTTTATTAAAATGTAACCCCCTTCTTCAGAGGAGTAGTTTATTCCTTCTGCTTGAAGAAGTTTCTTATAATAACTAATCAAAGCGACAAGTTCTTCGGATAAGGGTCGATAATTTGATATACCTATCATTCCAGAAACAGGGTCTTCTAATGTTTTTGATATCAAATTCAGAGTATTTTTTAGGTTTGTCATATTATTCAATAAATCTAAATGTAGATTACGGGCTTTGTCAGGGACAACCATTTTCTTCATTAATATTTCGATGTTTCCGTATACTTTCGACATATTACCCAATTCCTCGAAGTCTTTTGGATCTTCGTAATCAAGCCCGTGAGCCAAAAACTGTAAAGGATCTCCAGATATTCTGTTTTCATTAAAAACATTTCCTAGTTCGTTGCCATATTCTCTGAGATTTTTGTCTGTAGAAATCGTGATGTCAGTGATTAGGTATTTTGCGGAAAGTTTCGTTCCCCCAACTAGATTTAAATTAGCAATATTATTAGCAAAGTTCTGTGCTCCGGTACCAGATAGGTTTGCTCCGGAATTACTAAGACTTAAATATTGACTAATAAAACTTTCTGCCAAATTTCTAGTCTTGTTTTCACCTAAATAACTTATAGATTCGCTACCGAGGTTACTACTCGGGCTATTTTTTTCTGCTAAATCAGCTACATACTGAGCATCTCCTACGCCATCCCCATCCGTATCTACCTTGCTTGGGTCTGTTCCCCAAAGAGCTTCTTCCCAATCTTCTAAACCATCTCCGTCTGTGTCTACTCTGGCACCAGATATTTGTCTTTCTAATTTCAAGTCAGGTTCATCGACATTGGTGGCGATATTTATCGACGGAGTTTTTAGAGTAGAATACAGGCCCCACCCTAATAGGGCTACAGCAAACAAGATTGAATAAATTATTTTTTTACTAAAAACCATTCTTTGTCCTTTGATAAAGTATTCTCTGTCAAATTATATCAAAGAAAACCGCTTTATTCAGCGACAAATTTTAAATTTGTGGATAGTAAATATGAAAAAATATTTCTGATATCACCACTTTATATAAAAAACAAAACAGGCTCTGTTTTTAAAGATAGAGCTAGAGATTCTTACTTAAACAAGCCCATTTTTCTAAAGAAATCCTCTCAGCTCTTTCATTTGGCTCTATAGAGCAGTTTTTTAGAGCATTCACGCTGTTCAAAAGTCCTTTTAAATTGTTTTGAATAGTTTTTCTTTTGTGTGAAAATCCAAGTTTTACGATTTTAAAGAAGTTTTCCTCACCAAAATCAACAAAAGCCTTTTTAGAAATATCTTTTATCAATAAAATTGCAGAATCAACCTTTGGTTTTGGCTTAAAAAAACTTGCCGGCACAACTCTAATTTTTTTTGGAGTCCCAAAAATTTTTACACTAATTGATAAAATACTTTCTTTGCCATCTTGGGCGACCACTCTCTCTGCTACTTCTTTCTGAACCATCAAAACCATCAGGCTGGGCTGATTTTTAGCTGAAAGAAATTTTTTTAGTATTTCACCAGTAATATTGTACGGAATATTTGCAATGAGCTTGTATTTTTCTGGCAAATCTCCCAAATCGAGAATATCTTGGTTTACTAGAATTAGTCTTTTTTCCTCGATTTCCTTACCGAATCTTTTATGAAGGTTTTGAAAAAGCTCCACATCTTTTTCGATAGCAATAACTTTACCAGCCTTGGCCAACAATTTTTCTGTTAGAATTCCCTTCCCTGGCCCAATTTCTAATATCTCATCGTTTTTAGAAATTTCTCCAACAGATATAATCTCGTCAACTATTTTTTCTGAAGTTAAAAAATTTTGCCCCAGTGATTTTTTGGCTCTCATTCCAGTAAGAATTCTCTGTTTAACGTCTTTTTGTTAATAATTCCTTCAAATGTCTCTAGGGCGAATTTTTTATACTCATTTTTATTTTTGAATTGTCTTAACACAATATTTTTTCCGGAGCACAAATTTTTTTCTAGATCTTTCTTTTCCATATTGCTTTCACCCTTATTATATTTTGGATTTTTTACATATTCATCCCAACTCGTCCTCACCAACTGAGTGGTCCGACCACTCAGTTGGTGAGCCTTGTCATTTAAATTTACGTATACACTTAAATATCTCAAATAGTTATTATTTGCAACGTGGACAGATTTAAATTTCCCCTGAAAAAGAACCCCATTTCTTTTATATTTCTCATTGAAGTATCTGGTATATCCTCCGCCAAGCCTTTTCATAAACTCACTTACACCATTATCACTAACTTGCTTCAGTATTAAATGGTAGTGGTTTGGGTTAAGGCAAAGTGCGACAATTTCCACCAACTGATGAGAATATTTACCCGACACAAAATGGCTATCTTTTTTATTGGCTGGGAGATTATTTTTGTAAATACTACCAATAGGATCCACAGAATTAAATTCTATGAGACTTTTTAAAAAACGATCTGAGTCAGATTCTCTCATAAAAATCTTTCTCTTCTCGGTCCCCCTATTGTATATATGGTAGTATTCCCCGGTTATTAATGGCGTCTTTCTCATACATATTATTATATTACTAACTGAGTGGTCGGACCACTCAGTTGGGGGTTAGTCTACTTGTATAAAGTTTTCATTTATTAAACCCTCTTCCATTAGAAGCTCGTCATCTATGTCATTTAAAAAGTCAGACGGCAGATTTATTTGTTTGTTACCATAAATTTTTCGAGATGAGGCCATAGATAAAAATAATTTTTTTCTCGCTCTTGTTAAGGCGACATAAAAAAGCCTCCTCTCCTCCTCACTGTCCCTATTCTTGTCATCACCAATTGGTTCATGCGGAAATAGGCCATCTTCAAGTCCGGTTATAAAAACATAATCAAATTCCAAACCCTTGGCGGCATGTACCGTCATTAATTTAACAGCACTTTTTTTCTCTATTTTTTTATCAAGGCTATCTTGCTCACTTTGTAGGGCGGCTTCCTCTAATAATTTTTCGATTCCCTCTTCTGGATCAAGCTCGTCATATTTTGTCGCCAAAGTTACGAGCTCCTTTATATTTTCTAATCTCTCTAAATCGTCTTCGTCACCTTTTCTAAAATTGGACTCTATACCACTTTTTTCGATAATAAATTTCAAAGTTTCAGAAGGTTTATTTTCTAAGGCCTTTTTCCTAATATCGCTCAGTAGAGCAAAAAAATCATTCACCTTTTTTTTCACAGCAGGGGTTAGGGAGTCTGTTCTTTTGCCAAATATTTTAATTATTGTGACTTTGCCAATACCTCTTCTTGGAAAATTTATTATCCTCTCGATGTCTCCGAGCGATTCTGGATTTAGAGAGGCTCGCAGATAAGACAAAACATCTTTTATTTCTTTTCTTTCGAAGAACCTTACACCCAAAACTTGATAAGGAACTTCTTTTTCAATAAAAGATTCTTCTAAAATTCGCGATTGAAAATTCGCTCTATATAAAACAGCAATTTCTTCTGGAGACACTCCTTTCGAAATCAGATCTTTTGACTTACTTGCAACAAAAAGAGACTCCTCTTTTTCGTCATAAGCACTAAATAAAGAAATTTGTTCCCCCCAGTCTTTTTCTGTGTATAATTTCTTCTCTTTTCTTTTTTTGTTTTTCTCTATTATTTTATTTGCGGCCTCAAGAATTGTTTTTGTAGAACGGTAATTTATTTCCAAAAGTATTACTTCCGCCCCTTTAAAATCTTTTTCAAAATCAAAAATATTTTGAATACTGGCCCCCCTCCAACTATAAATATTTTGATCTATGTCCCCCACTACAAAAATATTCTTATGTTTGTCTGCAAGCATCTTCGATAGTTCATATTGAACCTTGTTCGTGTCTTGATATTCATCTATGTGAATGTAATTAAATTTGTTTTGGTATTCTTCAAGAATTTTTTCATTCGTTTTTAAAAGTTTTGCTGGTTTTAGTAGAAGGTCGCTAAAATCGAGAGCTTTTTCTGTTTTAAGAATTTTTTCATATTCTTCCCACACAAGAGAAATAACTTTACCAAAATATTCATTTCCTAACGACTCTTGAAAATCTTCCAGCTCTAGAAAATCTCCCTTAACTTTAGAAATGAAACTTAAGAGTTTTGAAGGATTAAATTGCTTTGTATCAAAACCAGCTCTCTTGATTGCTTTTTTTACAACACGCATCGAGTCATTTTTGTCATAGATCGTGAAATGTTTTGGGATACCTACCTCCTGATGTTTTTCTCTAAGGATTTTTACTCCTAAAGAGTGGAATGTGGCCACAAACGGTGTTTCTTTAAATGATTTACCCAAACTTTCTGAAGAAAGAGCTTTTAGGACCCTTTCTCTCATCTCACTCGCAGCTTTATTTGTAAATGTGATAGCTAGGATTGATTCTGGACTGACACCTTCTCTTATAAGATTGTGTATCCGTGCAGTAATAACTCTTGTTTTTCCTGCTCCAGCTCCTGCTAAAACCAAAATAGGCCCCTCTTTATGCAAGGCCGCTCTTTTTTGCTCGGAATTTAATTGATTTAGATCATACATCGATAGATAGAAGTATAGTTTATTATTTGTTGACCACAAAGTTTTTGTACCAGGAGAGATTTTTATGCTCAAAATATGGCTCAACAAGGCCCCCATAAAAGGCTCACAAAAGTGAGCCTTTTATGGGGGCTATACAGAGCCGTTTTTTTGACTATACATTTTTCTCTAATTTTTAGACCACAAAAATTGTCCACACAGACCTTGACTGGTCTCTTCTGATGGCTATAATCAGGCTTATACAGTAAAAGTTGTTCGGAGCATCTGGCTCAGTAGGGCCATTCCGCCGAGGTAGAAAGACTTTATCAAATAACTATTGGCTTATAAAACCAAACCATCAAGATCTTGATCCTCTGCATAGTTTTGTGGGTCGAGTGAAAAATAATATTTCTAATATTTTAGGAACAAAAACAGTTTCTCTGTTTTTTGTGTATGCAATGATTTTTGCCCCATTAGTATCTAATGCGGGTATTTTTTCTTCTGTCCTAGCTCTTTTTGAGTCTAAAAAAGCTCAAAATGCCACCAGCCTTTATGTTAATGATACAAACTCACAAAAGATATCTATCTTAGATGCACCACTTAACTTTGACCCAGAAGCAGGGAGAGGAGGGGCAGAAATAACAACGGTTGGTGATAGTGCTCTCTTGTCTCAAACAGGCCCATCGGGCTCTATTACAGATATTAAAGATGTTCCTAAATCAGGGCAGATTAGTGTCTATGTTGTCAGAGAGGGAGACACACTATCTCAAATAGCTTCAATTTTCGGAGTTTCTACCAACACTATTCTTTGGGCAAATGATATCCCCTCAAATGGGACAATTAGAGTAGGGCAAGTCCTTACAATTCTCCCTATTTCAGGTGTTAGACATGAGGTTAAGAAAGGAGAAACTTTGAGAAGTATTGTTAGTACCTACAAAGGTCACTTAGAAGAGGTTATGTCTTACAACGGCCTTACATCAGACTCTCTTTTAGCTGTTGGCGATATTGTTATGATCCCTGATGGAGAAATAAAAGCTGTCACAACAAAACAGGTTTCAAGACCCACCTCATCTAGTGGTCCAAGCTACGACGGATATTATTTAAGACCAATTTCTGGTGGTACAAGAACTCAAGGGATTCATGGTTATAACGGTGTGGACTTAGCTACTTATGCTGGAGCACCGATTTTTGCTGCAGCTGACGGAGTTGTTATTGTAAGTAAAAATAGTGGATGGAACGGTGGTTATGGTAACTATGTAGTGATTAAGCATTCAAATGGCACACAAACACTTTATGCTCATAATTCTGAAAATATTGTTTATGTTGGACAAAATGTTGTTAAGGGGCAAGTTGTTGGATATATCGGATCTACAGGTAAATCTACTGGTCCTCACCTTCACTTTGAAATCCGAGGAGCAAAAAATCCATTTTAAAATCAAGAAAATAAAAACGGTCTAGACATGCAAGCAAACAAACCCCGCCGCGCAAAGCGCGGCGGGGTTTGTTTTAGTATTCTATTTTCGGTCTATACTGAAGAGCCTCTAAAATATCACTATCTAATATTTCTTCTCTTCCTTCTAAATCAGCAATTGTTCTCGCTACTTTAATAACCTTATGAAAACTTCTTGGGGAAAGTTTTAATTTTTCTCCAGCATTTTCTAGAATTTCTTTAGATTTTTTATCTAACTCTATTAAGTTTCCGATATCTCTGGCGGACATTTCTGCATTAAGACTTTTCTTTATTTTAGATAGTCTTTTTTTCTGGATTTCTCTGACTTTTTTTATTTTTTCTACTCTTTCTTTATTTAAACGAGGACTAGAAACAGTTTTTTCTAAAAGTTCCTTATGTTTTATTCTCGGAACTTCAATCCAAAGATCTATTCTATCTACAATCGGTCCCGACAACTTTCTTCGATACCGCTCAATTGATATTTGGCTACATTTACAATCCTTATCTGTTCCGAAGTTGCCACAAGGACAAGGGTTCATTGCTGCGATTAATATAAAGTTCGCAGGAAAGACAGCTTTACCTCTCGCCCTTGATATCGATACAACTCTATCCTCAAGTGGTTGGCGAAGTGATTCCAAAACTCTTTTATCAAATTCTGGGAATTCATCTAGAAACAAAACTCCCTTATGTGCCAAGGTTATTTCTCCCGGTTTTGGAGTTGCTCCTCCTCCCACTACAGATATGTGCGAAGAAGTGTGATGAGGAGACCTGAAAGGAGGTCTTGTTATTAATCCTTTATTTAAATTGCCAGATACTGAATATATAGATGTGACCTCTATCATCTCATTAAATTCTAATGGCGGCAGAATCGAAGAAAAAGCTTTTGCTAACATTGTTTTTCCGGTACCTGCAGGGCCATACATCGATAGATTATGTCCTCCAGCTGCGGCAATTTCCAATCCTCTTTTCGCTCTCTCTTGGCTTCTTATGTCTTCAAATAAAACATCCCCCGTTTCTTGCTGTAGCCTTATCTTTGTTTTCGGAGATTTTTTTAATGAAAAATCTTTAATTTGTTTGTTTAGGTGCTTAACAATATCTTTAAGGTTTTCTGCTCCATAGACTTCAATACCATCGATTAAAGCGGCTTCCAGAACATTTTCTTTCGGAACATATATCTCTTTAAAATTATTTTTTTTGGCTTCTATTATAAGAGGTAAAACACCATTAACTTTTTGTAAACTACCATCTAAGGAAAGTTCGCCAATAAAAATTTTATCATTCGGGTCAAATACAACTTCCTCGGCATTTAGTAGATAAGAAAGAGCTATTGGCAAATCAAAGAGTGGGCCTTCTTTCTTTATGTCGGCAGGGGCAAGCGAAACTACAACCTTCTGGTTTTTGCTTTTTGGAGATTCAAAACCACTATTTTTTATAGCCGCAGAAACTCTGTCCCTCGATTCCTCAACAGCTTTGTCTGGCAAACCCACAATATTAAAAGCATAGAGACCTCTTGATAAGTCTGTTTCAATAGCAATAATCCGCCCTTCAAGGAGGACGGATTGTGCACTATAAACTCTTGAGAAGGACATGGTGGTTTAAAGGTCTTTATGTTCTATACAAGTTTTAGTAGAAGGATTTGCTTCAAGCTTTTCTTTTTCAATTAGGTGTTTCTCTCCCCCAACCTCACAATAACCATAATTTCCAGAATCTATTTTTTCCAAAGCCTCTCTAATATTATTGTAACGGATTTCGAGTCTTTTAGTGATAGCAGAATTTTCTTCAAAATCTTCGATGCTATCCGCAAACTCATTTTTGTCTGCTGTTCCAGGATTCATATCTTCTGGTATTGGTTGCCAATCATCAGGGTTGTCAGGATTTCTCCTGGCAACTGTTTTCAGGTGGGACTCTGTTTCTTTTAGCTCAGCCTCGAGCCTCTCTTTATAGTATTGTAATTCCTCATTATTCATTATGCTCGAATATTATCAAATAAAACTACTTTTTACTAGTTTTAATTATTCAAATCTAGCTGCCGTCAGGCGATTAAGTATCTCATTAAAGGTACTAGGATTTGTTGTTATTATCAGGGTTTCTCTATCTGGAAATGCGTACAATAATACGATATTTCCTTCATTATTTTTTAAAACTCTAGCGTCTTTGTTTTTTATAACCAGATCAGTAAAGGGTACGATATTACCTACAGATCTTTCGGTGCTGGTACTTACACCAAAAAGAGTTTCGTTGGGGTTTTCATATAATATTTCTCCCAGGTCGCTAAACATATCTCTTTCCCAATCAAGCATTTTTGCAAATACAGGCTCGAAACTTTTAACTTTAAATATAAAAAATCCAGGATTTCCAGAGAAAGAATGAACCCCATACATCATTAAAGGACTCAAGTTTCTTATAAGAGAGCTCGGAGCATTTGCGTCTATACGATTTAGAAACTCCGTACTAGATAAAACTTTTCGATTTTCTTGTTGGCCCAAAGTTACAAAAACATTCAAAATTGAACCTAAACTACCTTTGTATTCCCTTCGAATTTCCCCGAGAGAAATTATTATCTCCCTTTTCTTAAGAGTATCTGTCTCAAGTATTAATTCTTGGTTAGAAAAAATAATCGGTTCTGGCAAAGGCTCTCTTACTTCTGGTGATGCACCTGGTTTCAAAAGAAATGAGTAAGTTATTGCTCCGATACCTCCAATAACAAGAATACTTGCTAATAGTATTGGCCAAAACCTTAGATTACTAGATGTCTTTTTTTTCTCTAGATTTTGTATTTTTTTACTTTCCTCTTCTCGTCTTTTTTGTTCCGCAAGGACCATACTAGAGACGGACTCATTTTTAGACTTTAAAACTCTCTCTACATCGGCCTCGTATGTTCTAATTGAGGAGCCCCTTTCTTTATTTTCGTTCTTTGTATTTAATTCCCTACCCACCTCGTCCATAATGACGGGTTTTTGCGGAGCTCTTTCTCTTGGCTCGGCTTTTGGAGAGGGTTCTCCAGGAGCCCTTTTCAGCAGATCTTCAGGAGGTACGGGTGCTCCAGTATTTTCGTTATCTTGAATTTCTTTTTCGTCTGCCATACTTCTATTATAACTTGTTTTTGAGCCATCTTAAGAAGATTCTGGGGAGAGCCTGTATTGCCCTTGACATAATGTATCTAACTATGCTATAATATGTCTAGAATGAACATTGAGAAATCCTGAGTCTATTTCAGATTTTAATTACTTAAAGTTTGAAACAGACTCAGGAAAATAGTCCTAGTTTGAAAAGGCCGATTACGGCATTGTGCGGTACCCGGTAGCCAAAGTCATGACGACAGAGGCTTGTAAGCTCCACATGGAGACCGGAAAGATTTTCTTGCTCGAAAGAGCGGGAGGAAAAGATGTTGATCCTGAACGCATTTTCTTTGAACATGATCTCGACCTTCCCGGTCGAGATCGAGGTTAAGGAAATCTCGGCAGCCGAGGCTGCCGAGATGGCCACGGCCGCCGAGTCCGCAGTTGGGCACGCCGACACCGCGGCGGTCTTCTCGGCCGTTCTCGGCACAAACATTCCGGCCAACCGGGCCACGGTGGCCATGGGGGCCGGTGACACGGTTCTGGTGGGCCAGTATCGTGGCCCGCGTCTGGAGGAGGGTGCGACCCTCCTCCCCGAGGGGGCCACCATCACGTGGCTCTTGGTCACGGTCAAGTAGGATTTAACGGGCGACCCAATCCGACTTCGGTCGGTGCAGGTCGCCCACTGTCGAGGAGTGTGTACTCCTCCTGATGAGCTAGAAATAGCGAAACAGCCTTTTTCTTTAAAAACTTCACAACCCAAATCTGAATATGATTATTGTGTTTAGATTTGGGATGAGCCCAAATTTGTCCCTTTTACAGAGACCATTATAAAAAATAGTGGATTCTGCCAAAGGAAAAACAAAAAGCGCCGAAGGGCGCTTTTTGTGTACATGATACTTGATACTTGAAAAACAGAAGAGCTAGCTCTTCTTTTCTTCAAACAATTCCGGATTCATGGCCTTAATCGAGAGAGCAATTCGTCCGCGCTCATCAACCTCTTTGATTACAACAGGTACCACGTCCCCAACTTTTATATAGTCTTCAACTTTATTTACTCGGAATGGAGCAATTTCTGAAATATGTACAAGTCCATCAGTGTGCTCATTTAGTTTTACAAATGCTCCAAACTCAGCAATATTAACAACTTCTCCCTCAAGTTGCTCTCCTGCTTTGAATACTCGTGTCATATTTTTAATTATTTCTAGAGCAGCTTTAGCCGCACCGTTTTTACCAGTGACAAACACAGATCCATCGTCCTCAATCGTAATCTCCGCACCAGTCCTTTCTTTGATTTCGTTTATTGTTTTACCACCACCTCCAATAACAAGACCAATTTGATCTTTTTTAATTTTAGTCATAAGAACTTCTGGCGCGTTTGGAGAAATTGATTCTCTGGGGGTAGGAATTTCTTTTAGCATTACATCTAAAATTTGCAGTCTTGCACCCCTTGCTTTTTCTAGAGCTTCTTTCAATACAGGGATTGGAATTCCACCAACTTTTACATCCATTTGTATTGCTGTAATACCATCCTTTGTTCCAGCAACTTTAAAGTCCATATCGCCATGATGATCTTCTGGTCCTTGTATATCAGTTAGGACTTTGTAGTTACCCTCCTTATCCATCATTAAACCGGAAGCAATTCCAGCAACAGGCGCCTTAATAGGAACTCCTCCATCCATTAATGCTAAGGTAGAGCCACAAACAGATCCCATCGAAGTCGAACCATTTGAAGCCATTGCTTCTGAAACAATTCTAAGTGTATAAGGGAACTCTTCTTGGTTTGGCAGAATGTATTGAATAGCTTTTTCCGCGAGAGCTCCGTGGCCTATCATTCTTCTATTGAAACCCCCTACTCTACCGGTTTCTCCAGTTGAAAATGGAGGAAAATTATAATGATGGAAAAATCTTTTATTAAGTTTTTCTTCCATCCCTTCAATAAGTTGAGCGGAGTCCGGTCCACCAAGAGTTAAGACTGAAAGGATATGTGTTCCGCCTCTGTAAAATTGTCCAGAACCATGAACAATAGGAGTTATGCTACCAACTTTTGCAAAAATTGGTCTTATCTCATCCATCTTTCTTCCGTCTGGGCGCTTACTGTCCTTTATTGCTCCTTCATGAATTAATTCATCAACTTTCTCTTCATAATAGTCTGAAGCAAGAGAAACATTTTCTTCTGGGAATTTTTCTTTTGCAATTTTTAGCCAATCTTTGTGCAGGGCGTCGATACTCTTCTTGCCCGGGGTGTTTGTAAAGATGGCGGATTCTATTTTTGGAGCGATCTCTTTTTCAAAGAGTTCTACCACCTCAGGTTTTATTTCATCAATTTCTATATTTCTTTTTTCTTTTCCAATATCTCCAATAATCTTTTTTTGCCACTCTTGGATTTTTTCAATTTTCTCTGAGGCCAGTCTTAGAGCTTCCGTAACAAAATCTTCGCTAACTTGATTACCTCCAACTTCAATCATGTTTATGTTCCCATCTTTGCCACAAGCGATCATATCAAAACTATGTTCTAATCTGTTTTCATATATCGGATTTATTATTAGCTCTCCCCCAACTTCTTTTTGACCAATCCTAACAGCACTCACTGGACCATTCCAAGGAATATTTGATGTGGCAAGAGCGAGAGACGTTCCAACTATTGCTGGTATATCCGGATCATCCTCAGAGATTGATAAGATTGTTATTACAACCTGGACCTCGTTTCTAATTTTCTGATTGAAAAGAGGTCTGATTGTTCTATCTACAACTCTTGCAGAAAGAACGGCCTCGTCCGTTGGTTTTCCTTCCCTTCTAATAAACCTTGACCCGAGAATTTCTCCTGCAGCATAAAATCTTTCCTCGTAATCAACTGTTAAAGGAAACCAGTTTGTCCCCTCTTTTTTTTCTTCAGACATTACAGCCGTTACGAGTAGCGCTGTATTACCATAACGCATAATAACTGAACCATGAGCCTGATCTGCGAGGTCAGTAAATTGCGCTATTAGAGGCTTTCCATTTACCTCAATAGAATATTCTTTTATATCCAACATTTTATTTGGGCTGATTTCAAGATTTTAGACCTGCTTACCCGCTTACGGTGGGAACCAAATCTATCTATCAAGAAACCAACCAATTATCTATTAATTGATATCTAGAAACATCTTAGCAACTTTAGATAGGTTTTCAAGGACTTATTGACAAAAAGCAGTATTATGTGCTATAATATAAGTGGAAGGTTGGAGTGGCTCCAACCACCACTATCCACGGAGGACAAAAGTGGCGGACAAGAAGAAGGTCATGACCACCGATCGATCACAGGAGGATATCTTGGCTGACATCAAGCGGAACGACCGCTTGATCGAGGCAGCCAAGAAGGTCAGAGGGGACCTCTCCGAGGAGGAAATGCACGGAAAGAGTAGCGCCGGCCATCCAGCTAAGGAGGCCAGGATCGAGGAGCTCAACCAGTTGATTTACGGGTATCACAAGGCCCGGGCGGTTCTCTACGACGAGCTCGATTTGGCCAAGGTCAGGGATGTTGGTCACTTCGATCCGGAGGAGGTGGAGTAGCTGACACCAACTGTACCTCGACCGGTTTCCCGGCCAGGGCACACCCCGGGCTTGCGCGAAAGCGTAGGCCCGGTTTTTATATTTAACTTTTATTTTTTTTGTACCTTTTTTGGTTTTGTTTTTTTGTACCCCATTAAAAACCTTTGAGGATCTTTATCTAGATCCATAAAATCATCTACCGCCTCCATTAGTTTTGAGGAAGATGAACGAGCAAAAGAAACAGCTTCCACCTGACACCCCTCGTTCATTTGAAGATATTCGACAAGAGGTACAAAATCTCCATCTCCAGAAAAGATAATTACTGTATCTAGTTTTGGTGCCATGGTAATAGCATCAACTGCAAGTCCTACATCCCAGTCTGCTTTTTTAGCTCCACCAAAAAAGATTTGCAAATCTTTTGTTTTGGCCTCTATCCCCATTTTTTCCAGAGCCTCAAAAAAAGCTTTCTCGTCGCCGCTCTCAGTGGTAATAACGTAGGCAATAGCTCTAATTAGAGCTCTCTCTCCTACTGTTGCCTTTAAGACTTCTCCGAAATTAACTCTAGCGCCGTTGTATAAATTTTTTGCGCTGTGATAAAGGTTTTGGGTATCAATAAAAACACCCACTCTTTGTTCTTTGTGCTTTACTACACTCATATTTTAGTGAAAAGTATAAAGTTTTATAAAAAACGATAAACTTTTAGTATTAAAAACGACCTATTCTTATAAAAAACGAATCGCACATTATAGTGCCTCTTCCAAGGATTAGTTAATAAAACCCAATGCAGACAAAAAGATTAATGATTTACCCTGTATAAAATATATTAACACTATATGTGAAGAAAAAATAAAGGTTAGACCTTTATTTTTCTGAACACTATTTCAAACCTACTTCTTTAGCAATTTTATCATGAAGCTTAGGGTTCTTTTTTTTAAGATACTTTAAGTGCGCCCTTCTTTTAGAGACTAAGCCGAGAAGCCCTTTTCTTGAATGCTTGTCGTTTGGGTTTTGTTTTAAATGATCAGATAATTCTTCAATCCTCTTTGAAATCAAGGTAATTTGAACTTCCGGAGAGCCTGTGTCCCCATCGTGTCTTTTTGCTTTATTTATAGCAATTGTTTTCTTTCTTTTTGTAAGCATACGGGAAAACAATACTATATTTAATCATTCTTTGCAAGTTTGTGGAATTCTTTTAAAAACAACATTTTATCTTCACTTAACCCCTTCTTACGCCCTTGCCACTTGTTTATTATTAGTCTTTTTACACAAGTTCTTCTACATAAGTCCGTTTCATATACTCTCCATATTCCTACCCAATATCTACTCCGGGCCTGTGATATACCCACCCCGGGCCTGTGGCACAGGCCCGGGGTGGGTATTGGAGGAGCCCTGTATTTTTGGTGTTTCAGCATATCTTTTGTTTTGCGACATAGCTATTTGAGATAGAATAGAGCAAATGATAGATTTAGCTAAATTAAAAATAGAGTTTCTTGAACATTTAGAGATTGAAAAAGGCCGTTCACTTAATACTGTTTCAAATTATGATAGATATCTTAATTATTTTCTTCAAGAAACAGGAGTTAAAGACCCAGGCGAGATAAATGACGATCTAATTCGCAAATATCGTTTAACTTTAAACCGAAAAGATAATGGGGAGGGTGTAAATTTGCACAAAAATACTCAGAATTATTATCTCATAGCATTACGTTCTTTTTTAAAGTACCTTGTTCGCAGAAATATTACTTCCCTACCTCCAGAAAGGATAGATTTGGCTAAAACAAGCGAAAGAGATCTAGATTTAATTAGCGAAAACGAGCTCAGGAGACTTCTCAATGCTCCTGAAGGTAATGATTTGCAGTCTCTGCGTGACAAAGCAATACTTGAAACATTTTTTTCTACCGGCCTCCGTGTTTCTGAGCTGTGTTCTCTATCGAGAGATATGGATTTTACCAAAGATGAATTTTCTATAAGAGGTAAAGGAGGAAAAATAAGGCTAGTATTTTTATCTGATGGAGCAAAGAAAGCAATAAAACAATATTTAGAAAAGAGAACAGATATCGATGATGCTTTGTTCATAGGTCTACATAATAGAGCTAAAGATAGCGATAATTTAAGGCTTACGCCACGCTCTATTCAAAGGATTATTAAAAAATATGCCGCTAAAGCAGGGATTTCAAGGAAAGTAACCCCCCATATCTTGCGTCACACATTTGCGACCGACCTTCTTCAAAACGGCGCAGACATTCGTTCAGTACAAGCACTTCTTGGTCATGCTAATGTTTCGACAACACAAGTCTATACACATGTTACCGATAAGCATTTAAAGGAAATTCATAAGAAATTCCACAATAAAGGTAGTTAATTTTCCAAAAAGTAATACGATTAAATATATTATTAACAAATTTTAAAAATAATTATGAAGAATAGTAAAACAATAGGAATTTTTGTAATCTTAATCGCAATACTTTTTATTCTTAAGGCTTTAGGAGCTTTTCCAACCGAAACAGTCGCTATTATCTGGCCATTTTTCTTAGGAATGATCGGCCTCCTAATGCTTTCTTAAAACTTCTCGAGTACTTAAGGTGAGTTTTTTAAAGCCTTCTCGCGCATATGCGCGAGAAGGCTTTATGCTAATATAATTTTATATGAAAATTCTTTCTTGGAACGTTAACGGTCTCAGGGCAATTGAAAGAAAAGGAAATTGGGAAGATTTATTAAATCTTGATGTGGATGTTATTTGTCTTCAGGAGACCAAGGCTAGATTAGACCAACTCTCTAAAAGAGTTGCTGAGCCAGAAGCTTACCCTTATCGGTATTTTTCTCATCCTAATGAAAAGAAGGGTTATAGTGGTGTTGCTATTTATTCAAAAATTAAACCAGATGAGGTTAATGAAGGTCCGCCAAAATTAGCCAAAGATGCTGAAGGACGCGTCTTGGCAGCACACTTTGGTAATATAGTTCTATTAAATGTTTATTTTCCTAACGGTGGAGGAGGTGAAGAAAGACTTGAATATAAGCTTAAATTCTACGATCTTTTTTTGGAAGAGATAAACAAATTAAAGAAATCTGGTAAAAGCATAATTTTTTGTGGAGATGTGAACACCGCTCATCAGGAAATCGATTTGGCCAGGCCTAAAGAGAATGAAAAAAACACAGGTTTCTTGCCCATAGAAAGAGAATGGATTGATGAGGTTGTGAACAGTGGTTATGTAGATGTTTTTAGAAATTTGAATCCTGATAAGAAAGGGATCTACACCTATTGGGATATGAAGACAAGGGCAAGAGATCGTAATGTTGGTTGGCGAATAGATTACTTTTTTACTTCATTAGATTTAATGAAAAAAATAAAAAAATTTGAAACTCTTTCAAACTTTTACGGCTCAGACCACTGCCCTATCACTCTGGAACTGGAAAAATAAATATCAAGACACCAAGCGATTTTTTGGGAAAATTATAAAAGAAAATTTTTTATGTCCTTTAAAAGATGGCTTCAATAAAGGACATTACACGAGGGATTATATAAAGGACATTTATCCACAGATTTGTCCTTTACAAAAATGTCCTTTAGAAATATTGTAAATGCAGAGCTTGAGAAGATCCTTTGTCCTTAACTCTTCTATGAGCACAACTGTTCTTTTATGAACGCAGCGTTCGAAAGACTTCTTGGTTCGAGATACTTTCCTTGATTTTAAAACCTCAACAAAAGACAACACAACTTTCTTTTCGGGTTTAACGGGATCGTAATACTCTTGCTGGGTGGTTCTTTCCCAAAACCGCCTTACGTCCCACTTCTTCTCCACATAAGTTAAGCTTAGCCGCTTACTCGGGTCGCAGGGCGGTTTCGTGTTTCTGGTAAGGTTTCATATAAAACATTTTAATAAGAGAACAAAACCCGCTTTTCTATCGAAAAGCGGGTTTTGTGTTTCATGAATAACGTTATTTATGAAACATATTGTTTTAATTATTCTACGTAATATTTACTCCTTATTTTCCTTATCATCTTCTCCTCCTCTGTTTTTTTTGTTTCCTCCCCTTTTTTGCCTAAGCTCTTTAACTCTTGATCACCAAGCTTTAGTAATTGCTCAACCCTGTCTTCAAGGACATTTTTTTCATTTAGTTTTGGGTCCTCTAAGACTTCCTCTAATAAGGCGTGTAGTATCCAACCTATTCTTGGGCCTGGTTTCACATGGAACTTATCCATTATGTCTTTACCATTTATTTTTAGTTGAGAAACACTAACAGGATCTCTAAGAACTTCTTCTACCATTGACTGATATTTTCTTAATCGATAAGGCTCTTCTTTAGGCCTACCTGTACCTATTCTGTCGCATATCCTTAGGTTAATTAAATCCTTTACATTTTCTTGTCCAACATTAGCTATTAATCTTCTAACAGCAGAAAGAGTTATTTCTTCTGTGTCTGAGAAAAACATATGCCATCTAACCAGCTTACTTACTGTATCTATGGTTTTTCTGGGAAATTTAAGTCTCTCCAACGTTTTACGTGTAACACGTTCCCCCACCACGTCATGACCATAAAAGGTTGGCTTTCCTTTTTCTTTCGAATCCCTCTTTGTTTTAGGCTTTCCGATATCGTGGAATAGTGCGGCTAGGCGAACTTCCAACGAAAAATCTTTATCCGCTGCCGCCTGTAGTGTTTTGATGCTGTGCTCAAAAACGTCATATTTATGAGTTTTTGTTTGAGAAACACCTGTTCCAGAGACTAATTCTGGTGAAATGTATTTTAGAATACCTAGCTTATTAGATGTTTCAAGTGAAACACTTGGATTTTGCGACATTAAAATCTTTTCGAATTCATCTCTGATTCTTTCCTCAGATATCTTCTCTAGACCTGTCTCAGTTGTTTTTATAGCTTCCTCAGTTTCTTTGTTTAATGTGAAACCTAGTTCGCCTACAAATCTTACTGCTCTGATTATCCTAAGGGCGTCCTCGTTAAATCTCTCAGTGGCGTTTAGGACACATTTTATCTGTTTTTTTTCTATATCAATTAGTCCACCATAAGGATCTACAAAATGTCCTTTAGAAATGTCTTTTATACCAATCGGAAGATTTAAACCTATAGCATTCATTGTGAAGTCCCTCCTCGAGAGGTCTTCCTCCACCGTTTTAACAAACTCTACTTCTTCTGGCCTTCTTTTATCTTTATACTCTCCTTCTTTTCTGTAAGTGGTTACTTCCACCACTTTTAATCTTTCGTCTTTTGTTTCATCGTTAACCACACCGACTGTACCAAAGTCGTTTTCATAAAAAGTGTGTGGGAAAAGCTCTATAATTTGCTCCGGTCTAGCGTTTGTTGTTATGTCCCAGTCTTTCGGGTCTTTTTCTCTTAGAATATCTCTAACACAACCCCCTACTAGATAGGCCTCATAGTTATTTTCTTGTAATTTATCCATAACCAAAGTAACCTCTGTAGGTATTTTGTAGTTTTTAGCGCTTATTTTAGCCATATTCTTCATCATGTTTTAGTAATCTGACCTTGTTTATGTGCTCTCGGAGGGACTCGAACCCCCAATAACGGTTCCGAAGACCGTTGTGATATCCATTTCACCACGAGAGCTTTAATGTTAATCATCACAAAAGAGACAATTTTGTGATTAAGTCAATATTATGTTAAATAGTATGAATTTTCCAGTATTTTTAAATAATACCCACACATCTTTTTCGAACTTTCGTAGTATCCTATATATTATAATTATTTTTTATGAGAAAAGATAAAGAAAAAATTATTAAATTAAGAAAGTCTGGTAAAAGTTATCAAGAAATATTCAAGATAACCGGTGTTCCTAAGAGCACTTTATCAACATGGCTTTCTGGGCAAGATTGGTCAAAAGAAGTTGCCTTGAAAAACATAAAAATCGCCACAGAAACAAATAAAGTAAGAATATGTAACCTGAACAAGTTAAGAGGTAAAAAGCTTGATATGGCCTATTTTAGAGCGAAAGAAGAGGCTTTAGACGACCTAAATAACCTAAAATATCACCCCCTTTTTATAGCTGGTGTAATGATATATTGGGGAGAGGGAGACAAGGCTTCTAAAAATGGGTTTAGAATTGCAAATTCTGATCCAGTTATGATACGATTATTTGTGGATTTTTTAATTAAAATATGTAATGTCCCGAAAAATAGGATAAGAGCATCTCTATTGATTTATCCTGATCACAATGCTTCTGAAATAGAAGAATTGTGGCTTAATAGAGCCAAACTACACGATATTAAATTTACCAGAACTCACAAGGTTCTTGGTAGAAAAAATGGCAAAAGAAAAGGAAATGGTGTCTGTACAATTTCTTTTTCAAATACATACCTGAAAAAGAAGATGAAAGTTTGGATTGATAGATTACCGGAGGTTATGATGAATGATCTCTATTATAAAGAGAATAAGCGGGCGTAGTTTAGTGGTAAAACGTCTGGTTGCCAATCAGATGATGGGGGTTCGATTCCCCCCGCCCGCACAGTTAAATGGCTTTAAATATAGTTATTTCGTCTAATCGACTGTACACGTATTACCATAAAAATCGTGTTTTACAGTAATGCACATGTCTTTTAAGTTGTCTTATTTAATAAATGGCTAAATATCAACATATTTTAGCTAAAATGTGGATAACTCGGTGCATATGTGTATAAAAGACATGTCCTCTAAGATCCCTAAACTGTCTTTTATGGCCATGTTGAGCCATTTTTATAAAAAATAGACGAAATGTTTCATGAAACCTTTTTATAGTTATTTTTAGTCCATTTAAGTATAAAATAGGTATAAAATTAGAATAATTATGCCTTCAGAAAAACGTAAATTTGGCGATATTGGAGAGAAGGTGGCTGAAAAATGGCTTAAATCAAAAGGTTTTACTATTATTGAAAGAAATTGGTGGAAACCTTGGGGTGAAATTGATATTATCGCAAAAAAAGGAAATCAAACGTTTTTCATAGAAGTAAAAACTGTTTCTTCCACCAATTTAATAAATAGTTCCATAAGGAACATTAGTATTCGTCCAGAAGAGAATATTCATCCACACAAATTAAAGAAATTATTAAGGACAATAGAAACTTATGTAATTGAAAAAAAGGTAGAAGGGGGGTGGAGTGTCTCTGCTTGTTTAGTTTATTTAGATCTTTTGGCTAAAAAGTCCAGAGTCGAGTTTTTAGAAAATATTGTTTGAAAGGTTGTTTTTAATTTGAAAAGATTATTACTCTATGTATGATTAGTAAGGATCTTTAAAATGGAGGTGAGTGTGGATAGGAATAAGGGAGTTTTTTTCGCAGGTTTCATCCTTTTAGCCTTCTTTTTCGTAGTGGTAAGGAGTCTTTGGGGGCGTTTCAGTTTTTGACCAAAACTGAGACAAGGGTTTCGGGTCCGGCAAATGTCGGGCCTTTTATTTTTGAGTAATATTTTAAAGTATAATAATTCAATGAAGAAATTTTTTTTAATACCCATTATTTTCATTTTAATAATTTTTCTTTTACCAGTTTTTGTATTTGCTCAAGGTGACATTAATGCAGGCTTTGTTAGCGGCCTCTGGTATTCCAAAGAACCATTTTTTGCTGGAGAGAATATTCGTATTTATGGTGCGATAAGGAATCATTCCGGATACGATATTGATGGCACACTTCGATTTTTTGATAGGGAACAAATAATTGGTGAAAAAAAATTCTCAGCAATTAACGGAGAATTAATTCAAGAATGGATTGATTGGAAGGTGACTGAAGGAGAACATGAGATTAGTGTCAAAATTATTGATGCACAAAGAAGTGAGCCTGGAAGTGGATTTGTTTCTGTTTCCTTGAATCCAACTACTTCTGATGTTAGCAAGGTTGTTGCTGATTTAGATACAGATAGAGATGGAGTTGGGAACACTAAAGATAGTGACGACGATGGTGATGGCATACTTGATTCTGTAGAAATTGAAAATGGTAGTGATCCTCTCGATCCAGAAGATCCTGGAGATATAAAAGCGGAAGGGGAGCTTGAGGAAGACGAGGCCCCTGAAGGATTTGTTGATGATGTTTTAGAAAAAGCAAAAGATGCAAATGAAAAAATTAATGAGGCAACGAGCCCAACTTTAGAAAAAGCAAAAAAGTTTTTTGAAGAAAAAGAAGAAAATCTTTTAATTAAGATTGAAGACGAAAAGAAAAAAGAGTTAAGTGATGAAGAAAAAGTTGGCGGAGCCTTGTCACAATTTGCTGAAAAATTACCTCCAGTGTTTAGACTTATTTATCTGTGGTTTCTTAGATTATTTATTTGGATATTTAGTGCTTGGTGGAAAGTTTTGATTGTGGTTTTGGAGGTAATGTTTCTTTTAAAGAAAGTTTATAACAAGTTTTTCTAAATCTAATTTCATGGTATATTTGGACTGCTACGGGGTGTAAGCAAAGCTTGTGTCCTGGGCGCTCGAATAAATCATGATAATAAATTATTATGATTCATTCTCACTACGGGGTGTAGCATAATGGTAGTGTGCTCGCTTTGGGAGCGAGTGGTCTGGGTTCGATTCCCAGCTCCCCGACTACTAAAACAAAAAGTGCCTAAGGGCACTTTTTGTTTTTTGATGTAAAATTTTATTGAAAGAATTTTTGCGGGATTAGTTAAGTGGCATAATGCGACCTTCCCAAGGTTGAGTCACGGATTCGATTTCCGTATCCCGCACAAAAATAAAATTAATTTTTGTGCTAAGAGCAACAGCGCTTAAGCGTTGTTGTGTGGAATCGAATCGGCCGGACCCAGCGCCACTTTGGTATACCAAAGTGGCGCTGGGGAGGCGGGGTCGAGAGTTCTTAATATTTTTTGAACACTTGGAGAAAAATATTTAGAAACTCGTGACTTCGATTTCCGTATCCCGCACAAAAATGTTAAGGACCAAGGGGTTTCCCTCGGTCCTTGTTTTTAGTTTCCGCAAGGAAGCAGAATTACATTTTTGGGTCTGCAGTGTTTGTCATGTTCTCCTGGCCTAGCATTGACTGAAATATTTTCGCCGCAAGCTAGACAAGTTCGACAGCAAAGACCTCCAGCTTCACAGTCCCCAACCTTACTTTGAGGGCTGTGACATTTACAGCGGCAGATTGTCGGATCGCCTAAAATGTATCCGATAAGCACGGCCACCTCCTTTGTACAAAAAAATCTCTATTTAAATTATTCCAAAAAGTAAATTTAGTCAAAAGAAGAGGCATGTCATCATCGGGGCGTGTCCCACATCTTGTTTTTGCTAGGATTTCATAGGAGGATTCCAGTACATCTTGATAAGTTATTAGAAATTTTTTGAAGGGCTAGAATATTTTTATTTACCCTATACAAAAATGAGTATAGGGTATTAGTATAAGTATAAGGAAAATATTAAATACCGTCGGAATGAAAAATTATGCAAAAGTTGGTGGTAGAAAAGGATTGCCAGGGTATAGAAGTCCCTCTGTTTTTCGTAGTAATAAATCTATTAAAATTCAGAAAAATAAAAGTTTTTCAAACAAAAATATTAAAATTTTAAAAAATAATATACTAAATAAATCTAAAGATAAAAACTTTGAACAGTTTTGATCTAATAAATTTAGACGATATCGTCTAAACTCAAGCCTATCTATCTAGCTCCATCTTATGTTTTTTCGTTATATATTGTTTCATTTTTTCTTGAAACCCTTCAATAAAAAAAGCTCAACATGAACGAAGTCAGTGTTGAGCTGGAGATGCCTCCTAGTTGTCCTCGGGCATGAGACGAGGAATCTCAAGAATTTCTTCCGCGGATTCCTCGAGGACTCCACCAATCTCTGCCCTACATCTCGGACATCGATTGATGTGATCCATGATTCTCCGAAGAAGTTTCTCGGGGACTTCTCTGTCGAAGAATTGCACCCGCTCCTTGTTCGTTAGGTGCTTCAGAACTCGCCTCCTCTCTTTTTAACTCGTTAATAATGCGCTGACATTCTGCACACTCACGAGCGTGGTTTAAGAGCATCTTTCTCACAGCATCCATCTCTCTATCTCCTGGGGAGGTGGTAGAGAGGGGAGGTGGACAGTGAGACATTCTTTGTTTAGTATATAACTGAATTAAGTTCTTGTCAATTAGGCCAGAAAAATTAAAATTAATCAAATTAATTAGGATGAATTTAGAAACTGTATTTTTAGGTAACACTATAAAAGAATATTTAATTGCCACCCTTGTTTTTTTAATTGTTTCATTTGCATTAAAAATTATTAAAAATAAAGTTATTCATTACTTGGAAAAGCTTTTTCAGAAAACTTCAAATGAATATGACGACATGTTTATTGACATGCTTAAAGCTCTCAGACCATTTTTCTATTCCTATCTAGGTCTTTTCACTGCTTTACAATTTGTTAATTTGTCTAAGGCGATAGGGGATATAACAGACGGTTTAATGATCGTGGTTGTTGTTTTTCAGGCGATTTTTGTTTTGAATGTGGTAGTAGATTTTTTCCTTAAGAAAAAACTAACAAAAAATTCTGATGATCCTAGTCGAGAAAGTGCCACAAGCTTTCTCTCGGGAATTGTTAAAGGTTCTTTATGGGTTTTTGGTGTTGTTTTAATCCTTTCAAATTTTGGAATTAATGTAACTTCTCTGGTGGCGGGTCTTGGTATTGGAGGTATTGCCGTCGCTCTTGCTGTCCAAAATATTTTAGGAGACTTGTTTTCAAGCTTTGCTATTTTTTTCGACAAGCCTTTCGAGGTTGGAGATACCATTCAAGTTGGGCAAGACAGAGGTACAGTTGAAAAGATTGGAATCAAAACAACTAGGGTCCGTTCTCTACAAGGAGAAGAAATTGTTATTTCAAACAAAGAGCTGACATCAGCTAGGATTCAAAATTATCGTAGACTTGATGAAAGGCGGGCGCAAATTCTTTTCGGTGTTTTATATGAGACATCTGCAGAAAAACTAAGACAGATTCCAGAGATGGTCAGAGAAATTATCGAGCCGATTGAGAAAGCTCGGTTTGCTCGATGCCATTTCACAACCTTTGGAGACTCAGCTTTAAACTTTGAAACTGTTTATCACGTTGAATCGCAAGACTATGATTTATTCATGGATATTCAGCAGGAAATAAATCAGAAAATTCTATTTAAATTTAATGAAGAGGGTATAGGTATGGCCTACCCAACCAGAACTGTTTATTTATCAAAATAAAATTATACAAAAATCACCACATAACAATTATCGATAATCGTTGTGTGGCCGTTTTGTGTTTAAAAACTTTCAAGAAGAAGACTTCTCAAATTTGGTGCAATGAGAGTTTGGAACTGATTTGCTTTTTCATCTAATGGTCCCAAAAGAAAGTTTGGCAGACTAACATTAAAATCTTTTATAAGGCTTCTGTTAATATGTGATACAGTTATTGCTCGTAACTCTCTGTCGTTCGTACTATTTTCTTGTGTTGCTGTCACAACTATTCCAATTAAATTTCCTTCTGTGTCGGCCACCGCTCCACCAGAAGAGCCTTTTTGAGCAAGGATACTACCGAAAATTGAGAATAAATCTAAACTACTTTCTTTGAATGTAAATATTTCACCAACTGTCCCAACAGTTGAGAGAAGACTTAGTCCATTTTGGATAATTGTTCCACCAAGAAATCCTGCCGGATATCCAACAATAATAACATTATCATCTATGTCTGGAGTATTTGGATCTAGCCCGTAAGTGATAGAAGGAAAAAATTGTGGCAATTCTGCTTCTGGGTTTGTTCTACCAACAATTCTTAAAAGAGCGAAGTCGTCCTCACCAGTCCCTTTTGGATTATTGTCATTAATTTTTTCATAGTTTGCTTTTATCCAAGAAGGTGAAACATAGAGTGGCTCGATAGTATATCTGTTTTGTGCAGGGCTACCAATTCTTAATGTACACGTAACATAATCATTCAATAATAAATATTGACCAATATGAGCGTTTGTTAGAACAACCCCTCTTGGGTCTATTACAATTCCAGAACCAGTAATTGACCCAACACTATTTGAATTACTTATACAAAAAACGTTTACAACAGCATTTCTAATTTTTTCGTTTAAATTCTCGGCACTCTCAGGTATTTTTTCTGAAATACTGATTTGATTACTAGTTTCTATTAGGGCTGTGACTTTTTCTTCTACTTCTTTTAGCTGTGCTTCGAGATCCGCTCCTGTAATAGTTTTTTGAGGGGGTTGAATACCGGCTTCTTTTTTTGGAACAAAATCTAGATCAGGGGATTCTTTCCCTGTTTCATTAGAGGAATCTACTGATTTTTTTTCTATGACGACGACTTCTCTTTGTGTTATTTCAGGTGGAGTATTTTGTAAGAGAGTTGCTTCTGGGCTACCAGAAAAAATCATAATAACTGAAGTTATGGTTGAGAAAACACCGAGAGCTATAGATTTCAGTATTTCAAACATATTTGAATTATAACTTATTTTATATAAATAAAACTTGCTCTATTTTGTTTTATTTAATACAATATATGCAAGTTCGGGTAGTCAAAAACCGAACTTTTTAATTGCTAATTAATAAAAAACGCAATGAACGAACACGAAAATAACACAGAGATGGAACAGAAAGAGGATGTTTTAGAAGAGACAACTAATAAAGAAGAAGAGTCTCAGGAAGAAGCCACTTCAGACATGCTCGACATCTCAGACGACTCTGATGATGACGACGATTCAGAAATGGATTCTGATAGCGACGACTCAGACGACAATGACGATGATTCAGAAGAGGAAGAAATGTAATAATTGATTAGAAGACCTCCGCTAGGAAACTGGCGGAGGTCTTTGTTTTATTCACAATAGAACACCTGTTTATTTATCGGGTAGATATATAATATACTTATGACGCACAGACATAAACGAAAAATAGCTGAAGAGATGAGGAAGAAAGGCTATTCTTATAGTTTTATAAAAGAAGAGATAGATGTTTCGAAAAGCACCTTAAGTTATTGGTTGCGTGACATACCATATACACCAAACAGAAAAGTTATTAAGAGGGTTGGTTTAGCACTAGCTAAATCAGGTGAAGCAAAAAGCCAAATCAGAAGAAAGTCAATTCAAGATGCCCAAAAAGAAGCCAAAAATATAATTGGAGATTTTAGCGAAAGAGATCTTTTGATGTTTGGCCTAGGTTTGTATTTAGGGGAAGGCGACAAAACAATGAATATTGTCAGGGTGACTAACTCAGATCCAGAAGTCATTAATTTTGCAATAAGGTGGCTAAGTAAATCTTTTGGTCTAAGAAAAAAGAACTTTACTCTTGCAATTCATCTCTATCCTGATAATAATATTAAGCGTTCTCTTAAATTTTGGAGTGATAAGACAGGTATATCGCTTGAGCAATTCGGTAAGACTCAGGTTGATGGCAGAACAAACAAGAAAAACAAGAAAAGAGGAAAGTTTCCTCATGGCACTGCAAAACTTCGAGTTAAAGGATTAGGAAATCCTAAAAACGGGGTCTTCCTTGCAAGAAAAATAAAGGCTATGATGAGTGAGGTTTTAGATAAGCGGGTATAGTTTAGTGGCAGAATACGACGCTTCCAACGTTGAGACGAGAGTTCGATTCTCTCTACCCGCACATGCGACACACAAAACCTCTGCTTTGCAGAGGTTTTGTTGTGATGCACTGCGGTGTGAGAATCGAAAGCCGGAGCGCACGAAGTCGGCCGTAGGCCGTGCGTGAGGCGGGGCTGTGCGAAGCCTGACGAAGTCAGAGGCCGAGTGGGGGTCGAGGGAGTGAGATATTTTAGAATGCGTTACTGAGTGGTCCGACCACTCCGTAGGAATTTGGGGTCGCTTAGTAAGGATTTCACATCAAAAATACATTACCATGCATTGTTTTTGAGTATTGTTTTTGTATAAACAGACTTTTCAAATATAATCTTCATATGAATAAAAAAGTCTTTTCAGCAGTTAAGGCTGTTATTAAAAACAATAAGGACGAAATATTATTTTTAGAACAACATGTTGGAAAAAATATCTATTTTGACCTTCCCGGCGGTAAGGTAGATTATGGAGAATCTCCTTATGACATCTTGATTAGGGAAGTGAAAGAAGAGACTACTCTAGATGTAGAGGTTGTAAGACCGATCGGAATGTGGTGGTTTTTTAGAGATGTGGACGGGCATCAGGTGGTTTGTAATACTTTTATTTGTGAAATAAAAGAAGGAGAAGTTGATGTCAACAAAAATCCGGCAGATGAAGAAATAAAGAATTTTAGATGGATAAAAAAAGAAGATTTTTTAAAGCCTGATTATATTGTTTCAAATAAGAGTTTAAAAAATTTGATTGAAAAAAATGCCTAAATTACCTAAATCAAAAAAACTTGGATTACGGACTTGGATTGAAATTGATAAGAAAAAGGCCAAGAAAAACTTTAAAGCTTTAAAAAAAATACTTTCTCCTAATACAAAATTTGGTGCTGTAACCAAATCAAATGCTTATGGCCACGGCTTGGTTGGCTATTCAAAGCTGATGGAAGAGCTTGGCGCTGATTGGATTTTGGTGGACTCAATTATGGAAGCAAAAACCTTAAGAAGAGAGGGGATTAAGGTTCCGATTTTAGTACTTGGTTATACTCTGCCCGAAAATTTTTCTTTAGCTATAAAAAATAAAGTTAGCTTAACTATTTCTAGTTTTGAAAATTTAAAAATTGTTTCAAATAAAAAAATTAGAATCCATTTAAAGTTTGATACAGGCATGTCTCGACAAGGGTTTCTCAAAAAAGATTTAAATAAAATCTTTAAATTAATAAAAAATAAACCTGTAATTATTGAGGGTATCTATACTCACTTTGCTAAGGCCAAAGTGCCTAAAGAAAGAGGAGAGACGGATAAACAGCTGAAAGAGTTCCTAGAGATTAAAAAAGCTTTTGAGGACGAAGGTTATAAACCTATAGTTCACGCTGGAGCTACTTCTGGAGGAATTGTTTATAACGATTCTCATTTTGATATGGTTCGATTTGGTATTGGTATTTATGGACTGTGGCCAGAGAAAGCAGTTAAGAAAAATTTTGAAAAACCTGCCCGAACATCCTCAAGGATGGGCGGGAAATTGAAACTAGAGCCAGTTCTTTCTTGGAAAACTATAGTTAGTGAGGTTAAAGAATTACCAAAAGGCAGTGGAGTTGGGTATGACTTAACCTATACCTTAAAAAGAAAATCTAAAGTGGCGGTTTGCCCTGTGGGTTATTGGCATGGATATTTGCGAGCTCTTTCAAACAAGTCGAGTATTTTAATAAAAGGGAAGAGGGCTAAAGTTCTCGGCCGAGTTTCTATGGGCATGATTGTTGTGGATGTGACAGATATTAAAGGTGTAAAAGTGGGCGACGAGGTTGTTCTCATTGGGAGACAGGGGAGAGAGGAAGTTAGCGCAGAAGAATTAGCTGACTTGGCGGGGACAATAAACTACGAAATAGTCACAAGAATAAACCCTTTGAGTAGGAAATTTTATCTTTAGTCTGTTTTTTTCCATACCATCTCAAAAATCTGATTCATGGTTTTTGCGATAGCTGGGTTATCTATAACTAGTCCTTGTAGGTTTACTGGGTCAAAAAAACGAACGAAATCTTTTCCTATCTCAATAGCCACCTCTGAAGAATACTCTTCTTTTGGAATTTCCTTAAACTCTCTCCGAAATTCTTTATCAGTTTTTCTAAAGGAAGACAAAGAAGGGTCTTTGGGGGCAATACCTCTTAATTTTATATTATTTTTCTTGAGATTTTCGTTATATTCTTTGTAATTATCAAATTTTTTCATAATCTCTGGAGAGGTTTTGGCATAAAAACCTTTTATTTCACCCCCGGCAAGCTCTTTAGTGTGGTAGTTAAGAACTTCCTTTACCCCTTCAATGCCCTCGAAGTAAAGTGTTCGTGGTTTATAGCTCTCTTGTTTGGCTCTAGCTTCAATTTCTGGGAGTTTTGCTTTAGCTTCTTTAAATTTTTTCTCGGCCCTTTCAAAAAGAAATTGAGGATCCCTGGCCCTATAAAGCTTTTTCTTTGATCGAGGTACTAACAAAACAACCCCTCGCCTTACAAGGTCATCCAAAATAACATATGTGGTGGGTCTTTTTAGGCCGCTTCTAACTGCTATTCCATAAGCAGAAGATGCTCCCGCTCCAAGTAAGGCAAGATATATCTTTGCTTCTTTTTCAGAAAGTCCTAATGATTCTATAGCTTCTTGTAATTCCATAAGGAAAGTATATGTGAAAGTAATAAAATAGTCAATAATTTTGACAACTTAAAGTATATATTAAAATAATGGCTACATAACAACATATTTTGAGATTATATTAATATAACTTATTCATTCAAATTGACAGTATATAGAAAGGTAGATATAATCTTGTCAGATAGTTAGCTAGTTATTCAGACTAGCTCTGAAAAAAGGAGACTTCTCGTGACAGATACCACAATCGTCCGTCGTGTTTGTGTGGACCAAAGCCAGAGCCTGTCGAAGGCTCTCGACGCGACGGGGCGAAAGCGACGCGAGAGGCCAGACTGGGAGTCTGTTCCTTGTGGCGAAGGCTATAGCGAAGTGGAGGTCGTTTTCTTCCGTGTTGGTCGTGGTATTAGCCTCGATGACATGGAGAAAGAGTATGAGCGACGCGGCCTTACGCCCGCTGACCCACAGTCCCTGGCCAAAGTTAACGAAGATGATCCAGCCTTCGCTGACTACTACCCTAACGGCACCCAGTGGAAGGATGTTCATGGGGCCTGGTGCACCATAACATTTTGTTCATGGGATGGGTGGGGTGTGATTGTCGATCGTTCAAATTCTGGATGGAACGGCGGTCGCTGGCTTGCCGGTATTCGTGGGCATGTGCCTGCTACCGAAACCTAGCGTGAGTGGGGATCTGTCTGAAATGTTGGGGTAATATCCAGCAATAAGGACAGGCGAGACCACAGGTTTCAAGGGCCAAGCACAAGCTTGGCCCCCCTTCAGAGTTCTGAAACAAGTTCAGCATTCTGATGGGAAGTGTTTCCCTAGTTCTTTAACAGAGGAGTAACCAATGGACTGGTTTAATCTTGAGGATATTGATGTCATCTCTTCTAAGTTGTGGTCGGATAGACAACAAGACAGGAGAGAGGGCAGAAATGTCAATGTGTACAGAGAGTTTGCAGAGAATTCTCCAGAGTATTTGCCTTTGAAGAAGGCAATGCTCGCTGTTGAAGTAGTCATTCATGCCAAAGACAGACCGTCTTTAGACTTTGAGACTGCTGTGAAGGTGGGAAGTACATATAGACCCCGCCTTTTTGAAGAGTTCGGCATGGAGGAAGCACTTTCTCTTGGCCGAAGCCTTCTCGACAGAATGGAGGGGATGGAAGATCCGGAAGGTTACTTCCGAGATCTCTGCCATCAGCTGAAGAGCCTTCTCAGCTTTCTCTCTCACTACGAAACCTAGTGTAAGTGGGGATCTGTCTGAAGTGTCAGGGTAATAGCTGACTATAAGGACGGGCGGGACCACAGGTTTCAGGGGGAATGGTTCCCCGGGCCAGACGAAAGTCTGGCCTTTTTCTTTTTCCTAACCAAGAAATAGTCACAAGAATAAACCCTTTGAGTAGGAAGTTTTATGTTTAAAACAAAACACCCTCTGCCTAAGGGGAGGGTGTTTTGTATTTAGGAAGAAATAAAGTTTATTTATCCTCGAACAGCGTCTTTCAAAGTCTTTGAAACTCTGAATTTTACTACTCTCATAGCAGGAACATTTATAGGTTCTCCTGTTCTTGGGTTTCGAGCTTGTCTTGAAGCTCTCATTTTTGTTGA
>Ga0210057_1000335_pt1 | contig 79195 bp, 95 predicted proteins | sample CryGeyCG2114_010_2_FD_183968 | JGI IMG/M metagenome (GOLD analysis project Ga0210057, IMG submission 183968) | Groundwater microbial communities from aquifer - Crystal Geyser CG10_big_fil_rev_8/21/14_0.10 (SPAdes) (version 2) | ecosystem: Environmental > Aquatic > Deep subsurface > Groundwater ... | reverse complement strand
ATATTAATATACATCTTATATATAAAACTTTCGTTCGGCTGGCTACTTTTTCTCACTACATTCAAACTTTTTCCTCAAATATACATTTTGTTATAATTCTCAGAAAAAGGAAACTAACACTAATTATGTGCAATCGTGCCCTCGCTATTTAAGCATACTTAGAAAAATCTTCCTCATCAATTTTAGCTTGTTTTAATATGCCTTTTAATGTCCCAATTTTAAGCTGTGAATGAAGAGGAACAACTGTACCTATTTTTAAACCTCTTAGTTCTTTTACTAAAATAACATGACTGCCTTTCTGCCTTAGTGATGTAAAACCAAATTTATTACAAAGAATCTTGACTACTTCATGCCCTGATAGCTTTCTTAAAAGTGGCATTTGTTATAACCTCAAAGAATGTCATAATAGGCTTAGAAACAGTTTTAATTGGGAACTCTTCCAAATATAGTTCAGTAGCTTCTTTTAAGTTAGAAACAGCTTCTTCTACAGTTTTACCTTGACTAACTGTTCCTACTTCAGGACATTCAGCTATATACATATCTTCTTCCTTATGGACTACAGCAGTAAAATTTTCTTTCATAATCTCATCTAATAATTATTAATATATAAAACTTCCGCTCGGGCACGACTCTGCGAAATCTTCGATTTCTTGCCTCAAGCTTTTTTATTAATCTCATTATAAAGTCGCTCTCGGGCACATAACACTGATTAGTTTCGATTAGTGAGTCCACTATAGAAAAACATAAAAACCTTTAGGATATAAAAATTGTATGGGCATCTTTGATTTCTTTAAAATAAAAAAATCATTTCCCAAAATTAAAAAAATAAAATTTGATAAAATAAATGATTTTATTTTTAAAAAAAAGCAGGAAATAAAATCTAGTGAGATAAAAGTCCTAGATTTGATCAAAAAAAGAGTTAATTTACTTACAACTGAATTTGAAAATGAAATTTATGTTATTGGTCAAATTAATTTAGATAAGAGGAAAGTCGAGGAAAAAATTAAATTAATAGTTAAAAATAATCTTGATGTATTTGTAGATCATTTTAAAAAATTAAAAAATAATCTTGAAAACTTAAATTTTGAAGAGCTTCAGAATTTAATAGAGCAGATAGACTCAAATTTGCAGGAATTTGGAAAAAAAACCCACATAAATTTTGAAAAAGCAACTTTTTTGGTTGGGGAAGAGCTTGGAAATGTCAAGGAAAGTATAAAATTATTTTATAAAGATTTAAATAAAATTACTAATGGTAATAAAGAATCAATTGAGGATTCTAAAATAATAGAAAAAATAGAAAAACTAACAAATGAAATCTTAGAAATTAAAGAAACAACGAATAAATTATGCGAAGATATAGATAAAACTGAGAAAAATGAAAGCGATTTCAAAAAAGATGTTTTGGATTTAAAAAACAAAATTAAAGAAATAAAAGAAAGCAAGGAATATAAAGAAAAATTAAGGGAAAAGTTGGAATTAGAAGATCAAAAGCATAGGCTAAACCGGGAAATTGCTGATCTAAAAACAATGATTGATTTTAAAGAACTTGCTGGAATTTATCATTCTAATAAAAAACAAATGGAAATAGTAAAATATTACAGGGAAAATTTTTATAATGCTTTCAAAGAAGACGGGGGGAAATTTCTTTTAGAACTTTTAAAGATTCCAGACAGCAATCTTAATAAAAATATAGGCAAGATTCAAGAAAAAATTAATGATATAATCAAACAACAAAGAGAGATTTCAGAATTTATTACAGAAAAAGATGAAGTTTTGGAAATTGAAAATGAAATAATAAAAATTCAGGATAAAATTGTTGATTTAAACAATGAAAAATCCAAAATACAAAAGAAAATCTTTCGATTTGAAGAAAAAACACAAGATATTAAAAATGTTTTGAATCAAGAGCTTAGAAAGGCTGGAGCAGAGCTGATTTTTTAAAATCATTGAATTTAGAAATTATTTTAACCCCCCCACAATAGTTTAGGGCAATAGCATTAAATCTACTATGATTAACTAGACTTTCTGCCATTTAAAACAATTTAGAACTATCTTTATCCTATTTGAACAAAAAGAAGCGATTTTTAACCTTATTTTAACTATAGTTTCTTAGGTTATTTATAAATAGGTGCCTTATAACACACTATCTATGAAACAAGAAAATATAACAAAAATATTAATTGCAACCGTAATTATATTAGGGGCTTTGTTTATATTTAATATTTATAGAATATCAACCCTGTCTAAGACGTCCAATAACCCTATAACCGGGGCTGTAGTTACAAATACAGTAAACGCAGCTGGTATTATACCTAAGGGGATTCCAAACAAAGAAGCATTCTCCCAATACTGGGCTTTGTAAACTAAATCACTACCGATTTCAAAGATGAATCCTAAAACAATTCCAAATAAAAGAACTTTCCATTCATTTTTGTAGTATTTTATAGAAAAACTCAACCCGATTAATATTATTACTCCAAGAGTAACATATAATTCTTCTTGAGTAAATAAAAAAATTACTAAAATCAAAAATAATGGAATTAATTGAAACCAAATACTTTCTTTGAAATTCTTCATATAATATAAAGTAGATTTTGGTAATTTATATTTCTTTTGATTTATTTTTGCCTTGACCAAATATGTTAAAGATTTTTGACAGCAATGCTCTATGTACGGTAACTTGAAAACTCTGTGGTTAATTGTGTTAGCCTTGTATGGCATAAAGCCACTGAAGCATAACATCGCTTAGTCAAAATAAAAATGGTTCGCTTTGAATTTTATCTTTTAAAGCATAAAACCTTTCACTGAATCTTTTTCCTAAAATCTTAGAATGATATTTAATAAATAATTGATTACCATCTTTTATAAGTATATTATTTTCATTCCCAACAATAAAAGTAAGAGATTTATTATGATATATTATTTTTTTATCTATCTCCTCTCTTAAAATGTTTTCTTTAAATTCTTGAAAATATAAACCTTCTTTACTTAAATATGCTAAAATTGATAAATTAGAACGTTTAAAAAATTCAGAAATTCTTTTATTACATTCTTCTGTATCGAATATAAGCGACCATTGTTCTCCATATTCACTAAATAAACGTTCATTCTATCTATCTAAAACTGATACGTAATTAATCGACATAGTAAGATATAATCTCTTTTCTATTTATTAATTTAACCCTTGCCAGCTAACTTTGCCTTCGACAACTTTTTCTTTCAGAAAAAGGAACATAACACTGATTAGTTATGGTTGTATTTGGGCATCCCATATACTAGATTATGGTTTAAATCACACTAAATATACAGGAACCTTTTTCAATGTAATAAACTGGAATGCTGTTTCTAAACGATTTTAAAATACGATAAGTTTTTATTTTGATAAGTTTAGGTTTAATTATGCCAGAACTTAGTATAATTATTCCTACTTTAAATGAAGAAAAATATCTCCCTAAATTATTAAAATCAATCAAAAAGCAAAGCTATAAAGATTACGAAATTATAGTTGCAGATGCAGGCTCTAAAGATAAAACAAGAAAAATAACAAAAAAATATAGATGTAGGGTTGTTAAAGGAGGAATGCCTGCAGTTGGTAGAAATGCAGGAGCAAAAGTAGCTATTGGAAACCTTCTCTTATTTTTAGATTCAGATGTTATCTTACCAAAAGGCTTTCTTAAAAAAGCAATAAAAGAATTTGAAAATCGTTTTTTAGATGTTACTACATGCCATTTTTATCCATTAAGTAAGTTAAGTGTAGACAAAAAAATGCATAAATTTGCAAATGAGGTTATGAAATCTATGCAGTACATAAAACCTTTTGCCCCGGGTTGGTGTATTTTAATTACAAAAAGATTGCATAATAGAATTAAAGGATTTAATGAAAAAATAACTTTTGCAGAAGACCATGATTATGTAGCAAGAGCTTCTAAATATGGAAAGTTTAGAATATTAAAAAAACCAAAAGTTTACATCTCTGTAAGAAGATTAAAAAAAGAGGGCAGAAAGAATTTAGCTATAAAATATATTAAAGCGTCATTTTTAATTTTAATGGGGAAAAAACTTTCTGCAAAAGAATTTGATTATGAAATGGACTACAAAAAGTATTAAAGTGGTCCAACTGGGATTTGAACCAAGATTTAAAGCTTTTACTTAAAGTTAACGGGCGAGCGAGGATTCGAACCCCGATTATGGCCTGTCTGCTTTTAACCGCAGAGCCACGTACTATCCGATTATACTACTCGCCCTTTCTAGCTTTTTAATATTTTTTGGATTATTTGAATTTATCTCTTTTACCCATTTTTTAAACATAGTCGGCCCATTTAAAGTAATCGTGTATTTATATATCACTGGAATAAAACCAAGTTTTTTTAAGCATATAATTTACCTGATTAATTAATTTTTTTGATTTTATTGTTATAGAAATTACAGGATACCTTTTATATTTAAGATAAATACACCCATCTCAAATTATTTAGGCACGATTTTATCTGGAAGATATAATTCTGCATATCTCCACTTCTTGAGTGTGTTAAAAAGAATAACATTTTGTTAGATAAATCTCTAAAATTTGTTGCATTGTATTTCTTTAGTAATAAATCAAATAAGTCTTCTCTAGATACTTTAGATAGAATTAACCTTATTAGTTTATTAAAGTAATAGATTATTTAAACCTTCCCTATTCAAGTAATGATGTAGGGACAATATACTTAAACCTTTTCAAAACCTTTATAAACATCCCATAAATGACATAAGGCATGAAAGAATTGCTGTGTACCTCATGCAAGACAAGAATAACGAATGTAAAAGGTTCTACTATTTTTAACTGCCCCTCTTGTGGTAAAGAGCAGATAATAAGGTGTGGGCACTGTCGTGTAATAGTTGCAAAATACAATTGCAATAGTTGCGGATTTATTGGTCCAAACTAAAATGGCAAATCTCGTAATTACAATAAAAATAATGCCTGAAATAGAGGCAGATTTAGACGAGATAAAAGAAGATGCTGTAAAAAAGCTCAAAAAATTAAAGGCTTACATAGGAAAAACAGAAATAACGCCTGTTGCATTTGGTCTTAATTCTATCAATATTACATTTACAATAGACGAATCCGTAAATAGCGATGATATAGAAAATTCAATTAAAAACATAAATGGTGTGCAAAGTATAAGCATAACTGATGTGAGGAGGGCAATAGGGTGAATCTTACAAAAGAGCAGGAAGAGCATCTGAAAAGGGAATTGGCAAAGCTCCCCCCTGAAAAGCTTGCCGAATTAAAGCAGCAGCAATGCCCCTTCTGCCTAATCGCTCTTGATCAGATAAAGGCCAAAAAAATTTATGAAGACAACAAGGTAACAGCTGTTCTTGATATCAACCCTGCAGCAAAAGGTCATGCAATAATATTTACGAGAAAGCATTATCCTTTTTTATTTAACATTCCCGATGACGAATTCAGCCACCTGATGCTTATAACAAACAAGCTTTCCTCAACCTTAATGAAGCTTCTTGGTGCACCAGCAACAAACATTTTTATAGCAAACGGCGAGTTAGCAGGCCAAAGAGTAGATCATATTGTTGTGCATTTAATTCCAAGATACAAGGATGATGGTGTAAACCTTCAATGGCAGCCTAAAAAAATTTCTGAAAATGAGCTTGAATCCATACAAAAAACAATCCAAAAAGGCTTGCAGGACATTCAGCCAAAAAAAACTCCAAAAGAGCTGTTTGAAAAATACATTGTAAAGCCAGAAGAAAGAATCCCTTAAATTACATAAGCAAATAAGTTTCCCCAAATCAGGCTTATTATTAGGGCTATAAAAAAACTAGGCACAAAAGGTATCCCCTCCCTAACAACAACATTTTTTACTTTTAATCTCTTTAGCATCATAATATTCCTTTTTGTTATTCCTGTTCTTTCCGGCCTGTACACAACCCTACCATTAACAACAACATTATTAGCTATCCAATCTCCCTCTGTTACCTTTTCTATTCTTACCTTTTTATACATTGCAATATTTTCAACGCTTTTAATGAATAAAAAAATAATATAATACAGCAATGCAAAAAGTGCAAATAGGTACAAAATAATCTTTATATTTGCATTAATGAAAAATAAGTTTATAATGAATGCAGCAGCTGAAACAACAACAACCAACTTTCCATTTTTTATGAATTCCTTGCTCTTTCCCAACCTCTTTATTTCTTTCAAAAACTTTTCTTTGTTTTTAGCTGCAAGAACAACACTATATACTAATCCACAAACTGCACCAACAAGCAAGATATTAATAAGAATTATGGCAATAAATGGCATGTTTAGATTGGGATTAAAATAGCCTAGCAATGTGTCAGGATAACTTCCAAAAACAACCCCATAGCCCATAAGCAGCTTTGCATCTCCACCTCCCCACTGCCTTGTATAGTAAAGAAAATTACCAACTAAAAAAAATGCAAAGAGCCCTGCTATTCCATAAAGCAAAAATGTCCACTCCTTGCTTGCAATTGAGTAAATTGCCCTTAATCCTATCCCAATTGCAACAAGGCTGTAATTCAACCAGTCAGGAACCTCTCTTGTTTTTATATCAGATGCGGTTGCAAATAAAGTCCATAAAAAAGCCACAGCAACCAAAATAAAATATATCATATACTAGTCTAATTCATTAAATTTATAAATATTCTCTATTCACTATCAGCTATGATTTCAATTATAGGTGCTGGTCCTGCTGGCTGTTATCTTGCTTATCTTCTTGCTAAAAATAATCAAGATGTAGCAATATTCGAAGAGCACAGCAAAGTAGGGGTTCCGGTCCATTGCACAGGCCTTGTCACGTCCTCAATAAAAAACATTATTCCCATTAACGAAGACTTTATAGTTAACAAGCTAAACAAAGCAAGAATAATCTCCCCAAATGGAAACCAAGTTGAGATAAAATTCAAGAATCCAAACATGCTTTTGGACAGAGCTAAATTTGATAAATACCTTGCCTTACTTGCCCAAGATGCAGGTGCAAAGCTCTATCTTAACCACAAATTCACAAATTACCACAAGCCTTATATCATATTTGAAAGAAACAGCCCATTCAAGACAAATCTTCTCATCGGAGCTGATGGTGCTACTTCGCGCGTTGCAAAAGTTACAGGCTTATACAACAAAAGAAGGTTTGCAATAGGCATGCAGGCGAGATACTCTATACCAACAGACCCAGACGTTATAGAATTTTGGGTTAGGAAAGGCTCCTTTGCATGGGTAGTTCCTGAATCTGAGAGCAAGGCAAGAATCGGCGTTGTTTCTTACATCAATCCTAACTTAATGTTTAAGGATTTATTGAACAAGCTAAGCAAAAAAAGAAGGCTTATTGAATATCAATCAGGGTTAATTCCGATATATGACCCAAAAATAAAAACAGAAAAAAATGGAGCCTACCTTTTGGGAGATGCAGCAACTATGGTAAAAGCAACAACCTATGGCGGTATAATACAAAGTTTATTGGCAGCACAGGAGCTTTCAAGGGCAATAACAAGAAAAAAAAATTATAGGAAGCTCTGGAAAAAGAGAATAGGCAGAGAGCTTTACATGCATTTAATGATAAGGAAAACCCTTAATAAATTTTTAGATAATGACTATAATGAATTAATAAAATTGTCCGCTTCCAGCAATATGAAATCCATTCTTGAAAACTTTGACCGGGACTTCATAGCAAAGCAAATTCCAAATCTTATTATCAAAAATCCCGGGCTCTTAAAGTATATATTAAAATTGATTTAGTAACATTTATATATTAATTACCCTTTTAAAGTGATAAGCATGAAAAAAGCTCAAAGTGGAAAAGATGTTGCAGTTTTAGTCTTGTTAATAGCAGTATTTCTTATTCTTTACATGCTTTTATTGCCTCCAGAGGAAAGAGAAGCCCTGTTGAATGAAACTTCTACAGGACAGCCATCAACTGAAACAGCTCAGCAGGAAACCCTGCTTTCAGAATCCCCAGGTACAGTTTCAATAGCACAGGATAAAGGCATTACTCATGAGTTTAACCCAATCAACTTATTCATAAAAACAGAGCCACTAACACAAAAGCTTGCAGAATCCTTGTATATAAGCAAAACTCTTTTAAGCGAGAATTCACAAAAGCTTACATTGCCCGTTGAAGATAAATCCAATCTCAAAGATATTGTTTTGTATTTTACAGTAAAGGAGCAGAAGGGAAAGCTGAAAATAAAGCTTAATGAAAATATAGCATTTTTTGATGAAGTGCAGCAAGGGGAAATAAAGTTAATTCCGTTGCCAGTAAATTATATCCAAGATAATAACATAATTGAGCTTACAACTTCCTCTCCAGGCCTAGCCTTTTGGAGAACTAACAGTTATACTCTTGAAAACGTTGGGGTAAAAGAAACCTTTGAGCTTATAAATCCACGCGAAGAAAGAACATTTTCAATATCAGAATCTGAAATAAACAACATCGATAGGGTCATACTAAGCTATTCCTTATACTGTAATTCCTTGAAATCCGATAGTACAAGGCTTAAAATATTTATTAACAGGAACCAATTATTTTCAGGCATAATAAACTGTGGTACAGCATCATCTTCAATAGAGATTCCAACAAATTACTTGCAGAAGGGCTTAAACAAAATTGTATTCTCAGTTGAGGAAGGTGACTTTATGATAAGCAACATCAAAATACTTACAGAACTAAAAGAAAAATCTTACCCCCAATATCATTTTAACATTGACTCAGCTAAATATGATGATGTACTAGCAGAAAAGAAAAGTGTTATTCTGACTATGTCATTCGCAGATTCAACAAAGAAAGCGGCTTCTCTTATGATTAATGGAAATGAAGTAACCTTTGATACCAAAGAAACAACCTTCCAAAAGGATATCTCAAAGCTTGTTAATGCAGGAGACAATTTTATTAAGATAGTTCCAAGCAATACCTTTACAATTAATACCCTAAGAATTATTTTGAGATGAGGATTTTAAATGGCCGATGAAGAAAAAAGAAAGATATTCAACGAACCTTATGATATAAGAAGAGGTTTAGAAAAAGCTAAAGTTTGGACTGGGGCAAGATTTCTCGGTAATATTCTTAAACGTATCCTTGTAGTAATATTTGTCATAGCAATTATTGCCGTGGTTATTATTGGGCTCATATTTGTTTTTAACTTAGTGCAGTCAGGCTCTGCACAAGTAGCTGTTGCAAATCTCGAAGCTGTTTTGAGTAATACACCTATAGGTAAATTATTTGGGCTTACTTTTGTAAAGTCTACACAGCCATCAAAGTTATTTACAGGAATTTCATGGGAATCAGAAGTTGAAAATAATAAAGAAAACGAGGATCTCGGTGTAAGGATAACAAAGCTTAGTTCCGATGCCCAGTATTTCTCAGGAGACCCAATAACAATAGTTGGAGAAGTAAGGGCAGCAACACCAGCAGACACAACCACTTTGAATATAAAATGTAAGCTGAAAGATTACACCGGCAGTATCGATGTAACGCCTGAAGAAATAACAGTATACAAGGGAAAAGTTGAATCTATCAAGCCAATATGTAAATTCAATGATGGTATTACAACAGAAAAGGACATAAAATCAGTGATAGCAACCATGGATTTGTTATACGATTTTAAGACAAGAGCTTATCTTAAAGTGTATTCCTTAACAAAATCCCAGAAAGAGGTTGTAAAAGACCTATTTGAAGGAATATCCGAGCCAAACTTAAAAAGTGACAATACTATTTCTTCAGTAACAGAAAGAGGTCCAGTAAATCTTGGTATAGGCCTAGAGAGCCAGCCTTTATCAGAAGACAGTACATTTTTTGGGGTGACAATAACAAACTCCGACTATTACGGCAATATTAATGAACTTAAGCAGATAACCTTACAGCTTCCTCCAGGCATAGAGCTTAATACAGAAAAGAACTGTGCTTTTATTTCAACAGGAACAACAGAGGATGGCTATGCAACTTATGAGCTCACAAGCGACTCCCTAACAGGATTCAATATAGACTGCTCCTCAAAGTTATTCAGCATAACAGAAAAGGAGTGTATATTGCGCTATAAAAATAAAAAGACTTTCTTATGCAATATAAAAGTAACAGATACCCCGCTTAAAACAAGCTACATCGGTTCTATTCTTGCAGAAGTTTGGTATACTTATTCAACAAGCAGGGATACAGCAGTGGAGGTGTACAAGAAACAGGTAGTATCATAGAAATATATTTAAATAAGTTTAAAGTTGATATTGTATAATGAATAACATATTAAAACTGGTAATCTTGATAGCCCCATTATTATTCATTGCCCAGTGTGCTAATTTAGGATTTAGGGGGGCAACCTCTTCAGGACAGGGAGTTGTAGCCAAATTCCTTGAAAATCAGCCGCCAAGGGATGTTTTATATGAAGGCCAGAATTTTAGGGTTGGTTTAGAGCTGACAAATTATGGTCTTGATCCTGTAAATGCATTAGTCTGTGTTTATGATACCCCTTCGGATTATTTTGGGGGAATATCTTCAAATGTCTGCGAGCAAATTGACATTAAAAAAGCAGAAAAATCTGAAAACAAAATAATTCCTGAAATTCAAAATACTTTCTTCCCAAGCGAATCTCAGTCATATTTTTACAGGCAAATAACAAAAGGCATGTCAACAAATATTCTTGCAGATGTTTACTATCCATATACAACCAGGGCATCTGCCCAAATATGCCTTAAAAAAGATACAACCATAAAAACACCAGGTGTAAACTGCCAGATGTCATCTTCCGAAACCCTGGTCCAAGATCCAGCGCCATTAACAGTATCCAACTTAAAAAAAGATGTAATCCCCCAAGGCAACAATCAAATCCTTCTCTTGCTTACATTTAATATGCAGGCCTTTGCAGGAGAGATATTTGACAAGGATAAGATAGGCATAGGGACAATAAAAGATGAGGATAAGTTGGTAGATGTTTTCATAGACCTAAAGGGTATGCCACTTATTAAAAAATTTGAATGCAACCCAAATAAAGGAGGAAGAATAATATTTAAGGAAAACCAAAAAGTAATTAAATGCCAGGCTCTTTTAAATTTAGACCAGGATTACATAGTAAATCCGGTAGAAATCAAAGTAAGTTACGGCCATAAGATTGCAGTATCCACGGGCCAAATACCACTTGTAGGAGAAAAGGAGTTTATAGGTGAATAAGAATGAAAAAGGTGCTTATAATCATCTTATTGGTTGCTTTGTTGTTGACAGGGCAACAATGTGGAAAAAAAGAAGCTAAAACAGAAGGTCCTTTTGTAGGAGGAGTTAAAGGCGTTGATATATCTTTTGTTCAGGGTTACCCACTATCAGAATTTTTTGCATCAGACACAGTACCAGTCAAGGTTTTATTAAAAAATAATGGTGAATCTGATGTAAATGCCGGAGAAGCAAAGGTTAAGCTTTATGGTGTATACCTTCCTAGTTTTGGTTTGGCAGATGCGTATAAAGCAACAAATTCCTTATTAAGAGGAATTACACAATATTCTAAAGAAGGCAGTGAGCAAGAGGTTGATTTAGGAAATATAAAATATACACAACAAATAATAAACTTTGAGGATGTTACATTAAGGGCAAAAGTATGTTATCCCTATCAAACAAAAGTTCAGACAAAAGTATGCCTTGGTTCCTTGTCCGAAATAGAGAAGGGTGCAGAGCAGGTTTGCACTGTTACAGGGGAAAAATTGTCCCAAGGCTCGGTTTCTTCAGCCCCTATACAAGTTACATCAATTACGCAAAAGCCATTCTCAAGCAATCAGGTGCTTTTTGAAATTACAATCCAAAACAGCGGAAAGGGCAGTGTATACAAGCCAGTAGCATTGTGTGAGGATTTAGAGGACGCTATTAAGAGAGGTGGCTCAGAGAATATAGTAAGCATAGAAATAAATCCAGCAGACATAAAATGCTCCTTCCTTGAAAGCGAGTCCAATAAAGGAACAACAAGGTTGGTTGATAATAAAAAAACATTCACCTGCAGAAAAATAGTGGGATCAACAGGAAGCAATTACATACAAAATATGAACATGGATGTTTCATATAAGTACATAGAAAGCGCATCAACAACAACCAAGATAAGGGAAGGTTAGTTTTATTAATAACTTATTCTTTTTATATTTATGATTATAGCAGATTTGCATATTCATTCAAAGTACAGCAGGGCAACAAGCAAGGATTTAACTTTAGAAAATCTTGAAAAATATGCAAGGATCAAAGGACTTGACATTCTTGGGACAGGGGATTTTACGCATCCTAAATGGTTGGCCGAGCTTAAACAAAATTTGATAGAAGATGAATCTGGAATTTTAAAAACAAAAACAGGGTTTAAATTTGTATTATCTACAGAAATTTCCTCCATCTATACGCAAGAGGGTAAGACCCGAAAAATTCATCAATTGATTCTTGCTCCAAATTTTGATATTGTAGCCCAAATTAATGAAATGTTATTAAAATGGGGGAGATTAGATTATGATGGTAGGCCAATATTCGGAAAAAGTGCCCTTGAGGTAGTGGAGATGTGTAAAAAGGTTTCAAAAAATGTAGAAATTATACCCTGCCACATATGGACCCCTCATTTCTCCTTATTTGGGGCAAATTCTGGCTTTAATTCTTTAAAAGAATGTTATAAAGATCAGGCTAAGCACATATTTGCATTAGAAACTGGTTTATCTTCTGATCCAGCTATGAATTGGAGGCTATCAGAATTAGATAATTATAGTTTAGTATCTTTTTCAGATGCCCATTCGTATTGGCCATGGAGAATTGGGCGAGAATGTACAATTTTTGATTTAAAAGATATCACTTATGGTAATCTGATTAATGCTATAAAAAATAAAAATCCAAAAGAATTTTTATATACGCTAGAATTTTATCCAGAAGAGGGAAAATATCATTTTACAGGTCATAGAAACTGTAACATCAGCCTAAGCCCAAAAGAGTCGCTTAAATTAAACGATATATGCCCTGTTTGCAATTCTAAACTAACTATTGGGGTGCTTGAAAGAGTGGAAAAATTAGCAGACAGGCCAGAGGGGTTCCTTCCAAAAAATGCTATCCCATTCAAAAGCCTAGTCCCATTATCAGAACTATTATCAAAATTCTTTAATTTTAATATAGCCAGCAGGAAGGTTTGGTTGGAATATAATAAGCTTATTAATAATTTCAAATCCGAACTTAATGTTCTTCTTAATGTTTCTTACGAGGAATTAAAAAAAATAAGCGATGAAAAGCTTGCAGATTTGATAATTAAAAATAGGGAAGGAAAATTAAAAGTAACGCCTGGTTATGATGGTGTTTATGGGGAACTTATATTAAATAGTAAAAAGCAAAAAGATTTAACAGAATTTTAGCCAATATATCCTAATTTTTGATCCTGGCTTTTATCAACCTTTATTTCCTCTAACTTCTTATTCAATTTTGGTAAATCAAACTCATTTTTGAATTTTTTTACTTCCTCTTCGAAATCCTTAAAATTCAACCCAAGCTTGAATTTTTTATCCAACATCTTTAAAACTGCTTTTGCCCCATTTAATCCAAAGTATGCAGGATGTCCAAAAGTTTCAGCAAGTATACTAACCCCTGCTATATTAAAATTTTTTGCTAAACCAACAAGAACGCCATTAACGCCAATTATAGGCCCCCTTAATTTATCTGCATCATTAATTATGTTGTGTACTGCATACTTTTTAATTATATTCTTATCATTCCCAGTGCAGTAAATTTTAGGGTTCTTTGGTATATTCTGTAGCCCTACGCCTCCAATGGTAATTATCTCCTTGCAATTATTTTGTTTGCACAGCTTTAATACCTCCTCACAAAATTCATAACAGCTTACTTCATCTAGCGGTTGGACATCTCCAGCAACAAAAAAAAGTGTTTTGCCACCAGCTACCTTTTTATAAATTTCTATGGAAGGAAGTTCAACAATATTATCTTCATTGATGAATACAAGATGTGGTAGTTTTGTACTGTAAAATCTTGCTATTTTCTCAGCTTTAAGGTTGTCTATTAAAAAATCAACCGCAATTTTTCCAACGCTTCCTATTCCAGGCAAGCCTTCTATCAAAACCATATTCTTTGGCTTAACATACCTTTTAACTTTTATAACCCATCCCATTTTTTGTACCTTCTTCTATATTCTCCATACTTATCTTCTAAACTAAACTTTCCCGGTTTTGGTGAGGCGGTATTTGATCCGCATATCTTACACACATTTAATAAAGTGTATACTTGGCATTTACTGCATTTAAGTATGTTATTCATTACTCTTTTAAAAATTCCCCTTCACCATATTTTTTAATCTCATTTATTATTTTGTTAGCGCTATTCTTTAAGGTTTCTTCGGCTGCCTTATAATTATTTGCTGTAACAGATATCCTATACTTTGGTGAACCTATATATATTATTTCAACCTCCTTCCCCCCAGCATTTGTTAAGGCTTTTTTTATTACATCTATACCATCAGGCTGGTAGCTTTTAAGCACAAGATTTCCACTAACTCTTACTTCCTTGGGCTTAACTTTTTCTTTTATTAATCCATATACAATATCTATAAAATCTTTTGGAATATCAATGTTTTTTAATTCATCCCTGCCCTTCTCTAACATCTCCTGCAGAAACACATTTAAACTGCCATAGTTCTCTATTATTTTATAACCAAAATTATCATAAACCCACTCCAAATCCTTTTTAAGTTTAATTGCGACAGTTTCAAATAATCTTTCTGCCTTCTGCTCTTGCTTATATTCATTATTTTTGTTTATTCTTTCTGATATGGAGACTCTTCTCAAGGACAAGTCTATGCGCCCATCCTCTTTATTAACACCAAGCACCTTGCATACAATCTTTTTACCAACTTTAACAAAATCACCTAATGTTCTTATTCTTCCTGGGCTTACTTCTGAAATGTGTATCATCCCATCCCTATTTTCATATTCATCTAAGTTAACAAATACAGAGTGATACGATATCCTTTTTACAGTGCATAAAACAAGTTCGCTAGCCCCAGGAAATCCACTTTTTTTATAAAACATGTTTCTTTTTATAGCTTTTTCCAAAAAGCCTTATTCTAAAACCTCCATTATTCTGGCCTTGATCTTTCCCTTTCCCCCGCCTGGTTCAGCTAGGATTTTATCACAAACTAAACATTTAATAATAGTACTATTCTTTCCAAATATTATTTGTTCATTTTTACATTTATTGCATCTAACCTTTACAAATTTGCTTGTAGTTTCTCTTTTCACTTTATCTCCACCTTTTTAATCCTGCCACCACTCTTGATTATACTTTTACCACATACCTCGCATTTTAGCCTTAAATTCATTTTTTTGCTTCCCTTAGCCCCTGCCCTTTTTGGTTTGGTTGGCTTGCTTCCCCATCTTCCTTTATTTCCATATCCAGTACCTCTCCCCCTTCCCATAGCTCTTTGTATAGACCCTTTTTTTAATGTTCCTCTTTTGCCTCCCCCCTTGGCTAATAAGATCTTATGGTTTGTACTTTTTTTGCAATAGGGGCAGTAAGTTTTTCTTGACTTTGGGAATTTCATATTTCCTCAGCTTCTTTATTTTCGATAAGGATGTCAGCCACTTTTAATGGAAGATTTGCTACATCCTTGGCCTTGAATGGTCCATAGGTATTTAAATCTTCCCCAATAAAAGAAGAAACCTCTTTTACAAATCTCACAATCTTTAAGTTATCTATGTTTTTCTTTAGTTCCTTCACCTCTTTAACAACATTCTTTTTGGTTAGCATCTCATCAAATACAATAGTCCTTATATTTTTTAACTCGTCCACGACATTGTTATATGCCACCATTTCTTTTTTTAGCATGTTTGTATAATCTTTCTTTGTATTAGACCTGGCACAAAACAAGGCTAACTGCATGATTTTAGCTTCTCTTTTGTCGTATAACTCTTTTAGCATTCTTCTAAGGTTGTCTATTTGTTTCTGTGTTTTTTGAAGTTCGCTTGAAAATAAGCTTTCCTTATCTTTTTGTGAATTTAGAAAATGTATTTTTTCACTTAAGTAATTAGCAACATTATCGTAGAAATTTTCATCAAGTTTTTGTAGCTCTTCTTTATACTTTTCTCTCCTTAAAGTCTCATAAATTGTTTCATAAGTTATAACAACATCGTCTGCCATGGTAATACTCACAAACTTCCTTTTAAATGTTTTTTTGTAATGAAATAGCTATTTTTATAAGCTCTCTTCCCCCCACTAAACCAAGTCTTCCACCCCTACAATCTTTTTCTGAAAACTTATTTACATTATCCCTTCCGTTTCCATAGACCAAAACAGGAACAGGATCCCTTGAATGAGCCTTTAGCCTGCAGGGTGTTGAATGATCTCCTGTAACAGTTATTATGGCCTTAGCTTTTCTCAAAATACTAAAAAATTCTCTGTCTATCCTTTCTATTATTCTCTTCTTTTGAATAGGCTTGTTTTTATGGCCAAAGATGTCTGGGCCCTTTATTTGTATATAAACATTGTATTTTTTTGATAAATTGACAATATTCAGGGCGTCTTTCCTGTAATCTCTTTTTTTTATAATTTTCATTCCACTTATCTTTCCAATTGCCTTTTCAATAGGCATATCCGCTAATAATGCCCAATCTATCATTCTTTTTAACTTCGGTAAATTTTTGCTTGCACCCCTAGTAACAATCGCTATGCCTTTTACTATTTTCTTGCTTTCATTGACAAATCTATTGACTATACTTGCAGTTTCTTTTGCATCTTTGCTTAAGGCTTTACACTTTCTTATTTTCATATTTTTTCTTACAGGAACAGCGCTAGTCACATAATTTTTTACAATGTTATAGCCAGGGTGTGTATTGCTTACCTTATCGCTTCCATTCCCTAAAATAAGAACTGCCCTATGGCCAATTGTATAAATTAGCTTATGTTTAACCCCTAAGTTTGTTTTATTTAATTTATTTAAGATTATATTCCTTATTTTTTCAGGAACATAGGCTTCTATATCATTTATGACATCGCCTTTAACCTTGACAAAATTGCATCTCAAAACAACATTTCCCTTTTTGATTAATTTTCCAGCACCTAATGCCTCTAAGATTCCCCTCCCCGTATAGCTCTTAAATACATCATTTCCAAGGATTGCTATCGTTGCCTCGTCTGACTCTGGAGCTATATTTTTGTTTATAGGGTACATAATACCACATATCCCATTTCTGGCTAAAAAATCAAGATTAGGTTTAAAAGCAGCTTCTAATGGTGTTTTATTTCCAAGGATTTTGCATGGTAAATCTCCAATACCATCAAGAACTACAATAATCTTATTCATATGAATATTTAAATCCTCATTCTTATAAAGTTTTCCCATACAAACAGCTTGTCAAAAAATATATAAACCAAGTGCAATTTAAATAATAAATGTTATTCAATAAAAAAAGAAAAAAGGAATTTGTAAATCTATTAAAGCACGTGCACGAATTACTAGACGAGGGTAAATTTGATGAAGCTTCAGCTCTTTATAATAAACTTAAAACAAGATATGATTTATTACCAAGATTAGAAAAAAGTGAAAAAATGAAAAAAGATATTGAAAGCCTAAGCAAACAGCTCCTCCTTTACTTAAAAATAAACGAGGCAGGTATACTCATAAAAAAAGGAAAATTAGATATGCTAAGGCAAAAGCTTGGTGAACTAAGAGTCTTTTTAAATGAAGTAAGCATTAAATTTCCAGAAGCATTTAGGTTAATAAGATATGCAGATAAATACTACAAGTTCTATTCGGATATGTACAAAAAAAGGTGCTACGAAACGAACTTCTATGCAAAGCTTAGGAAAATAAGAAACTTAATAAAAAAGGATAAGATAAATATGGCAATCAAGGAATACCATAATCTCCTGCAGTATTATCAGGTGATTCTTGAATATAAAGATGTAAGCGAACTAAGGCCAATTTTAGACAGCCTTCTTGATACTTTAGAAATAAAAAAGTTAGAAAAACAGGCTAGGGAAAAGATAAATCCGGTTAATTTAAAAATCCAGGAAATAAAAGAAGATATTTATATACCAAAAAGAAGGATTAATGCAACAAAGACAATAAGTTTCAACCCTCTTTTTAAAGACTTTTATGCCCTTATCAAGAAAAATAAATATCAAGAAGCTAGTATGCTACTAAACAATGTTTAACTTCCTAAAAGAAAAAATAAGGAATGCTGTTTCTAAAATAACAAAAAAGATAGAAACTAAAGCAAAAGAAGAAGTAATCGAGAAAATAGAAAAGCCTAAAAAAATAAAAAAAGAAAAGGTTAAGGGGGAAAAATTAGTAGAAGCAAAAGAGGAGAAAAAGGAGGTTAAAGAAGAAAATAAAGGCATCTTTGCAAAACTAAAAGAAAAAATAACCACAACAAAAATAGACGAACTGCAATTTACAGATATTTTTTGGGACTTGGAACTTGCTTTACTTGAGAATAATGTTGCAGTTGAAGTTATAGAAAAGATAAAATCAGACTTAAAGCAAAATTTAGTTGATAAGCCATTGAAAAGGTCAGAAATTGGAACTATAATAAAAGATTCTTTGCTGGAAAGCATTAACTCTCTATTTGATGTTGGAAAAATAGATTTAATAAAAAGAATAAAAGAGAAAAAAGAAAAGCCATTTGTAATTGTTTTTGTAGGAGTAAACGGCAGTGGCAAGACAACAACAATAGCAAAGGTAGCAAGCCTATTACAAAATAAAAAGTTAAAATGTGTAATAGCAGCTGCAGATACCTGGAGAGCAGCTTCCATTCAGCAATTGGAAGAGCATGGTAAAAATCTTAATGTAAAGGTAATAAAGCACAACTATGGAAGCGACCCTGCTGCTGTTGCTTTTGATGCAATAAAGCATGCAAAGTCAGCAAATGTAGATGTTGTCTTAGTTGATACAGCAGGAAGGCAACACAGCAATACAAACCTAATGGAAGAGATGAAGAAAATAATCAAGGTTACAAATCCAGATCTAAAGATATTTATAGGAGAAGCAATAGTTGGTAATGATGCTGTTAATCAGGCAAGCGAATTTAATGAAGTCATCGGCATAGATGGGGTAATACTGACTAAACAAGATATTGATGAAAAAGGAGGAGCATTTATATCCATAGGTTACATCACTAAAAAACCAATAATATTTATAGGAACTGGCCAGGAATATAAAAATTTAGAGGAGTTTGATAAAAGTAAAATAATAAAGAATTTAGAATTAAACTAGGAGGATAAACATGGTAGAAGGACGTTGTATGCGTTGTAAGCAACAGAGAGAAATGAAAGATGCACAAGAGACTACAATGAAAAATGGGTTGAAAGCAATGAAAGGTGTTTGCTCTGTATGTGGAACAAAAATGTTTAAAATTATAGGCAAGAAGTAAATCTTCTTACTTTTATACTTAATTCTAAATGTTTATAAATCCATTTTATATAGCATAAATATGGTATTAGAAAAGCTAAGCAACTCATTGAAAGATACACTAAAAAAGATAGCCAGGGCTGTATTTGTTGACGAAAAGCTAATAGATGAGTTAGTAAAAGATATTCAAAGAGCCTTACTCGCTGCTGATGTGAATGTACAGCTAGTTTTTGAATTAACTAAAGATATTAAAAATAGAACATTAAAAGAAACCCCACCAAAAGGTATAGAACAAAAAGAGTATTTAATACAAATTGTTTATGAAGAATTAGTTAGGTTTTTAGGGGAAGAAAAATCTGAAATAAAAATAACTAAGAAACCGTTCAAAATAATGTTTATAGGCCTCTATGGTTCTGGTAAAACTACTTCGATAGGAAAAATAGCAAAACATTACTTTAAAAAAGGTTACAAAGTTGCTTCTCTAGGTTTAGATGTTCATAGGCCAGCAGCTATGGACCAACTTGAGCAAATATCAAAAAGAGTAAATATTTCTTATTTTATTGATAAAAAAGAGAAAGATCCAGCAAAGATATATAAAAAATATGAAAATGACTTGAAGAAATTTGATATAGTTTTGATAGACACATCGGGAAGAGATGCATTAAGTAAAGATTTGATAAAGGAAATTACAACTTTAAATAAAAAAATAAAACCACATGAGAACTTATTAGTAATTTCAGCCGATATAGGTCAAGCAGCTGAAGCACAAGCAAAAGCCTTCCACGATTCTGGAGCTATTACTGGAATAATTGTAACAAAATTAGATGGGACAGCAAAAGGTGGTGGTAGTTTAACAGCATGTAATGTAACAGGAGCAAAGATAAAATTTATTGGTGTTGGGGAAAAACCAGAAGACTTAGAAGAATTTAATCCAAAAGGTTTTGTTTCCAGGCTTTTAGGGATGGGTGATTTAGAAGCATTGTTGGAAAAAACAAAAGAGGCAATAACGGAAGAGCAGGCAAAAGATTTAGGAAAAAGATTCTTGAAGGGGGAATTCAACTTCATTGGTTTATACGAGCAAATGGAATCAATGTCTAAAATGGGTCCTTTAAGCAAGATAGTTGAGCTTATACCTGGCTTTGGAAGCTTGAATTTACCTAAAGAAATGCTGCAAGTCCAAGAAGATAAATTAAAAAGATGGAAATACGCCTTGCAATCTATGACAAAAGAAGAGCTAGAAAATCCAGATTTAATAGACAGTTCTAGAATGCAAAGAATAAGCAAAGGTTCAGGTGTTCCTGCTTCTGAAGTAAGAGATTTAATAAAGCAATACAAACAAAGCAAAAAGTTAATTAAATTTATGAAAGGTGCTGAAGAGGAGCAGGATATAACTAAGTTAATGAAGAAATTTAAAGGAAAGTTACCAAAAGGTTTTAAGCTATGAAAATTATGGCCCAAGGTGCAGAGGCAATACTTTATAGAGAAGGTAGTACATTAATAAAAGAACGTATTAAAAAATCTTATAGAATACCAGAGATAGATTCTAAAATAAGAAAACAATGTACAAGGGATGAGCATAAGTTAATGATAAAATCTTCTTCCTTAATCCCAGTTCCAAAAATAATTAATTATGATGAAAAAAACAATAAAATTACAATGCAATTTATCGAAGGTAAAAAATTAAGCGAAGATTTAGACAATTTTGATGATAAGAAAAGGGAAGAAATATGTAAGGAAATAGGAAAACAAGTAGCATTACTACACAATACAAACATAATTCACGGAGATTTAACAACTAGCAATATGTTGTTATCAGATAAGCTCTATTTTATTGACTTCGGCCTAGGTTTTATTTCTGATAGAGTAGAAGACAAAGCAGTTGATTTGCATTTATTGAAACAAGCTCTTGAATCAAAACATTGGAAACATTTTGAAGATTCTTTCAAATTTGTTTTAGAAGGATATAAAAAAAATATTCATAATTTTAAGGAAATCATCAGTAGGCTAGAAAAGGTTGAGAAAAGAGGAAGATATAAAAGAAAGATTTAATTCAAAACATTTTTAAACAAACTTTATTTCTAAACATTATAGCCCCGTCGTCTAGATTAGCTTTAAACTAAAGACAACGGCAAGGATAGAGGCCTTTGGAGCCTTTGACCGAGGTTCGAATCCTCGCGGGGCTATCCAAACATTTATAAATCTTAAATTAATCAAAATTCAATCGATAGATAGTCCAGCTTCGGCTTGGCTATGCTGGGGACTTAGCTAATTCTAGGTTTCCAAACAACCTAATATAATAAAAACCAACGAGGGATTTATATGGCAAGAAGATACTCAGGCAAACATGGTAAACATGGTAGTAAGAGACCATTTAGGAAAGCAAAGCCTAATTGGGTAAGGTATGATGCTAAGGAAGTTGAAAAATTGATAATAAAACTAGCAAAAGAGGAAAAAACACCCTCCCAAATCGGTCTCATCCTTAGGGATACTTATGGCATTCCAAATGTTAAGGAGGTAACTAATAAGAACGTCTCAAAAGTATTAAATGAAAACAAGTTATTGCAGGAACTACCCGAGGACCTTATGGCTTTAATAAAAAAACAAATAAAAATAGTTAAGCACCTTGAAGCTCATAAAAAAGATATGCCATCAAAGCGTGGTTTACAGTTAACAGAATCAAAAATACAAAGGCTTATAAAATATTACAAAAAAATAAATAAGCTTCCTAAGGAATGGAAGTATGACCGAGAAAAAATTAAACTTATAGCTGATTAAAATGGTAGTAGTACAACAAGCAATAAAAAAGAAAAAGAAAAAATGGTTTACAATAGTTGCCCCGCAGGAGTTTCGTAACTTTGAATTAGGAGAAACATGGGTATCAGAGCCGGAATCTGCATTGAATAAAATATTGGCAATAAATTTAACGACCTTATCTGGCGATATAAAAAGACATAACATACTGCTTTTATTTAAGACAATTTCTGTTAAGGATAGCAAGGTTATTACATTTTTAATAGGATACGAAACATCGCCATCATATGTAAAAAAAGCAATAAGGGCTTCTAAAAGCAGAATAGAAGAATCATTTTTATGTAAAACTAAGGATAATATAGAAATAATTGTAAAACCATTTATCTTGCTGAAATTTAAGCCACAAGGTTCTGTTCTTAAGGCCCTAAGGAAAAAATTAATTGAAGAGATAAAAAGTGTAGTAGTAAAACAAACATTCCAGGATTTTTTAGATTCTGTTATAACTATCAGGCTATTCAAAGACTTGCAAAAGAGCCTTAACAAAATATATCCTGTATCGTCCATCTTAATAAAGTCTATAAGGAAAATAGAAAAACAAAAAAAAGAAGAAAAACCACAAAAAGAAATAATAGCTACAGCTAAGATAGGGTAGTATTATAACATAAAATATATAAAGAACATTTTTATTTCTATACCAAGCCTCCGTAGCTCAGCGGCAGAGCAGCTGACTTGTATCTGATCTACTGAATAAAGATGATGTAAAGAGATCAGCAGGTCACGAGTTCAAATCTCGTCGGAGGCTTTTGGGCCCATGGTCTAGAGCCTTGAAGAAAAGCGGATAATGGTTATGACATCTGCTTGACGTGCAGTTAACTAAAAATTAGCACAAAAGGTCGAGAGTTCGAATCTCTCTGGGCCCACTATTTAAAATTGGCTTAACTCTTTTGGAACGTAAAGGTTCTTGCTTTCTACAATATTCTCAAAATAAAAACTAATTGGTTCTAAAAATTTCTTTATTATCTTATCTACATCATCACTTTCCTTAATTAAACCAATCTTGTCATTTATCATAACAGAAATTTCTCCGGAATTTTGGTATCTTTTATTTGGTTCTATTTCAAGTGATTTTAGGGCAATATTTTTAAATAATCTAGGAATCCCACTCTTACTAAGCATCCTTTTAACATCCTTTTTATCAGCCTTAATAGCCTTTTTGTGGTCTTTTATTATAAGTCTAAGCCTTTCTTCTAAACTTAAATCATTGTTATCATTAAATTTGTTAAGTTGTAAAAAACTTTTTATACGTTCAGCTATAGTGCATGTTTTTCCTGTAGCCATTCTATATAAAATACTTCCAATACAGTATATGTCACTAGTATTATCAGCTTTTTCAGCTCCAAGCATTATTTCTGGAGAAGTATATCCTGGAGTACCTGTTCTAGAACCCTCTAAAAAATCGTCTTCGCCTTCGATTTTTGCTATGCCTAAATCTCCAATTTTTACAAATCCATCATAGGTTAATAAAATATTTGATGGTTTTATATCTCTATGTACATACTCCTTTTCGTGCATATACTTCAACCCATTACAAATTTCATAAATAATACCCCCCATCACCTTTAGTGGTAATGGCTTTTTGATAATATCTAGTAATTGATCTAAACTTATATTACTCATGTAAGGCATAATTATTTCATTTTTATCATAAGTATGAATATAGATGAAGTTTTTATGGCTACCTAAAATATACATTAAGTATGCTTCTACATCAGCCTGTTTTTTAAACTGCTTTTTTATGTCTCTATCATAAGTATCTATAACGTCTTTCATTGATTTTACAAAAATGCTTATTTCATAATCTCCAAAATCTTTTTTTTGTACAGAAACATCACTCATACCACCACAAATACTTGGCCTTTCACGAGAATACTCTTCTTTAGGTGTAATATACTCTTCCTTGTATTTTTCTATAAGACTTTCTAGATTTCTCTTAATATCACTGTCATTTTCAATATGTTTTTTTCCAAAACCCCTACCTCTTTTTAGATATCTAATTCCATAAATGGCAGGGAGTATAGAGAGGCCAGAGGGAATTCCGTAATACTTTATATAATCTAATATACCACCTTCTTTTATGTTACTTAAACCTTTAATAAGAGAACTTTCATTAAATCCAACAGCCATACCTGCTAAAAGTCCACCAAGCCCGTAATATAATAAAGATTTCTTAAAGCTATCTTTTCTTTCAAGTTCTTTATTTGAAACATTTTCTTTATCTTTTTCTAGAACTTTCAATCTATCTTTTTCATTTTTATTTGTTCTAGCTATATTATGTATTATATCTTCTTCTATTTTATAATTATTTTTATCTAATTTTTCATGTTCAAAATAGTTCTTTATTCCATAATAGGCCGAAGTAGCAAGAGTTGCTAATGCAGCAATTTCGGTTGAGGCTTGGGCAGTATAATTTTTTAAGTTTTCTATAAACCCATAATCTTTTCCAGGGGTGTTTAATAAATAATCTAAACCAAGTCCAGCAGCAATGCCTAATGCAGCCCCACCTATAATAGTATATAAATTTGAGTTCTTAAGGGTTTTTTCTTTTATTTTATTAAGTATCTTATTTTTTATAAAAGAGGTATATTGCAAACCGTGTTCCCCGTATACATGTTTAAGGCAGTCTGCAACCTCATCCTCCGGGACCATCGGTTGTGTTACTCTGCGTATAAAATTGTTGTAAGCATATAAACTATCGTCACCCCCATCTTTTAGATAATCCTTAAAAAATTTAGCCACTTTCTTTCCAGTATTATAACTATCCTCATTTCTTCCAGACCTACCCATTTCCCTATAAAGCCTTGAAGAAAAATGTATGGCCTCCTGGAATTTTGAATCACGAAATCTTTTTTTCAAAGAATTTACTAAAGCCCCACCTGTTTTTTCTATGTTTGTACTTGTATCTGAATCAATAGAGGATTCGTCTAATTTTTTTTCGTATTTATCATCGAATACAATAGTTTGGGTATATTTATCTACCATAGTAGTAATAATTGATTTATTCTTATATATAAACCTTTCTATTTTTAACCACTAACAAGTAATTAAATATATTGGACTAAACCATAACCTTTATATTTATAGTGCCTTTTAAACCTATAATATGAAAAAAAGAGGGCAGGTTACTACTTTTGCCATTATTGCCATTATCATAATTATAGGGGTTATAACTGTGTTTTCTATAAGGAATTATATACTAAAAACCAGCCTTGAAAGAGAGCTGGAAAAATCAGTTTCAGTCCCTACGCAAGTAAAGCCAATTCAATCCTATATAACAAACTGCTTGACGCAATTAACCTCTGATGCAGTAAAAATAGCCAGTTTGCAAGCTGGTTATATAATCCCACCCATAGATTCATTGCCAACCACTCCTGTTAATCCTTTCTCAAATAAATTGGAGCTTCCAAACAACCTCAATATCCCATATTGGTTTTATGAAACTTCTAATGGAATACAGAAATCGCAAAAGCCAAGATTAGAAAGCATCGAGCTTGACATGGCTTCTTACATAAATGACAATTTTCCAAAATGCCTGGCTAATCTAACTTATTTTACCGAAAGCGGCTATGATTTTAATGCAAAAGAGCAACCATCTACAGAAGTTATTATTAAAGATGATTCTGTGCTTGTTGGGGTAACTTATCCCTTAGAAATCTCCCTAAAAGATTTTACCTTTGAATTGAAAAAACACCTTGCTTCTTTTGACACAAAACTCGGCCAGATGTACAAGATTGCTTCAAATATAATGGACAAGGAAAATAATGAAAACATTTTTGAGGAAAGGACTTTGGATATGTTAACAGTCTATGATATACCCTTTTCAGGAACAGAATTTGACTGCAATGAAAAGATATGGTCAAAGAAAGAAGTTATAGAAAAACTTAAGGAAATAATCTCTGTAAACATTGCTGCAACAGTTCTGAAGGGAACGCCATACACCTTGTCTAGTGAAGAAGGAAAATACTTTGCTATAGATGCAGGTAGTGTTAAAGGCATGAATGCTAATTTTATGTATGTTCAATCGTGGCCTATTGTAGTAGATATTCAGCCATCTGACGGAGATATTTTGAAAGGAGACATAATGACCAAGAACATAGGTCCAATGCTTGAAACAGCAGCCTCGGTAGTGTGCATAAATAATTATCACTTCATTTACAGCATAAAATACCCTGTTCTAATAACCTTGTATGATGACTCAGGCAACATCTTCCAGTTTGCTACAATGGTTATAATAAAAAACAACCAGCCAAAGCAAAATACAATTGCCCCGGAAGTTTATGAGACAAAGCCAATACTCTGTGAAAACCTAGTGACAGAAACAACAATTTACGCCCTAGCTCCGGATGCTCAGGGAATATTAAGGCCATTGTATGATACAGACATTTCATTCAAGTGTTTTACAACAACATGTACAATTGGAAAAACAGATTTGGACAGCAATAATGAAGCATCCCTTACAGAAAAGTTCCCAGCATGCCTTAATGGACAAATCATAGCGCAGAAGGATGGCTATTACAAGGGAACTGCAACAGTCTCAACTAATTATCCCTCATCAACAACACTTATCCTTGAACCTTATTACACTAAAAAACTTGATGTAAAATTAATAGAAAAAGACACTGGCCTTGTAAGAGATTTGTACGATGATGAAACTATTGTCCTAGAATTAAAAAACAAGGACAATGATTACTATACCTATGCAAGTTACCCATCTGAAACTGGTGAGCTTACATTGATTCCAGGATCTTATGAAATTTCAGCTTATGTAATCTCAAAGAGCGCTTACCCTATTATAATCAAAGGAGAAAAGATAAGAAAATGTGTAAAGGTTCCTGCAACAAGCATCTTAGGTATATTTTTAAAAGAGGAGAAATGCATAGACACAACCCTGCCAGAAATGATGATAGATCAAGTGATAAAAGGGGGCGTTAAGTTTGATTTTGATATAACGAGAAGTTTATTAACAGATAGCGATAAACTTACTGTATATGTTATGGTTGACAAAACCCCAACAACTTATGATAAATTAAGCCTAGTTTACGAATCAATAAGCCAAAATGCAAACAGCAAATATTTCAAGTATCCGGAATAAATTGAAAATATTTTTTATGCTCTTTTGTACTTTTTTGATAGTTAGCACTCCCTTTGAAGTTTATGCCCAACAAGAATATCCAAGAACACCACAAACAATTACAACACAATACAATCCAGAAGAACAGGGGGTTGGAGAGGCTATAAATGTAATAGTTTCAGAATATCAGCCGACCGTTGTTCCATCTTCAATAATAGAAAAGAATGATGTTCCAATCTATGTCTTTCTCAAGGGTGTAACTCCTGGAAGTGTGCTTTTTGGTGAAGGCTCTCCAACAACAGAGCCCTTTTATAACATACCATCAATTAAAAGCGTTGTAGTTTATCCTGATGATGTTTCAAGAAGGTATATTACAGGAACACCTATTTACATTCCACCAATAAGAACCTATCCTACCTTGGACAATCTGGGTTATCTCATAGTTAGCTTGAAGAAGATAGAAAAAGAGGCAGATGTTCCTGATAAAATAAGTCTTAATATGAGCATGCGTGTTTATTTTGATGCAGAGCGTGGCTTTGGTGATATATCAATGCAGGATTTAGCTCTCACAGAATTCAATGATGAATCAGCCTGGAAAGAAAGTTCCGAAAAGCAGGAGTTCTGGAAAGGCAAGGGTTATATCAGGGCATATGATACAACATCAACAAGCGCAAGAATAGCAGTTTACGATTCTTATCTAAATCAAATAGGCTCTTTTAAGCTTGACAAAGGTGATATATCTCCTATTGTAAGATTAGCAGGTTCATCTCCATTTTTCAATGATAATCTAAGGCTAAAGCTTGATGATATTTCTGGAATAGGCACCAAAGCAGAAGTCAGAGTCAGCGTTGGTAATAAGGTTTACAACAATAATCTCAAGGCAGGAATGCACCTTTACCCCGGATCGAGCTGGATCGTTGACGAAATAATAGAAGGAACAGCAACAAAAAGCGGTAAATATACAGAAAGTATAGTATTGAAGGATGCAGTCGGAAACAGAAAAACAATCTCAAAAACCTATGACTTCAAGGGAAAAAAACCATTCCAAATTGAATTAAGCAAAGCTGACTTTGGTGATATAGAAAATAGTGAAACAATTTGGGATAATATAATAAATTTAGTGCCACAACAAATAAAAGGTGCGACAAAACCAGCCATTGATAGTATAAGTAGATATCCTTTGGATAAAAGAACATATCTTAATGTAATAGCCTACCTAAAAAATAATCCAGTTCTTGCATCAGTGTGGAAAAAATTAGGCCTCAGCTTTGGGATTATTGAAATGTCTGATGACCAGATAAATGAGCTTGAGTCCCAAATATGCAAACAAGAAGTTATAATAAAAAATGATAACATACAAGACATAACACTCTCAAATTATGATTCATTCAAGTCTTATTGTACCTCTATTAATGAATTCAAAAATTTAATAGCCAATTATAAAAATTCTGGTTATGAAGGTAATGCCTACTTCCACATAGCCCAAGCTTATGATAATATGAAAGATATTGCAAAAACAGTCAATGCAGTCTCAAGAAAAGATCCCGAAGTTGAAAAAACAATATTTGACTTAAGAATACTTGCAAGGCATTACTACAAGAAAGTTCTGCCTTATACGAACAGCGACAAAGTCTTGCAAGCAAAAGAAAGACTGGATTCAATTGAAAAGGACTTAATTGGCAATGTTCAATTTAATGATGCTTTACTGGAAAATGAAAATGCAATAGTTAGGCTGGTGGATGTAATTCCGGTAACGCTTGCAGAGCAGCCAAGTGCCACAATAGAGATAGATGGAGAGTCAGGAAACTACTATAAGAATACAATTTTATTTAGTGGCAAGGATAGTAGCCAGGATTTTGTCTGGAAAATCACAGACTTAACAAAAAATAGCATAAGAGTCAGAATGTTTGACAAAGATAACAAGGTGATAGACTCTGTGAACCTTAAGCTTGGCAAGCCTGCAGAACTGTACTCTAAACTAGAAAGTGGCAAGCCAGTAAAATCAGAAGTAAAAAGTGTAAAAGTCATAAGCATAGACACAAAGAATGAAGCCCTTGTTACTGTTATTCCTGGCTCAGGTTATGTTTACTCTGAATCTTCTTTTACAATACACGTTCCTATTGAAAAAAGGGCAATAAAATGGTCCATGCAGGAAATAGACCGAAAAATAAACAAAACCCAGAAACAAATAGAAAAGCTTGATACTAATATCCGCACCCTAAACAATGTAGTTACATCTTGGAAAGCAACGTGCCTTGTTACCTTCGCTGCTTTGGCTGTTAAAAATTCCTTTGGCACACTATCAAGAAAGCAGGCAAGAAAAGACATCATGCAGAACTACAAAGAGAAATGTACAATGGAAATGGCCAATACAGGCAAGTCCTTTGATGACTGCATGGCTGATTATGCCGATGAAATAGAAAACAATCTGGATAAAGCCCAGTCAGTAATAGAAGATGTAAATAAATATATGTATAGCAAAAGTTATGAGAGCAATGAAGACTACAAGAAAATATCAAAGCAATTCCGGGATAATACAGGAATTTCAGTAATTACGCCTGAAGAAATAAGGGACAGGGAAAAATGGAAGCGTTACATGGATGCTGGTATTAGCAAAGAATATGCTGAAAAACAATACACAGAATTAAATAAAGAAATAGAAAAGAAAATTAAAGCTTATGATTTAGCAATAAAATCGTCCCCTGAATTGGAAACAGATGACTTTTCAAACAAACAAACAGAGCAAAGAATGTCATTTGTAACAAAATTTAATGATGCTTATACAACAACTTTGGATTATTTGGATAAGGGACAATTACCACAAACTGAAGTAACAAAAATAACTGAGGAAGTAGAAGGGGAATTTGGTGTTGGAGTCAGCATTTTACCCAAAGCTTACCAGGAAACAGAGGATACATACAATAGTTATAGTGTAACCCAGAAAGGAGAAGAATTAAGCATTATTGAAAAATCAAATTTGAGGCAGGCATCTATCCATGATTTGCCCGATTCAAAAAAGTACAAACAAATAAATTCCGATATAAGAAACATAGAAGATTTATTAACAAAAGCAAATGCCGAATTAGAGAAGCAACCTGTTAAAAAATTGGAATTACAACAACAGATTACAAACTTAAAATTACAAATATCCTCTCTTAACGATAAATTAGAGGAAAAGGCAAAAACAAAAGATGGTAAGACAATACTAACAAACGGGACTGCTTATTATGTTGCATCAAGCACACTTTACTTAGGCGACTTAGGTATAAGAAAAGATTATGCAAGCAAAGTAGCTGAATTTGATGATAAAGGAAGGCCCTACTGCGTCCCTACAGGTTCTGGAAATTACATGAAGGTTCTTGAATGGTCAGCAACAAGGGATCCTTTGCGATTTGAAGAATGGAATGTTGGCCGGGATGGGGCTATGTGTAGCAATGATGATGTGATAATTACTAGCCAAAGCCAATATAATGCTCCACAATTCAGAGACAGGTACAATAGGGCAATTAATGCAATGAATTCTATAAGCAACTGCAAGCAAGGAGAGATTATTAATACGCCAGCAGGCCAATTTGCATGTAGCCAGATAAGGTACAGGGCAACAGAGTCCATAAAGCAGCCATCGTGTCAGGATGTAATGGATCCAACGGATTGTCAAGTATTGTATGGTGTTTGTGACCCAGTAATGTGCCCCGCATCAAGAATGAATTTGGGGGGAAAGTGGCAGGTCTCAAATGTTGTTGAAACAGGAATTATCGGATCTATATTTTTGGGATTACCAAACTTCAATCTTCCATATGAGCCTGTTCCTATATGCCTTACAGGGGTTCTGGCTGGATTGAGAAATATTAGGTCACTGCTTCAAAGCTATGTGAGTTGTTTACAAACAGCCAAGGTTGAAGGCAAGTCTGTTGGAATATGTGATAATATAAGGTCTATTGGTGTGTGTGAAATGGTGTGGAGAGAAGCCATAGCTATCTTTGATTTGCATGGTGGCCTGATAAGTTTAATATCAGAAAATCTATTTGGCCAGCTCCAAGGCGGTGGCGAGTACCTTACCTTCCAAGATAGTTTACAAAATCTTGCAGACTCTGTCAACTTCTTCACAAAAGATTATGCCCAGAGTGCATTTGCAGCATTTGTAGGAAGGTCAACAAAGGAGATAGGTACTGAAATATGTAGGTCGGCTATTTACGGCAAGCTTCCTGAATTTGGCGACTTCTTCAACCAGCTTACACAACCAGAAAACCCACCACAATTCACAGCCTACTTTGATGAATCACCATGGACAACAGCAGGCTTGACTATCCAGCAGCCAAATATTATCACAAGTAGCTATGCAGCAAAAGAGCAGTCAAGATACCAAGTTTACTACCATATATATGCAGGAACCAAGCCCGTGTTTAAGTCAGGAGTTCAAAGAAATGAAATATCTTACTCAGTTTACTTAAGGGATGACTTGGGTAATTATATGTTTGTAACAGACACAGAAAGGCAGGTAAGGTTTGCAACCATTCCTGATGGTAATTCTGTTGATAAGTTTGTTGATGTAATCGGACCATCCCATTTGACTAATGTTTGTGTTGAAATAAATGGAGATGTAGATTGCGGATTTGGCAAGATATCTTCAGCATTCTCACTCAACTATCTTAATGATAAAATAATACAAGATGAACTAAATAGAAAAATAAAAACAGAAAAAGAATGTGCCCCAGATTACCCGACATCTACCCCCTCTTTGGGCAACTTTGTGCTTCCAGAACAATATGGCCTTATTACAACGGGCATTATAAGAGTATGTGCCATAACAAATCCCGGTGGTGGCAATAATCCTAGAGACTGGACCATGGTTGGAAGCTGCGGAAAAGATGAAGAAGGCCGTAACCTGGGGAATTGTTGGATTGACAGAAGAACTATAGACATTAAAAATAAGGCTTTGAAAGAAACCGTAGCAAAAAAACTAAAACTAGATGAAACAAAATTAACCAAGCAAAGCAAGGAGTTTGAGGAATTACAGAAAAAAATATGGGGGGTGGATGAAAGTAAAAAAGTGCTAAACGAACTTAATTTCAAATTTGATGAAATAGAAAAGGAATTAGATAAAGATCCGATAAAGCTATCTGACAATAAAGATAAAATATTTACCTTATTAGTAGGAGAAGTAAAAGAGGGAAAAACAGAATCTTATAGAGAGCTTCAACAATATTCAATAGATGCAAATTCAACAGCAGTAGCCCAATTTAGAATAGCTTATATTTACAAGAAATTGGGAGATTGGACTAAAACTAATGAGCCTTCAGAAGAGCAAATAGCAGAAGAGGCTAAAATAAAAGAGAAAGAAATAATACCTGTAATAGGTCCTTTTAGATGCGGAGAATGTGGAAAAGGAATTTTTAATCCGTGCGATGAGGAAGAATGTCATTCTTTGGGTACAATTTGTTATTTTGATACAAAACCTATTCCAGATGAATGTAAAGAATTGACAGGGCCTGAAAATATACAAACCTATATAAAAGATGTAGCAAAAGAATATGGAATTAACGATTTAGTAGCCTTAGCGCTTATCAAGCAAGAAAGTGGTTTTAATCATTATAATGCTGATGGTTCCATTAAAGAAAGTAATGTTAAAGATGAAAATAAAAAAGGAAGAGGAATTGCACAAGTTAATATAGAAACAGCAAGGACTTATTGCGCAGAGTTTGGAATACCTGAAAAAGAAATATCTTATAGTACAGAAGAAAAACCATTAATTCCACCTCCAAATCCTTTAGAGGAATCATCAAATAAGGTTGCAAAAGAAAAATTATCAAACATAGATATAAACTTAAGGTGCGGGTTGACGATATTAAAGAATTATTATGATAAATATGGGGAGACCGGTATTCCCGCCAGATTAATTACAAAATTTTGTCAAAGTAGTAGTATTGTTAAAAAATATAATGGTTACCGTGAGTGGAGTGCAGCCTTGCGTGCCTATAACGGCTTGGGCTGTGCTGAAGGCGCTGATATAGACTACGTTGAAAATATAGCACAACTAGCAAAAGAATATGCATTTCAAGAAAATAAATAAAGTGCGGGTGACAGGATTCGAACCTGTGAAGGCACTAAGCCAATAGGTCTCTTCTAAGCTTTTGATTAAACTTTTTCTAAAAACTTATCCTAAGCCTATCCCGTTTGACCGCTCCGGCACACCCGCTTAGAAATCTTACAATTGTTTAATATAAAAATCTATCTTCTTTTCCATGAATGCTTTTCTTCAGATTTTCCCGAGGTTTTTTCAAAAGGCTTAAATGATTTCTTATCTTCTCTTCCAATTATAACTTCTTAGCTTGGCAGTCTTTCCATAACCACAGCTGCTACACTTCTTCTTTCTTACGTGATAAGTTCTTCTGCCGCATCTTCTGCATCTGATAAAGTTCTTTTTACCAGACTTCTCACCCATAGAAGGAGTTCCCTTTGTCATTTTACTCAGGAGAAATCAGGACTATTGTATCGCCTCTGACAAAAGATGTTCCAATTTTTCTCTTTACCTCTCCATTCTCTAGTTCCTGTGCATCATCTAATACAACATTTATATGTATATCAAAGGACTTCAATTTCCCTACTATCTGCTTGCCATTTTTTAACTCTACGATTACCTTCTTGTTTCTGGCATTGTTTAAAGCATCTAATGGTCTGTCTTCTTCCATTTTAGGTTTAATGATAATAATAGTATTTAAAACTTTCCTTATTACTAAACATGCAAAAACTATATAAATAGGCATATCAGAATCTAAAAAATGGCAAAATCAAAATTATTCTCAAAAAGAAAGCCCAGTGGCGGAAGATACAGAGCGTTCAGGAAAAAAAAAGTTAAAGACATTGCTTCAGAGCCAACTCTTACTAAATTAGGAAAATCAAAATTAAAAAAAATAAGGATTCATAGCGCCTTTATTAAGATAAGAACACTGACTTCAGACACAGCAAATATTTATGACCCTAAATCAAAAAAATACAAAAAAGCCAAGATAATAACCATAGTTGAAAACCCAGCTAATAGGCATTATGTTAGGAGAAATATCATGACTAAGGGCACTATTATAGAAACAGAGATGGGTAAGGCCAAAATAACTTCTAGGCCCGGGCAGGAAGGAACAATTAACGCTATTTTAATCTAATAAATCCCAGATTTTATTATTCTCTCAAGTATACCATCAACCATTTTTATTTGTGTTTTTTTTCATATCCTATATTTTCTATTGGTTGTACTTCAATTATTTTTGATACCGGCTCTTTTCTTTGTCCAACTGTCACTTCATAACTATCTTTTTAACTCACCATTATGTTAAAATTAGTAATACAATCTATATTAGATCTTTCTAATTGTAACTACTCAAATAAAATAACACATAAAATAGAAAGCTTTATATATTACTTAATGCTTAAATTTATAAATCTTATCATGAGTTCATCGGGGGGTAGTAAATGCAAGCAAAATCTTCTTATGTTAAAAAGTGTCCTGAATGTGGCGGAATAAATCTTTCTCTAAACAAGGAAAAAGGAGAAGTTATTTGCAAGGATTGCGGCCTTGTTGTCGAAGAAAAGATGGTTGATTTCACACAGGAATGGCGTGAATTTGAGGATAAACCTTCTTCAAGGCGTAGAACAGGTCAGGCATTAACATACACTAAATACGACCGTGGCTTAGGTACAAGCATAGGACAAACTGGTGATATATATCAATTAGAAGGAAAAACAAAGAATAAGTTTTTTAGGCTTAGGAAATGGCAGTATCGTGTATCAACAGCAATAGAAAGAAACCTAAAACTAGCATTAGCCGAGCTTAAAAGAGTATCTTCATTCTTAAAATTGCCAAAATCAGTGGAAGAAGAAGCCTCTAGAATATACACAATGGCTGTTCAAAGAGGTTTAGTAAGGGGGCGTTCAATGGAATCTGTTGTTGCAGGTTCCTTGTATGCAGCTTGCCGTCGTTATGAAGTACCAAGAACTTTAGATGAGCTTTCAGAAGCATCAGGCATAGATAAGAAAGAAGTAGGTAGAACATACAGGTTTATTACAAGAGAGCTTAGTATAAGAATTTTGCCAAGCGATCCTGTTGATTACTTACCAAGATTCGTCTCTGCATTGAAATTAAGCGCAGACTCCCAAAGCAAAGCAGTCGAAATATTGCAAAAAGCCCAGAAAGCAGAGCTAACATCCGGAAGAGGGCCTATGGGAATAGCAGCTGCTGCCTTGTATGTTGCAGCCCTTCTTAATAATGAGAAACGCACGCAAAGGGAAGTGGCTGATGTTGCTGGTGTAACAGAGGTAACAATCAGAAACAGGTACAAGGAGTTATTGAAAGAGTTGAAAATAAAAGATAAATTAAAGGAAAAATAAAATGGAACTTGAATTAGACGAAGAAGCAATATTGGAAGAAAAAATAAAAAAATTAACTATAGATATACTTTATGACAGGGAAGATTGCTCTAAATTGGGAATAAACTATGTAAAAGCAGCAAATCCAACAAAAGAGATGATAGAAAAGGCAAAAAATTATGCTATAAAACTTTTAATAAGGGAAAATAGTTAAATATCGGTCTCCATAAAATCCTTCGCGCATTCAACACTGTTAAATATTTTTTTGGCCTCTTTTTTCATTTCATCCTCTTCTTTGTACCTTTGGCTAAAATGAGTTAGTATCAATCTTTTTACATTAGCCTTTTTTGCAATAGTGGCGGCTTCCTTTGGAGTTAGATGCTTGTACTCCTCAGCCTTCCTCTCGAGTTCATTTAGGTATGTTGATTCGCATATAAGCAAATCCGAGTCCTTAGCCAATTTCAAGCAGTTGTTACAGTAAGCAGTGTCAGCAATAAACGAGACTTTTATCCCTTTTTTAACAATAGTTGCATCCTTTGCTCTTATCTTTTTTCCATTCCAAGTAATATCCTCACCCTTCTGTAGCTTGCCTAATATTGGGTGTTCCTTTAGCCCAAATTTTTTTAAGTATTCTAAATTAATATTTCTTCTTTCATTCTCTGTTATAGCATACCCTAAACATGGAACAGAATGATTTAGTTTATAAGCAACTAACGAAAAATCCTTGCTTTTTAAAAATATTCCATCTCTTTTCAACTCTTTTATATTTATGCTTAAGTCGTGTTTGAATATAAAAGAGTGCATCAGTCTATTAAAATACTCCTTAGTTCCTATAGGCCCATATATTTCTAAAGTTTTATTGTACTCATTTGCCTTTAAGTATTGTATTAACCCAGCCAGTCCAATAACGTGATCCCCATGCCAATGGCTTATTAATATCTTCGTAATCTTAGTCGGCTTCAAGCCAGCAATTTTCATCTGCCTCTGCGTTCCTTCCCCACAATCGACAAGTATATTTTCATTCTTATAATTAACTAAAGCTGCTGACAAATTCCTTTCCTTTGTAGGCTGCATGCTTCCTGTTCCAAGAAATACGATTTTCATAATTTATCTAAATATATAACCTATAAAAACCTTTTTAAATCAATAATAATCAAAATATGTATGGCAAAAAAGAAGCCCAAGGCTTTGTTCACCGGGAAAAGAGTAATAGCCCCAGATAATGAGAAAACTCGCGAACTATACAATCAAGGAAGATACGGTGAGCCAATAGAAAACAAAAAATTTCAATATTCCCTTATAGAGGGCTTGTATTTATTGGAGAAAAAAGATATTTTTGTATATGATTCTAAAAATAAAAAAATATCATCTGAAAACTTTATAAAAAAGGCAGAAAAGCTTGAACCAAGGTTTTGGATAAGGTATTGTGTTTATAAGGACTTAAGAAAAAGAGGTTACATTGTAAAAACAGCATTGAAATTTGGTGCAGATTTTAGGGTGTATGACAGGGGAGTTAAGCCAGGCGAGGAGCATGCCAAATGGATCGTTTACCCGGTTCACGAAGCAGAGACCATGACTTTGTACGAATTTGCAGCTAAAAACAGGGTGGCTCATTCAACAAGAAAAAGGCTTTTATTGGCAATAGTTGATGAAGAAGGAGATGTTACTTTCTACGAAGCAAACTGGATCAGACCCTAATATATTTTATAAAACCATAAACTACTTATATCTCTAAATTTAATTTATTACATGCAAAATATAGAGGAATTAAAAAAGAAGGTATTGGATTTTGTAAGGCTTAATGGGCCAATACTTCCAGTCCAATTATCAAAAGTGCTTAATAAAGATCTAATCTATACCTCAGCCATTCTATCATCTTTGGTTGCTTCAGGATACCTAAAAATAACAAATGTAAAGATTGGCGGCTCCCCATTATACTATATAACAGGCCAGGAATATAAGCTTCAGCGCTTGAATAAATATCTCAAAGACCGGGAGCAAGAGGCATTTGAGTTGCTTAAGAACAATAAAGTGTTAAGGGAATCAGAGCTCCAGCCCGTACAAAGGGTGGCCTTAAGGGAGATCAAGGATTTTGCAGTGCAGATTCTGGCAAAGGACAATGATAAAGAGGAAATATTCTGGAAATGGTTCTTGTTGCCTGACCAAGAAGCAAAGAGCATAGTAAACAATATTATAAATAAAAAAGAGTTGGTTGAAAAAGAAGAAATAAAAGAACAAATACAGCCTAGAATACTAAATTTACCACAAAAGGAAATAAGGAGGGAATTATTTAAAAGGATTGAAGAAGAAATCAAAAAGCCAAAAATCAAAGAAGAAAAGAAAGTCTTATTCCATCATATAATTGACAACTTCCTCAAGCCAAATAACATAAAAATTCTGAACTATGAAGTTGTAAGAAAAGACCGCGAAATTAACATGACAATAGAGCTCCCAACAAGCATAGGCCCCTTGAAATTCTTTTTGAAAGCCAAAAATAAAAAAGCTATAAGCAATGCAGACCTTCTTTTAGCCAATAATGAAGCCCAGCAAAAGAACCTCCCAATAATATTTTTAACAACAGGTAAGCCAACAAAAAAATATACAGAATTTATTGAAAAAAACCTGAAAAACCAGTTAATTTTTAAGCAAATCGACCAATAAGAATAATATTATAAGGCTTATTAGAACTGAAACAATAATAAACCTTGTGCTTAACTTGAACTTTGAATATTCAACTTTTGTTGGTATTATGCAGCTGGTATTAAACAAATCAAGAGAAATACTATACAGCAGCTCCAAAGCCCTTTCAGCCTCATTAATTGGTATTAAAGAATCCTTGCTAATGAGCCATGGTTCCCATTCCCTTTCAGCAGCTGTACTTGCATAATACAAACTTTTGTTCAAATCGTATTTTTGCTTGTTGCACTTTGTTTTTAATTCATAGTTCTTTGCCTGGTTCTCAAATTTTGAATGCAAGTCATAATCCTCTCCGCTAATGTAATGCGGAGCAACAAAACTATCGCTTATGTAATGAGTCATAACACCAAAAGCATAACTGGCATTGTTATAGTCTCTTTTTTCATAAGACACCTTTGTTTTATTGAACCATTCTCCAGCTAATTTGTAACTTGGCGGATAATGGTGTAGCCTGTTATTCTTGAATACTTTATCTGGGGCTATGCTACCTTCTTTAATCAAGGTCAAGTTTAAGTTGCCTTGCACATCAATCTGGAAAGAGTCATAAACCTTTTCAGCCAGCCCCTGATGTACGCTCCACCCCCATGCAACAGTGCCCGGCAAGTATATTAAAAAACATAAGATTATTAAGATAGTGTTTATTTTCATAATACTATTAGCAACAACTTATTTAAAAGAGTTTACAAATGAAAGAATATATATTTGTGCTAGGCAGAGATCCAGAGATTTCCTTAGCAGAGCTTATATCTTATTTTAATTCAAGAAATGTACAATATAAGCTCAATCACAAATCTAAACCTATAGCAGTATTCTCCTTGCCTTTGCTGGACTTCAAAAAGCTAATCTCTAATTTAGGCGGAACAGTAAAAATAGCTGAAGTAGTTTCATCTTCCCATAACCCAAACGAAATAGAATACAGCCTTGAACATAATCTTAACTATGAAATTAGGGATAAATTAAGGTACAGCATAAGTTATTACGATAAAAAATTGCTCTCTTTTGTCGAGTCTTATCTAAAAAACAGGTTCAAAAAAGAGGGAATAAGAGCTATTTATAAAAAGCCAAGGAGGAAATTTACAACACAAGTGATGCCCTCAAAACTTATAAGCAGAAATATCCTAGAAACAGGTTTAGAATTAATATTGTATAGGGATTACATTGGAAAAACAATTGCTGTATTCAACCCAAAAGAGCATATTCAAAGGGATTTGCAACGGCCTGTTAAGGATTATTCCAGATCAATTTCAATAAGGCTTGCAAAAATGCTAATAAATCTTAGCCAGATTAGAGAAAATGGAATATTGTTAGACCCATTTTGCGGAACAGGCATTATCTTACAAGAGGCCTTACTTCTCGGCATGAATGTTATAGGCATAGACATAGAAAAATCTTCTGTTGATGCTTCTAAAAAGAATTTGGAATGGCTGAAAAATAATTACAAGATAACTAATTCTTATAACCTGATAAATGCGGATAGCAGGCATCTTTCTAATTATATAAAAGAAATTGACGGGGTTGCTACTGAGCCGTATCTGGGGCCATTGCTAAAACAAAAAGTTACAGAAAATGAAGCCAAAAAATTAAAAGTAGAAATAGAAGAGCTTTACTTTAGGGTATTGAAAGAAATTAAAGGAGTATTAAAAAGAGATGGCAAAATTTCTATTGTTGTACCAGTGTTTAAAACAAAAAAAGGCAAAATATTTTTAAATATGGACGGAATTCTAAGGCAGTTGAATTTTAAAATAATTAATCTTGATAACATCAATCTTCCCCTTAACTATTTTTTAAAAGAAAGCAAGATTGATAGGCAGATATACATTTTAGAGCACAGTAAGATTTAAATATCCCTCATCTTAGAATAATTAAAACATGGGAAGAATAAAAACAGCAGCTATCAAGAGAGTAACAAAAAAGCTTTTATCTACTTATCCTGATAGATTTAAGGCCGATTTCGAGCATAATAAAAAATTAGTAACAGGGCTAATGGATGTTCCTTCAAAAAAATTAAGAAACAGAATTGCAGGTTACTTAGTTAAATTGGTAAGAAACGAAAAAACAAGTTGATAAGGAGGTACAACAAAAATGGAAGAAGGACAGGAGAAAAGCATAGATGAACATACTGTGTTTATAGGAAGCAAACCCTTTATGAATTACGTAACTGGGATCGTTATGCAGTTTACAACACAGAATTCAAATGAAGTATTGATAAAAGCAAGAGGAAAATTCATAAACAGGGCAGTAGACGTAGCAGAAGTGGCGGTAAAGAGATTTTTAGTGGGCCAGATAGCCATTAAAGACATAAAGATAGACAGCGAAGAATTTAAGAATAGTGAAGGAAGGAATATTAGGGTAAGTACAATAGAAATAGCTTTGATTAGGAAATAACTCCCTTCCCTTTTATTTATCATAACCTTTATAAACAAGTAAATAGAATTCTATTTTAAAGAGGTGATTATTATCAAAAAAAAGAAGGATGGCATATTGCCGCACCAGTTTAGGTGGCTCTTATTCTTATTGGTATCCTTATTTATCATAGGAACACTAGGTTACACTCTTATCAAAAGTGTACCCCTTAAACAAGGTCTTGTGATGACCTTAGAAACTCTCTCTTTCTCTAGCGAAGAGGCTACATCAGCAATCGAAAGAGCCCTTCAGTTATTTTTGCTTTTATTCGGTACTTTTATCTTATGGTTTACTTTATGGGGAATGTTTGACTTTATATTAGAGGGTAAGTTTAATGACTATTTTGGGAAGGTGAAAATGATGAAAAATATCCAAAAACTCAGAAATCATTATATAATCTGCGGTGCAGGTCGTGTTGGAATATGTGTCGCCAAAGAACTAAAAAGTAAAGGCAAGGATGTTGTTATAGCAGAAAGAGATCCAGCCTTAGCAGAAAAGTTGGCAGAAAAAGGTTATTTGGTAGTCCAAGGTACATCAACAGACGAAGATACATTAATAAAGGCTGGGATAAAGTATGCAAGATATTTGGTAGCGGCAACAGGGGATGATGGCAAGAATATCCTGATAATTTTGACAGCAAAAGAGCTTAATCCAGATATAAAGATAGGAGCAAGGGCAACAACAGAATCAATAATACCTAAACTCAAGCATGCAGGAGCGGATTATATAGTACTGCCTGAAGTTATTGGCGGAATACAGCTTGTTGAAGAGATGCTGGATTAAATGAAAGTAAAATAATGGGATTACATTATTTTTCAATAAGCGAAGCAGAAAAATATTGTCCAGAGCATGAATGAGTTAATGGGAATATGCATGCCAGAAAATTGTGGATTAAACTAAGCGATTTCAACTAATTTTTTTCTTGATTTTTCTCCTTTTATTATTTTAATTTTGTTTCTTTTAATTTTGAAATAATCTGACAAAACTTCTATTAGTTCTTTATTTGCCATGTTTTCTATTGCTTGTGATTTTACATGAACCTTCAACTTATTTCCTTCTTCAGAAATAGAGACTTTCTTTGAATTAGGGATTACTTTTACTTCTATTATCATACGTTTTATAGTGCAATAGTATTTATAAATAATGCCTGAGACCGGATTTGAACCGGTGACGTCGGCCTTATGAGAGCCGAGTTCTACCAGGCTGAACTACTCAGGCATAAAGGAAAGAAAAATTGATTATTTAATAAACTTTCTAATTTTTTCTGCTATTTTAGTCATCTCTTCTTTAGATATTTGTTTTATGTTATCAAACTTAATTGCATTGCCATGTCCATCATCTTTAAATCTAGGAACCAGCCAAACGTGGGCGTGAGGAATCTCTTCTCCTAAAACTAAACTTACGACCCAATCAGTATTAAGTGCTTTTCTTATTGCATTGGCTACTTTTCCAACAATTTTATAATAACTCTCAATATCCTTAATGTCCCAAACCCACCTGTAGTGTTTCTTGGGTATAACTAAAGTATGTCCTGGATTTCTCGGATTTATGTCTAGAAAAGCAAAATATTTTTCATCCTCGTAAACTATATGGGATTGAATATCCTTTTTGGCTATTTTACAAAATATACAGTCCATATATGTTAATAAACTGCTTTATTTATTAATATTTCCTTTTAAATATTTAATGATTTGCCTAGATAATTTTTTACTTTTTCTATAGTTGTTTCAGAGCCATGCCCAAGCAGAACTTTTGTATTTTCAGGGAGCTTGAATAATTTATTTTTTAAGGAAGAGATAATTCCATCGTAGCTCGAGCCAGCAAAATCAAATCTGCCAATGCTCCTAGCAAATAATGTATCTCCTGAAAATAAGATACCTTCCTCTTTTATGTAGAAAGCTACAGAGCCTCTTGTATGGCCAGGCGTAAAAATTACTTTTATTTTTAAGCCGTTTAATTTTAGAATTTCATTGTCTCTTAAGGATTTATCAGCTTTCACATCTGTTCCATAAGGCACAGTTAAATCTTCTTTATTCATATAAATAACAGCATTAGTCTTTTCTTTTAATAATTTTAAACCCTCGGTATGGTCAAAATGTCCGTGTGTTATAAGAATTGCTTTTAATTTTATTTTGTTCTTTTCTAAATACTCTAAGATAACTTCTGGCTCTTGGCAATCTATTAATATTGCAGATTTATCTTGTATTAATAAGTATACATTTGTTGATATTGTTCCCATAACAAATTTTTTTATTATCATTTTTACTGGACCAGCCGCGATTTGAACGCGGAATCCCCGCCTTGCGAAGGCGATGTTCTACCAAGTTAAACTACTGGCCCAAAATGGACTTGGCGGGATTTGAACCCGCGACCCCTCGCACTTCGGTTTTCAATGCCGAGCGAATGCTCTACCGGTCTGAGCTACAAGCCCATTAGAATAAAAATCATAGAATTACTTTATAAGTTTTCCTGCATTTTCAAACCTAATAGTACCACATAGTAGTTCAGATAAAGTTTTGTTTAGGTCATTAATTTTAACTCTTATCTGTTTCATGCTATCCCTATCACGGAAGGTTACATCGTTCTGCTTCAAGCTATCAAAGTCTATAGTAATTCCATATTTGATTCCAACCTCATCTATTCTTCTATATCTTCTCCCTATACTACCTGATTCATCATAAACTACTTTAAACTTAGAGCTCCTCAATAAGTTATAAATGTCCTTAGAATTTTTAACTATGTTATCATCATTAGAAACAAGAGGAAAAACAGCAGCATCTAATGGGGCAAGGGTACTTGGGAACAAAAATAAACTTCTTTTTTCTCCTTCAACTATCTCTTCTTTGTAAAAAATATCCAATAATGCCCATACATTTCTATCAATACCAAAACTTAACTCAAGAACATGGGGAATTATTTTTTTATTCCCAATATTAACCTCTAACTTTTCTTTGCTACCTTTTTGGTGCCCTTTCAAGTCGTGGTCTGTTCTGTAATGCAATCCAGCAACCTCCTTGAATCCGCCCAATGTTTCCAAAAAAAGTTCAATATCAAAATGTACCTTATTATAAAACGCTTTTTCCTTGTCGCTTAGCTCCCTAAACCTAAACTTTTCCTTATCAATTTTCAGAATATCTAAGTAAAACTGCTGTATTTTTGCCAAATGATAAACATAAAACTTAGGTATCCATAATTTTTTATTTAAATCTTCACAGCTAATTTCAATAATTTTTTCACCCTTATCCTTAACAAAGCTTATTTTTAATTTGTAGTTCTTTACTTCATTCCATCTATCAGCTTTGTCTATGTCATGCGGGTTAAAAAATATTTGTAACTCTGCTTGTGTAAACTCTCTTAATCTGAAAAATGCTTGTCTTGGGCTTATTTCATTCCTGAATGCTTTTCCTATAACAGCTAGTCCAAATGGAATCTTTTCTCTTAAAGCCAAAAACTCTCTTTTAAATGCAAGATACGGTGCTTGCGCAGTCTCGGGTCTTAAATACATTACATCATCACCTATAACCCCAACTTTTACATCAAACATCATATTAAACCATTTTACAGGCATGAGATTGGAACCGCATCTTGGGCATTTTAGCTTATTTTCTTTGATTAATTTATCCATATCCTCATTGCCTAAGCCCTCAGCTCTTATTTTAAGTTCATCCTCTATTAATTGATCTGCTCTGAATCTAAAATGGCAAGAGGCGCACTCTGTTAATGGATCATTGAAGTTATCCAAATGCCCAGAACTTTTAAAAACATCTTTTGGTAGTATATTGCAGTCTTCTATTTCAAAGTAATTATCGCTAAGGCTAAGAAAATAATCCCTCCATAAATTCTCAAATCTTTGTTTTATTAATAGCCCCAAGTGACCGTAAGTCCAAAATCCAGCCTTACCACCATATATCTCAGCAGAAGGAAAGAAAAAACCCCTTTTTGTAGCTATATTCGTTATTTGCTCTGTTTTGTCCATATAATTCAATAATTAGATATATTTATAATATTTTCCTTTACAATATATTAAAATAATGGAAATCTATGATTTTGAAGAATCCAAAATAATAGAAGAAATAAACAAAAGAAAGGCTAGAAGGGCGTTAATACAACTACCAGAAGGCCTTAAAAAAGAAGCCTTAAGAATATCTAAGTTAATTAAAAATAAAACTAAAGTAGAAGTTATTGTTTCTGGAAGCTCTGCTTGGGGTGGCTGTGATGTAGTTATAGAAGAAGCCAAAGCTCTAAACTGTGATTTAATAATTCATTTTGGTCACGCCCCCTTTATTAAAGCAAACTTTTCAATAGTTTACATAGAGCTTAAGTCAAATATAGATCTTATTAGTATGATTAAAAATAATTTAAGACTTTTAAATAAATATAAAATAATTGGCTTGGTTTCTAGTGTTCAACATATAGGCAAGCTTAATGACATTAAAAATTTATTGGAAAAAAATAATAAAAAGGTTGTAATACCAAAGAAAAAAGGATTTGCCTACTATGATGGGCATGTTATAGGTTGTGAATATAGGCATTTAAAAGGCATTGATGTTGGTTGTTTTCTGGTAATTGGAAATAAATTTCATGCTTTAGGGGCTGCTTTGGCAGTAAACAAAGATGTTTTATTGTTGGATGAAAGCACAGGTAAAATCGAAAATATGAATTCATTTAGGGATAAGATAATAAAGCAAAGAGGTCAAGCAATAGGAAAGGTTAAAAACGCAAATAAAATAGGTATAGTAATCAGCTTAAAACCAGGGCAAAACCATATTGAAATAGCAAATGAGCTCAAAAGAGAATTGGAAAAGCAGGACAAAGAAGTTATTTTGGTAACAATGGACGAGATTAATCCCAACAAGCTGATGTCCTTTTATGATGTAGATGCGTTTGTTATAACAGCATGCCCAAGAATTGCTGTAGACGATTATAGTAAATTTGAAAAGCCAGTTATAAATTCAAGAGAGGCAAATGTTGTTACAGGCAAGCTTAGTTTTGATGATTTATTAAAAAATGGATTTATCGGATTTATTTAACTATTACCTTTTTTAGCTTTGTCAGAATAAAAATAATATTTATTTTAGTTTTTTTAATGTTTTTTAAATTTTAAAACATCCTTTATTGCAATTTCTGGAAAATTTCCCCTAAAATTACAATTTCTGCACATATTCCTCAAAGACATTCTTAAATCAAGACTATGTTAGGGATCATTATTTCTGTACTTCCACAAACAGGACAAATTTTAACCACTTTATTTTTAAACTTATTCATTTAATCTTAACTTTTCAACAACGGCCTTTTCACTTAATATTACACTATTTCCAGAAGGATCTTCAATAATAATTTTTAAAGGTATCTCTCCAAGATTTACTTTCCATAGCTTTTTTAATAAGTTCTTAGCGTTTTTCCTTGTTTCATTATCCTCTGCACTGTCTCTTTCAGACTCTATTACTTTTTTGAATCTATCAAGAACACCTTCAATAGTTGAAATATATCCATCAGATGCAGGTCCAGGTGTAACCTCCATTTTTAATTGTGGTACTTTAACGGTTGCATTTCCAGACTTTACAACAGTAACTTTCAAATCCCTTTCATTTTCTATAGTAAAAATATATTTACATGGTTCTTTTTTTTCTACACTTTCAACGTCGCCTTTATGATAACCACACGAAGAGCAACTCATAGAAAAAAGCAAACTTTTTCCAAAATGAGGAATGTCCTTTTCATCTTGGGATAGAGTTAGATTATCAGTATGGCAGACCGGGCACTTCTGGTTTTTTAATTCTTCCATAATATATTTAATACAAAAAAATTTATAAAAGTTTGTATTGTTTAAGTTTATAAAGAATTATTGAAGCTCTTCCTCAACTTCGGCTGTTTCTGTGTTTCTGAATACCTTTGCAAATCCAGGTGTAGCAACAATCCAGTCTTCTCCAAATCCTGCTATATCACCTTCAATAGCATCTGTTGTTTTCTTGAGCTTGTTTACAGCCCTTTTAAGCTCAACAATGTCTTTGTCTTTTAATGGCTTTATATTTACCAATGCAATAGTATACCCCTCTCTCAAGGCATCCAGGACAGGCTTTATGTCTGTGAATTCCTCAATAACAAAAGGCCTTATAACAACCTTCGTCTTCCCACCAATATCAACTTTTGTGTCAATTTCAACATAATCTTCTTTAAATTCATCAGGATATTCTTTAGAACCGAAAGCCTTTCTTAATTTTTCTTTAATTCTCGAAAATGTTTTACTCATCTTGACTACTTTTATGAGTGATAACCAATATATAAATATTTCTATTATAAACTTTCAAGCACACTTATCATATTCCATATCTGTGTTCTGGCATAATTTGGTAAGTTTGGATCATTTGCTATCTCATCCAAGTGCTGCATTATCTTGTCTATCTTCAAGCCAAGGTCTTTCTCGCCATTTAAATGGTTAATTGCCTCTTTCACCCTTGATCTAGTATGTTTAGGCATGGTGCAGTCAGTCTCTATCTGGTGCAAAATGTTGGTTATTTCTAAAATTTTTTCATCATCATTCTTCTTTTTCATTTTTTATCTTTTTTAGTATCTCTTTTTGCAGTTCACTAGCTTCTTCTCTTATTTTATTCTCTTGTTTTTCCAAGTTTTTTATTCTTAACTCAATAAAATCTTTTTTTGACTCTAAATCCTTTTCTATATTGTCCTTGTCTGCCAGTACCATTATGTTGCCTACTATTTTATAAACATTTCCTTTTGATTCCTTAAGTTCTTTGGAAGCATTTGTAATCTCTGAAAGCTGTACTTGTAAATTCTGCCTCTGAAGTGTAAATGTTTGCATATTCTGTTCTAACAGCTGTAGTTTACCTATTTTTTGTTCAGTATCTTTGTCTTGTTTCATTTTAGACCGCCTTTATATGGGATACAACTTTTCTTGGTTTATATATTATTTTGCTGCCACAAAAAGGGCATCTTACCCTCTTTTTAACGTATTCCTCTTTTACTACCTTCTCGCATTCAAAACATTTATACATTACCATTTTTTATTCTCCTGGATAATAAGCCTTGCCTGTGAATTTAACCCCACATTTCTTGCATTTCCAAATTCCCTTTGCCAGTCTTTTGACAGTTTGTTTGTTGCAATAAGGGCATGTATGCTTTTTCTTCTGCTTTCTTTCTATGTCTATTACTAATTGCCTTATTCTTTTTCCATATCTAACTCCAAATCTGCCAGTTGTCCATACCTTTTTAGTTTTTCCCATCCTGCTTTTTCTCTTCCTTTACCCCTTTTTCTTCTTTAACTTCTTTTTTCTCTTCTTTAACTTCTTCTTTCTTCTCTTCAACAGCTTCCTCGACCTTTTTAACTTCTTTCTTCTCTTCTTCAGCCTTTTCCTTCTCGATTCTTTTTTTAATCTCTTCCTGCATTCTCTTCAAGCCAGCTTCTAATTCAGCCAGCTTCTCCTTAGTAATTTCTGTATTTTCTTTGCTAATAATATCCTCATAAATTCCATTGTTTATATCTGCAACTATATCCTTTGGCTCCTTGCTTTCAACTAAAACACCCATTTGCCCACAGCTTCCAACAACATTTTTAACAGCAGCCTTAAGGCTATTGACAAGCATATTTTCTTTTTTCATCTTGGCTATTTTTACAACTTGTTCCATAGCTAAATTTCCAATTTTATTTACATTTGGTTCTCCACTCCCCTTTTCCAGGCCTAGTTCTTTCTTTATAATTTCAGAAACAGGCGGCGTTCCAACCTCTATGGAAAATTCTTTGGTATCCTTGTCTACAATTATTTTTACAGGAACCTTCATTCCTTTGAAGCTTGAAGTCTTTTCATTTATTTTATTGATTACATCCTTTACGTTTATTCTTAATGGACCCAAAGACTGGCCTAATGCAGCTCCAGCAACAGCGCCCCCCCCATCTATTATAAGATCTATCTTTTCCTTACTCATCTTCTTTAGGCTCTTCTTCTCCCTCTCTTCTTATTACCTTAATAGAATCCAGTTTTACAGTAATTGGAATAGGAACAGCAGCTTCAAGCAATTCTACTACGACTTCCTCTTTTGCCTCATCTATTTTCTTGACCTTTGCCTTTTCCCTTTTAAACGGACCAGAAATTATTTCTACAATATCATTCTTTTGTATGTTTACCTGAACCTTTACTTGCTCAAGCATCCCTTCTATCTCTTTATAATCAAGCGGTTTTGATAGGATTCCCTTTGCATATGGTACTCCTAAATAAGCTTGTTCAGCATCCTCTTTTGTCTCAGCCTCTATTATGATGTATCCTCTTAACCCATGTGGTCTTATTATGCTAAATACATTAATCTTTTTCTTTCCTATGTTGTCTACTACAAAGTCCATTACTTGGTCTTCCCTGTTTGCAGTTGTTTTTAATACAAAGATGGTCATTTTACTTCATAACCTGCCAAAGCATGGCTATTATAAATCCTATTAACCCGATTACTAATATACCTATACCCGTAACCTTTGCTATAATCTTGAATTCGGGCACGTTAGGTTTCCTTGTTACTAACCATACCCTTTTGCATTCAATAATAAAACTTTTAAGCTTATTTAACCATTCTTTAACCATTTTACAATTAAAATTACCCTTATGTAGAAATTTAGGGGTTTAAAAAGTTTATGTTTGGTATAAATTATAACTCATAACCAGCACTTAAAATTGAAAAAACTAATTTTTCCTTAATCAACAAAATCTATCCCAAGCTCGTTTTCTATCTCTTTATTCTTTTTTGCACTAGAAGTCCTTTTTTTACCGAATATCTGCGGGCTTTTCACACCAGTTACAATTAATAATGCCCTTACAGTCTTTCCTAAATCCTCTGAAATTTGCGCACCCCATATAATTCTTGCATCTTCATCCAACTTATCTGAAATAGTCTCTACAACCCTTCTGGCCTCTTCAAGTGTCATATCTTCTCCACCACTTATGTTTATTAATGCGCCATTGGCCCCACTTATGTCAACATCCAGTAAAGGATTGCTTATGGCTTTTTCAACTGCATCTACTGCCCTATTCTCAGAATCACTCTCTCCAACACCAATCATTGCAACTCCTCCCTTGCCCATAACAGTCCTTATATCAGCAAAGTCTAAGTTGACCAAACCTGCTTTTGTTATTAATTCAGCAATTCCTTTTACAGCATTTGTAAGAATTTCATCTGCAACCTTAAATGCAGTTTGTAATGGCAGGTCAGGAGCTAATTCAAGAAGCTTGTCATTTGGAATAACTATCAATGTGTCAACAATCTGCTCTAATTTTTCTAACCCGGTTATTGCATTTTCATAACGCCTGTTTCCTTCCATGGCAAAAGGCAGCGTAACAATAGCAACAGTTAATATTCCAAGCTTTTTTGCAACATCAGCTATAATAGGAGCGCTTCCAGTTCCTGTACCTCCCCCTAATCCGCAGGTTATGAAGACCATGTCTGCCCCCTGTAATTTGTCTTTTATATCATGCTCACTCTCTTTAGCAGCCTCTTCCCCTATTTGTGGCACACTCCCAGCCCCTAATCCACCAGTTAATTCTTTACCAATAAGAATTTTTACATTAGCATTTGTATATAACAAATCCTGGGCATCTGTATTAACAGCGATAGTCTCTGCTCCAACAATACCAACCTCAGACATTCTATTAATAGTGTTATTCCCCCCGCCACCCGTACCAATAACCTTTATTTTAGCTCTTTGCTTAGAAACAAGCTGCTCAAGCTCTTCATCAATATCAGTTGTTTTCTGAGGTTCCCTTTTCAGCCCAGCATAACGAAAATCAGTTCTTCCTTTTCTAATTTCTTCCATTTTTCACTATTATAGAGTTTTAACTTATATTTAAATTTAATTATTCTCCAGTATCTTTTTTCTTTTCTATACCTCTCTTTACATTATCATCCATTTTCTCGTACTTAAACATTATTTCTGGAGCATCCTTTATCTCTTTTTTTATATAACTATTAAATTTTTCTATCACTTCTTTAGGAATTTCTATTTTGCTTGTTATTTCTATCTTATCTTTATCCTTGTTTATAGTGTAAATCTTTTCGTTCAGGCCAAGATTAAATTGTATGCAGCTTTTTATCTTTTCAACAATATCTTTAATCTTCTTATTGATCTTTATCTCATATACTAACACCCTTCCAGCCAAAGGGTTATTGAAATCAACTATAACTCTGCCGCCAGCAACCGATCTTATAATTCCAATCAAGTTATCCACATTAACCTGTAGTCCCGGAACAGGCTCTATCTTATTTTTTCTGAACAAATTTATATTAACTATTTTTATTAGCCTCTGGTCCTTCTTTCCAAATGCCCCCTCGCAATTAATCTCAATTGTATACTCTTTTCCAAGCTCCTTTCCAATCAGCTCATCATCCAATCCAGGAATGACATTTCTTGCCCCAATGCATATAATCAATGGCTTGTAATTTATGCTCTCTTTGTACAGGTTATTTTTTTTGGCAACATCCTCTCTTGTTAAATCAAATATTGGCCCATTTTTTATTCTTCCAACAAAATCAATTTCAACAAAATCTCCTTTCTTGACCTTTTCCATAAGCAGGACCTATTTTAAGGTTATATAAAAGTTTTGTTTGTATTATAATGTAACCACTAAATCATAGAAAAGTATTTAAATAAAATAGCATACAACCTAAATAAGAATGAATTGGCGAGACAATGTTGATAAAACAATAAAAAACCATCTTGAATTGCAGATAAAAGAGACAGCAAATTATAGCTCTTCTTATAATAAGGCAAAAAATCCAGCAAATGCCCAGATTTGGATAGCAATCGCAAACCTTTCAAAGCAAATATTTGACCTAAACTTAAAAATAAAATTTCTTGAAAAAGCATTGCAGGAAATAGCAAAGCCAAAAAAGGAAGTAAAGCAAGCAAAGCAAAAAGATATCAAGGAATTAAAAAAATCTTTAAGAAGGTTATAAACCCTGTGTAATAAAGTGACATATGTCACCCCCTAAAATATTTTCTCAAAATATATTTTAGAGGGAGTTTGTTTGGACAAACTCGTATGGGGTCTGAAATGGTTATATCTCATCCCAAAAAGCTCAATATCATCACCACAGAACTTTATTTCCTAATCAATAGTTTGGAATAGCCTCTCTACTTTCCCGCAAGTAGTAGGGCTATGTATAGCGGTTCTGATATGTTTTATGCTCCTCCCCCTACACCATCTATCAAATCTACTATACTTGCTTTTTAACCCATAAGCACTTCCATTATCCGTTAAAATTTCTCTTGGTTTCCCATGAATTTTAATTAATTCATCTAAAATTCTTGTCACAACAGCTGTTGTGACTTGTTCCAGAGGAACAAGTGCAAGGCTGTATCTAGAGCAATCATCAAGAACAGAAAGAAGCCATTTGCCTTCTACTTTCTGGTCACTATGATCAACCTGCCATAGTGAATTAGAATGTTTTCTCTGCCATCTAATATACTTCTTAGGTTTCCCTCTAGAAGCAGAAGGTCTGCAGAGTTTATATTTTCTTAAGACTCGATGAATGCTTATTTGGGAAATTCCCAAATAAGCTAGATGCGTGTGTAATTTCTCACATCCCCAGCCAGTTTTGTTTCTTAAAGAAATAACTTTCTTTTCTATTTCTGGAGTTATTTTTTTATGAATTTTATTAGGTCTTCTGGATTTATCTAATAAATTCCAGTTTTCTTCTTCTAGTCTCTTGCTCCATCTCTTAAGTGTTCTCTTACTAACACTATATTCAAACCTTCCTCTAAGGATTTTCTTACGTCCAATGTAAGAAAATCCTTTGAATTTAAGTTTAAAGAATTCTTTTCTGATATCTTCTTTCTTCATGAATCACCACCAGATTCATGAAAAAGTCTAAGAATTTAAGTGGTGACAAATGTCATGATACTATACAAGTTATAAACCCATAAATTTATAAATATTGCATTTTAGCTAATTCTATGGACGAAAAAAAGTTAATGCCTATTGGCAACCTTAAGCCTGGCAGTTATATTATAATAGATGGAATAGCTTGTGTTGTTAAAGATATTCAAATATCAAAAACAGGCAAGCATGGTTCTTCAAAATGTCGCTTAGAAGCTGTTGGTATAATAAACGGAGAAAAAAAAGTAATAGTAATGCCTTCTCATAATAATGTTGAGGTTCCTATAATAGAAAAGAAAACAGCCCAAATCCTGTCTATTTCGGGTGATACAGCAAATGTAATGGACACAGAAAGTTATGAAACTTTTGACCTGAAAATACCAGAAGACTTGAAAAGCAATATCTCCGAGGGAAGACAAGTAACTTATTGGATTGTTTTAAAAGAAAAAATAATAAAACAACTAAAATAAAATGGTAAAGCACCTAGAAGCAGCCTCAAGATTGTTTGGCAATGTATTTGTATGTAAAAAGTGCAAGAGCAAGATAAAGGCATCTCCATTACAAATCCTACAAAAAAGAGTAAGGTGCAGGAGATGCGGATGTAAATCTTTAAGAGCTATAAAGAAAGCAAGAGTAAAAGCTGCTGCTGCCTAAAATGAGCATAGACTTAATATTAATAATAATTTTCTACGGCCTTTTGCTATTATTCTATTTCAAAAACAAGCAGAAATTTGAGCTCCAGGGAGGGATATTTGCCATATACAGGACAAAGTTGGGGTTGAAGTTGATGGATAAAATAGCAAAAAAATTTTCGACTATTCTAAAATATACCTCTTACTTAAGCATATCTATAGGGTTCATTGGAATGTTTATCATATTATATTATTTAATTAAAGGCACTTACGGTTTAATCTACGTCCCTAATGCCATTCCGGTTTTGGCCCCGGTGCTTCCAGGGGTGAAAATAGCCAATTTTCCCGTGCTTTCTTTTTGGTATTGGATTATCTCTATCCTTTTAGTTGCAGTTGTCCATGAATTTATGCATGGTGTATTCTCAAGATATTATAGCGTGAAAATAAAATCTTCTGGATTTGCGTTCCTCGGGCCGATTTTAGCAGCATTTGTAGAGCCTGATGAAAAAAAATTGGCAAAAAAAAGAAAAATTTCCCAAATGGCTGTTATGTCAGCCGGGCCTTTCTCTAATATAGTCTTTGCATTTATCATACTTTTGCTTACTTTTTTTATAATCTCTCCTATAACATCAAATATGACATCTTATGAAGGCATACAAATAATAAATGTTGAAAATGGATATCCTGCATTTGAAGCTGGTCTTAAAAAAGGGGATACTATATCAACGATAAACAATATATCAATATACAATTTAGACGATTTCAAGAGTTTAATGGAAAATATAAAACCAAATGAAAAAATAACAATAGCTACAAATACTACAATCTTCACTTTAACTACAGAAAAAAGCCCACAAGATCTTAATAAGGGTTATCTTGGCATATCGATAGCCCCCCTGCAAATTAAGATAAAAGATTCTATAATAAACAAATACGGCAAAATTCTCCCCGCAGTATTCTTATGGATAGCAAAATTATTTTTCTGGCTATTTGTGATAAACCTTGGTGTTGGGTTGTTTAATTTGCTTCCTTTAGGACCTGTTGATGGCGGAAGACTGCTGAATATAGGCTTGTCTTGTTTCATAAAAAATAAAAAACTTAATTATAAAATTTATATGTTTGTTACCATCTTCTGTTTATTATTAATCTTTATAAATCTCCTTCCCTATCTTCTTAAACTATTTTTATTTGTTTTAAGTTTGTTTTATTGATTCTTAAAATATGTATTATATCTTTGAACAATAGTAAGAGTGCAACGTTCCGATGGAAAAATTTAGAGTTCGGGCTGGTAGGTGTCCTTGTGTAAAGGAAGAGGATAATTATCTTAGCTTTTTAAATAAGCCAAGTTCTTTATTTTTTCTAACATTATCCCACAAAAAAATTTTGCCATTTATCGTAATATAAACTCCTTTCGGTAAAGATTACACCGCCGAAACTGCACAACCAAGATTGAATAAAGCATCTGAATTTTTTTGATTGTATGGAATCATCGCACCCAAAAGGACTATTGTTTTATTTTTAGTATTTTTACCAAGGACTTATGCGGTTTCAACCATAGTATCAGTTCCGTGAGTGATGATTATTTTATCTTCTTTGCAATCTCTGCAATTCTGCAAAATTTTTTCTCTATTTTTATCAGTCATATAAATTGAATCTTTCATCATAAGAATTTGACTATCAATATCAATTATGCATCTTCCTTGCTTTAACATTTCTGGAAGATGTATTTTTTCAAAGATATATTTATTTTTAGCTTCTATTCTCTCGCAGTCAACCGTTCCCCCCCGTAATAAATAACTTGATTGCCATAACAATATGATTTTAATTAAACTTAATAAACCTTGTGTTAGCAAACCAACCAGAATTAAGTATGACACATTATCAATAAGGGATATTAAACTTCCAAATCGTCTGAGAATGTGATAACCTTCCCATTGCTCCCCGGGTTTATTATCGGTGTTGATCTTATATTATCTGTATAGCCTTCAGTTTCATGCAAATGCCCGCATATATGCAGCAACGGGTTAAACTTCTCTACAAATCTAGTAAAGGATATGCACCCGCTATAAACACCATTGATATTATCTATTTTCGTCCCATATGGCGGAGCATGGGTAACTAAAATAATCTTTTCATTCTTTATTGTTTTTATAAATTTCTTAGCTATGCTTTCAAATCCCAAATCTACCTTAGAAAAACCCCCGCCACCATACCCAAAAAATACAAAGCCATTTAAGCTAAAGCTTGCTTTATGCAAATATATTAATTTGAGTTCCTTACATATTCTCTTTAGCCCCTCTTCATCCTCATGATTCCCAGGTATTATTATGAAATTTTTTAAACTGCTAAATCTTTTTAATATAGCATAAAGGTCCTTTCCAAATTCAGATATGTCTCCGGCACATATTGTTACATCTGGTTTTTCCTTTTTTATATAATTCAAAATCTTGTTAATTTTCTTGGCATCCCCATGCAGATCTGAAAAAACAAAAATTTTCATAAATAAACAAAAAAGAAAGATTATTTAATACTTTCTAATGTTTACTTTTGTATATCTGATTTGTACAAGACAGCCAAACAATCTAAATTAAGGCATCTATACAATCCAAATCTTGTGTCGTACCTGAACGACAGCACTTTGCATTTTGGGCATAAATCAAAAACCTTCATTTGTATAGCCCTCCATAAAACAAAATTCCATCTCATCTATTTCATCATCCTCTAGCATCTTTTCCCTGTCCTCTTTGGCATAGACATTCATTTTTTCTTGACCATCCTTTTGAATTTTTCTTCATCTATCACTAAACTGCGCAATTGTTGGCTGAAAATCCTAGCTATTTTACTTACTGTTATTTGGTCCTTGCTCGTAAAAAAGTCTCTGTCTATGAAATTTGGGTCTATAAATTCATTAATCCAATCATAAAACAAGTTAACCATATTTACCACCTCCATAAAGCCAAAAAACAGTTGTTTATAAATACCTTACGCGCACATATGCCAAGGTGCCAAGGTCAGAAATCGCTTAGTTTTTTATTGCCATATTTAACAATGCTCGGCTTCCCTATTTCGCCTATAGTATAAATAAGCTTGCCTTTTTTCAATTGTTCTATTTTTCTTCGGAAGGTTCTGTAGCTCTTTTTATTTCTTCCTTTATACAGCTCATAAACCTCATTAAGTTGCTTTCCAGAATTAAGCTCGATTAATTTTAGCAATTCCTTCCCTTCATCATCCAAATCGCTGCTCTTTTTAACCTTAAACTTCCCCAGCTTTTCTATAGCCATTTCAGCGTGTTTTTTTGTTATGCTCTTTAAACTGTCTCTTTCTGCAAGCAATCCAGCCTCCTTCATTAAATATAGCCCTGCCCTTATATCTCCCAACTCATAAGTTTTGTCTACTATTGTTTTAAAGGCTTCATTTTCCCATACATTTTTAACAAAAGCATAATCTACCCTTTGCTTTAATATGCCTTCAGTTTCATTGTAATTATAAAACTTAAACTTAAGTGTTTCTGCCATCAACCTCGATCTTATTCTTAAATCCAATTCATTAAGGAGTTCATCCTCATTGGTTATCAAAAATATGCATTTCCTGTTTATATCCTCTAATAAGGTATAAATTATTTCTGGCTCTTTTAGCTTGTCTACTTCATCTAGAACAACTACAGCAGCGTTTTTATTTATTATTTTAGCTACGTCCCTTAACAGCTCATCGGTATGCTTATTATGCACCCATTTGTATCCAAGCTGCTCGCATATTTCATTTGCTATTTTAAATCCAGTATCAGCCTTCCAGCAGTTGATATAAATTGTTTTAACGTCATCGCTTTCTTTATTTAACTCATTTAAGATAAACCTTGTTGCAACAGTCTTGCCTATTCCAGGGCTTCCAATGATAAATAAGTTTTTTCCATTTCTATTTTGCAATAGCGGTTTGATGCAAGTTGCCATATGCTGCTGCTGGTTCTCCCTGTATTTTATTATCTCCGGCATGTAATCTATATCAAGAGCCATTTCATTGATAAAAAGGCTTTCAGAATCCTTTAACATACTCTTAAACAAACCCATACTATAAAAAAACCCTTAAGAAATATAAACTTTACTATATTTCAATTATACCCTCTTTTGTTACAGCCACCAACCTTATCCCTACACCCAGTTTAAGCAATGCAGAAATTAGAGCCATATGTTCCTTTCCAGTTCCTGACACTAAATTCACAGCTACCTCATCTTTTATCTTTCCATTTAGCTTATTATAAATTTCATCCCTTAGTTCAATTAGGCCTCTTCTTGAATCAATAACTATAAACTCGGCCTTTTTTTCTGCAGTAAAATTTTCTTTGCCAAATTCATTCGTTATCAAGAAGATACCCCCCCAATTTTCATCCATTATCAATCTATTTACATGACCCCAAGTTCCCTTTCCTGTTGATAAAAGTGCTATTAAATCTGTCATATTACCCAACATTTATTTCTGTATTTAAATCTTATCTTTATAATGCAACAATGCATCTTTATAACAAAATATTTAAACATAGAATATCTAGGTTAACCAATGCCAAAGACGATTTCAAAAGACGTACCCTTAGCAGAAATTACTTTAAGAAAATACGAAAAGCCGCTTAATCTTGAAAAGCGGGAATTGATAAGAAAATTATGCCTGTCCTTGGGCTTGCTGCAACCAGGGGATTCTCGTGATATTATAGTGGATATCTTGCATGTTTTGCTTACAAACCCTTCTTTATCATCAGAGGAGGTCAATGATCTAGTTATAAAATCAAGAAATAAATATAAACTTCCATTAAAAGGTATTGCCCCCTCAAACATAAGAAGACAATTGAAAAGGCTGAAGGATTTATTTATAATAGAAAAGGTAAACAACAAATACAGAATAACAGAAAATGAGTCTTTAGTAAAAGTATTCGAGAACAAGATAGAGAAATATTACTTAAATTCAATAATAGAGCGAATAAAAGAGTATCTCAATTCAATATAACAATATCTGCATATTTTTTAGTTTTTAAAACAAATTTTGAATACATAGGTTCAACAGTCTCATTCCATTGCTTTAATACGCTCTCTCTGCTTCTACCACGTTCATTTATGTCTCTTGCAATTCTTCTCTCTAATCTTTGCGAGCTTGAAGATTCTATAAAAATCTTTAGGTCTAAAATATTCTTAACGATCTTATTTAATGCAAATAAGCCATCAATTACTATTACGGGATAAGCCAAAAACGTCTCATACCCAATTCTAGAATGTATTTTAAAATCATAAATTGGTTTTTTTATATCAAGGCCATTTTTTAATAAGTTTAAGTGTTCTTTAAGCAAATCTAAATCCAATGCATCTGGATCATCAAAATTATTGTTTTTCATAAAATTTATTCCTTTATAATAATCATCCATAAGGATTACTTTTTTCCCAAGCATTTTTGCAAAATAAGTCTTTCCAGCACTAGACCCCCCACCTATTCCTACCAATACAACATCTTTAGATTTCTTTAGTTCACTAAGCTTCGCCTTTGTTTTTAATAAGCCTGTCTTTAGATTGTATTTCATTTTTCTAAAACGCCGAGACTGGGATTTGAACCCAGACACCCTTGCGGGAACAAGCTCTCTTCTTTTACGAACTTTTCTTTCAAGAAAAGCTCATTCCAGGCCTACGCTGAATTTAATATTCATTTGCGCAATACCAGGTTATGCGATCTCGGCTTAAGAAAGAATTAATAACAATAATTTATAAACTTATTTATTAACTTATTTTTATAGGACCAGTAGCCCATCTTTCTGCTGGTGCTGCATCCTTTGATAAATTTTGCAGTTCAAAAGGTGTTATTACATAATTACTCAGGTAATAATCATAACCCTTCAAAACATAATTTCCACTAGGCCAATTATTAGGTATTGTGTATTCAAAGGACGTTTTATCAAAGCATTTATAATTATCCTTGCACCAGATTGAAGTCTTGTCTATACATAATCCGCTGGTCTTGCAAAATTTTATAGTCTTGTATAAACCATTGCTCCCTGGTTTTATTGTTATAACAACATTTTGGCCATTTGCAACAACATCCGGGTTTATGTAAATCTTGCTTATCCTATCTTCCCTTATTTGATTGCTTATTGCGACCTTCCCAGTATAGGTCACATCTGGAAACATCTTTGTAAACAACATGCCTGTGCCAACTATCAACAACACCATCAAGAATAAAGTCTTAGTATCAGCCATAATATATTGCCCCTTTTTTTATTTATATAACTTTCTTTTTTATTGCCAAATATACAATCTCAATATTTTATATCCTGGTACTGTTATAAGCATGCTTTTTGCATAAACTGTCCTTTCAGGCAAGCTTGTTGGTGTAATGCAACTTGAACCTGTATCTTTGCACCAACAGCCACCTTTATCGCATAATGTAAAAGTGTAAAAATAGCCAGCTTGAATATTTGCTGCTATAAATGCATCAAATTCACTTAGCGCACCAGCATCACTGTCAGCATTGTACATATCAGTCCTTAAGTTATCATTTTGTTGTATTCCCGAAAATATTGCATCTTGTGTGGATTTAATACCTTCAGGAACCTTTAATTCCTTGCTTTCCCCTTTTGGAGTTATAGTATACATAAATATAAATATGAGTATTATTGCAATCACAGCCTCTAATGTTCTTAAGTATCCATTTTTCATTTTACCATGCCCTTATATTGACAGTAACCGGTATTGTAGTACCATCATTATTTAATATCCAGTCACCCCACTGTTTTACATAAACATTAATATTAACTGGGGGTTCCCCTGCTGTACTATAACTATAAGCTGTGGTTCCATCCTTGTTATAAATAGTTATTGCAAATTCTCTTGTGTTTGGGTAATCTGGATATTTTGAGATGCTTAACCTACCTGTTGATTTTAGCCCAGACAACTTTTCACTTACACCAAATATATAATCAAAACAATCTGGATTAGTAAATGGAGGTTGTATGATAGTCTTGCCAAATGAGCTATCATAAACAACACTCGGATCCTGGCTATGTAGAAGGAAATATGTATTTGTTCCTTGCCCTATGTCATCTGCCACAATATCCAAGTATTTTGTAATCGCCTCACTTTTTAAGTAAGACTCGATATATGAACTATCCTTTTTAATAAAGAAATTATTATTCCACTCAAAAGGAAAATCTTTTATTTCTAATTTGTTCTTGTAAACACCATCTTCCTTGCATCCCGGAGAATCATATTGCTCCTCGCTAACTGTAATAAATAAAGGTACCTTGTCTATATTCCAATAAGAATCTTCTCTAAAATCATCTTCAACTATCTTTAATAATATCGTGCCCTCGTCTATCGGTCTATAGCCTGGCTTAATGAATATAAAGAGTATTAAAACATATACTATAAACAAACCCATACTTACAACCCAGTCTATATGGCTTACCCCTTTTTTCATAGTATTTTGTTAAATTTCTTTATTATTAAATCTTTTTATATCCCTCTTACAGTTGATATTATTAAATAGCCCACAACCATCAACATAAAGGAGTGTTTTACACCCATCTTAAATTCCCCCTCTGTAAACTTGCCTATCATTAATCCTGTGAACAATCCCTGTATAACTATCAACCATACAAATGTTTTATCTAACTCTGCTATAGATACAGGTTTTGCACCACCTTCAATAAATCCACCTACACTAGTTCCAAGCCCTACTGTAGCCCCTCCACCTAAAACAGCTATTTTTGGTATTAAATATATCTGTAATACAAGCATAATTCCTATAAAAACAAAAAATATTATATATCCTTGAACCATTTGCGAATAAACACTTGACCTTCTTTCCTCTTTTATTTTTTTAATGGAGAATACAGAATCAGTAACAGCCTGCAGAACATCACCCATGTTTCCCCCAGATTTTTCAGCCTCTGTAACAATGGATACAGACTTTTTTATTACGCTGTTATTTGTGTCTTTGCTAAAAGTGTTTAATGCATCATGCAATGGAAATCCCCATTCTATCTGGTAAGCTAATTTTTTGATATAAGGACTCAACGCCCCATAATCTTCATTGGCAACCTGTAATATCCCCTTTGGTACAGATATCCCGGATTTAACTGTCTGTACAAGCGCTCTTACAAACTCCAGAAATTTTAATTCAAGCTCCTTCTGCCTCTTGTTTTCCCTTAAAAAATCTATAAGGAACTGTGAGCCTATTATAATCAAACCAACAATAATAAGCGGCTTAAACCATCTGGAATCCTTTTCAAAAAAGAAATAAAAATTAGCTATGATAATCATGGCCCCAAGTATTATAAACAGTATGTGTCTTGTTTGAATTTTTATTTCCATTTTATACCTCAGTTTGTGTCAAGTTCAAAAACACCATAAATGCTATATTAAGCAAGGGTATGACTATAAATGTCCCAACCGTAGCTATCGTTGAGACGCTTAATCCTCCAAGTTGCCCGCCTATTACATTTATTATTGTCAATGTAGTTACAAAAAGCAAGGGAGCAGCTATAAGTATGCTCGTGTAAATATCCGAGTAAGTTGCTATCATTTCAACATACTTTTTTCTTTCTAATTTGTATGTCGCTAAAGTATCGATAGCCTTTCCATCTAAGTAGCCCCTTAAATCACCGCCTGTTTCTATAGTAGATACAATTCCATTCAAAAGCTCTGCAAATTCAGGTGATGGTGTGCTTGCAGCAACAATTTTTAATGCAGTAGAAAGGTTGTAACCAAATATATTGACATAATTTATTATCTTTTTGATTTCTTTGTCTAATTCTTTATACTCCCCTGACTCAAGCACAAGTATAAACATATTAATAGGTTGTGTTCCCGAACCAGCAACAGCAGCCATATGCACTATAGCAAAAGGTAATTCATTTTTTATCCTTCTCCTTCTTGCATTAATCATGCTTCTAGGATAATAATACATAACAAATACTGTTGCCACCATTCCAACAAACCCTATAAATATTCCTTTAATAATGCTTAATAAAATAAGCCCAAAAATAATGCCTGTAATAAAAAAAGCAATTATCCCAGAAAATAAACTTGTGCTTATATAAGTCTTTGAAAGCATGTTTATACTGACCATCCTTAAAGCGTCATTCAATGGCTTAAACAAATCAGGAAACTTTCTTGTAAGGTAAACAGTCAATGGTTCAACAAATCTGTTTGCTACCTTTCCAAATTTACTTGAACTATAAAGTGTATAATCTACTTTTGTATACATCTGCATCTCCCTTTTCTTCAGCCCAATTAAAAACCTCTTGATATCTTCTTTTGTAATATTTATATCCCTAAGATATTGATTAATCTCTTCCTTGCTAAGCCTGAGAAAGTCTATAGGTATAGGTGTAGCCGGTTTTTTAACCCCAATCTTTGGCTCAGCCTGCATCAAGAGATATATCTTAGAATTTTCATCTTTTATTTTATTAAGAATATTTGTTACGCCTTTGTTACACAGTTCTATTGCATCCTTCTCCGCCCCCTTTTTTATAAGTTTTATCTTTTTACCTTCCTGTTTTTTTAGATCCTCAACAAGCAATCTAATATTTTTTACATGATCAGTAAGTTCATAGGGCATTTTTTTCTTCCTCAACTAACTTATCCATCTTAACAACTAATTTTAAAATATACTCTTTTATGAGTTTAAGCCTGATATTTACGTTTTCAAGTTCCTTCTCGCTCTTTTCCTGTTCGCTTTTTGATTTTCTAGCTTTAGCTATTTCTATTCTTTCAGATAACTCTTCTTTTTGGCTGCTTAATTTATTATAATTATTTGCAAGTTCAACAAGAGTTTCTGTATTTTGTCTAAGCAAGTCTATACTCATCTTATTATGCCATATTTTTTTAACGCCATTTCTGGAGAGTTGTAATATTCATTAATTGCTTCCTGTACTTCTTTATAGTTAAAAATACCCTTTTTATACAAATTAGCCAAAAGCAAAGCCCTCAATTTGAATTCCTGATACAACTTTTCCTTTGGCACCCCTGTCTGTTTTGATATTTTGTTAAATACATGACTTTCTGTCTTAAAATAAAAGTTATCCGTTGCAGGGTCCCAATAGAATGGAATATTTGTTGCAGCTCCGGTTTCTGTCACTTTCATTATTTCCACAACTTCTCTAACTTTCCTTACAGGCTGGTCCTTGACTCTTACAGAAGCCATAACACAAACACAATCCATTGCCTCTACTAACGAAGCCGATAAATTAATTGGCGGCGTTTCTAGTCTTTTTATCATCGTGTTTACATCGTCAGCATGCATTGTTCCGAATGAAGGATGGCCACTTGCCATGCCCTGGAATAAAACATAAGCCTCTCTCCCTCTTACCTCTCCTACTATAACATAGTCTGGATTCTGCCTGAAGCTTTCTTTAAGCAAATCAAATAAGCTTACCTCTCCGTATTTCTGCCCAATTATATTTGCTAGTCCTATTCCTTCTCTTGCAACAGATGGCAGCCAGTTAGCATGCTCAATATTTAATTCTCTCGTGTCTTCGATTGAAACAATTCTTGCCTGTGGAGGAACAAAGAAAGCTAAAGCATTAAGTAGCGTTGTTTTACCGCTACCAGTTCCACCAACTACCATAACATTCATTTCATTTTCTATTAATAACCAGAGATAAGCCATTATTTCTGGAGAAACGGTTCTCATTTGTATCAATTTTATAGGGCTCCATGGCTCTTTTGTAAATTTTCTTACTGTATCAAATATATTCATTGGTTTATTGCCCGCTATAAAGAATTTACAAGGTTCTAATTCTATATCATAAACTGCTTTCTTCTCTGTATTTTTAAATGTCCTAACACTTTTTATCTTCACAAACTCTTGATTACAATTAACTAACCATTTAAGATAATTTAACCTATCACTCTCTTTTACTTTTAATTCATTTTCTAATAAATTTATAATTGCCTTAGCAAATGGTTTTGAAACTGAATCATAATCTGTTAATCTATTATAGCTAACACAACACTTTTTAATAACAAAATTTTTAGATATTTTTAAATCTTTTAACAAATCTAAGAGGGGCTTTATCGGTATTCTACCATGTCTTATCCACGATTTGCTAGTGCTATATTTTTTAGATAATAATACTTTTAGGTCGTATAATTTTGTTTTACTATCAAATCCTATTTTTTCTAAGAATGCCTTTTCGTAGATTGAAGGTATGTTTAATTTGTATTCTTCCTTATCATTTCTTATATAGGAATATATCCCTAATCTACATAATAAGTAACTTAATCCATATGCTAGATCTTTTGAATAGGTTTTATAGCTTAATCCAGATTTACAAGTCCCATTGCCATCAAATAAACCCCTAATAAATGCAGCAATTACCTTGTTACCTGATTTAAATATAATTTGTGGTACTTTAACTATTCTCGCTTTCTTGCCATAAGGAACTTCAAATACTCTATTTAAAAAATAAGGTATAAGGGTATTACACACATACAATCTGTTGCCTTCATGAGCTAGGTAGCACATTCCAAACTTTTTTAACAGTTTTATTTTAACAGATTCTCTAAAACCCTCTTCATACGCAGAAACATCAATGCTATTTTTACTCAGATGACCATCACTTATTATTGCTCCAACTAAATAAGCTAAATCTTCATCAACAAACTTTGGGATATCTACGCCCTTACTCTTTCCTTTTGTTCCACCACCATATACAACAACTTTTATATTACCTAGTTTATTAAAATCTATACTTTGTTTCTTACATATAGTATCTAAGATTTCAAAAGAAATAGAATTTCCCCTGCTTATTATTTCATAAAAGTAAGAGTTGTGTACACCATAACTACTTGCAATACCACTTCTATAAATCCCATTATTTTTAAGATTATTAATTTCATTCGTTACTATATCTCTAATAGCTTGTCCTCTGATACATATTTTATGAATATAAGAAAAATCTTTTAATAGCTGGTAAACATTTATTCTCTGCGTACAGCCACTAACATTTAATTTATTAGGAACAGGTACAAACATACCATATTTTAAATCAATGGCCTCAATTAATTTTAATTTATCATCGGCTATATGAAATAGGTGATTTGTGGTTGTTGTTATTTCTGAGCCATCTTCTAGTTTAATTTCAACTAACTTATCTGGCGGAGCCAATTTTATAACAGTTTTAATCCTTGAATCAATATGTTTTAAATTTTTTTCATCAACACCACAACAATTTACATTCTCTACGTGTAATATCTCATTATTATTTTCTTCTTTATAATAAAAATTATTCTTGCATTCATCAAAAAATTTGCCAATATTTTTTACAGAACCATCTGTTAACTGCAAATAACCATCCATGATACAAAAAGTTGGTCCTCTAGAAGTAATATCTGTTGTATACGTTGAATTAACCCTAGAACCGTCAGGTAAACTGCCGTCAAGCAGGGGATTAGCATAGCTTATATATTTACCACATTTTTGGGCTAATTTTTCAACAAAACTTGCTAACTTAGGTACATCATTCCATTGCACATTTGTTCTCAAATTCCTGTACTTCCTATGCACCACATAAAGAGGAAACTTAACGCCGTTACATTCTATATCTTCAATAAAATAATCCCAAAGCAAAGGTTCTATTTCGTTTAATCCAACAAAGTCTCTGTAAACATAATACATAAGCTTAAGAAAAGTCTCTTTTGAAACGCTAATGCCTAATTCATTTAACAATATCTTAATGTTCTTTTCTAAAAACTTGATTAAGGTATCGCCCTCTTTTACACTTATAAAAGTTATATTTATAAGCTCTCTTACTCCATCTTCAATTACACCCAAAATCTTTTTTTCTTTATCATCGAGCACGGGCTCTTCAACAGCATAAACCAATTCCTTGGCAGTGCTATCCCAAGAGATATGGGCATAGGCATAGGGTGCAATTAGGGGGTATTTTATATCTAATTTTTCTTTACTTGTTACAGTAGGTAATTCAGGAATCTTTTGTTCTATGTCTATATAAAATACTGGTTCCTCTTTTTTTTCAATTAACACTGGCTTTTTAAACATTTTTGAAAATAAGGCTTTTAGATAAAATATTTTTCAAAGGCTTATATAGTTTTCGTTAGAAACTGTTTATAACTTTGTAGTTGTTAAATTAACCAATAGCTTCATTTATCTCTATATTGATTTTTTTTGTAGTATCATCCATACCGCCATTCATAATTACAAGGTTATAATTTCCAGACAACTTCTTAAGATTTGTAGTAATTTGGGCTATATCGCTGTAGCTTAGACTTATATGAACCTTATATTCCCCCTTTGTAGGTGTTGTATCTGTGCTTAATTTAAGGCTTCCTTCTTCTACCTTTATCCCCGGCTTTCCTGGTTCAGACAAGATAACTTTGCTATCCATGCTCCATTCAATTGTATTTGGGTTAGTTGTAGCATCTTTATTGTTAACTATAAACTCCCCCCTGCCTATCTGCATCATTAAAGCCCTTTTTGACCCAGGACCTTCTGTTATAGTTGTCCTTATTGCTTCATCAAGCTTAAACATCAGGTCTTTTGTCTGAAGAATTGTATTTTTATCCCTTAATTTATTGATAACGGGCATTCCAGCAGCAAGAATTATGCTTATTACAACTACCCCCAAGGCTATATACATAACTGCTGATACCCATATATCTCCCTTTTTCATCTTGCTTAAGCTATTCCAAAATTAAAAAATAAAATTAATTTGTTTTTATTCTACTGTTTTTGTTTTTATTTGTTCACTGCATGCAACTTGATTGCCATTGATGTCTATTTTAGGTATTATGTCTACACTATCTCCAGCAGCTACTGTTTTGACTATGCTATACTTCTTTGATGCAAATGAACCTAGTTGACCAACTGTGCCTATGATACTTGTAACTGTTTCTGTAGTTCCAGCCAGTGTACCGCTATTGTATTTTATTCTTGCTATGAAATCTACTAATGGTCTATCACGATTATTGGTTAAAGTTACATCTAAGCTAGCGCCATTAACAACAGCTTTGTCTAATGTAAAATCTACCTCTGTTGAACATGCTATCTGCGCCTTGCTTGTCGTTCCTGTTGTTTCAGTTTGTTCTTTAAGTAAACTTGATCCCCACTGCATAATCAAAGCAGCCAGTACTATTGTAAACCCTATCAAAAGTACTGTGGCTATTAATGGAGAAATTCCTCTTTTGCTTTTCATTTAATCCCCTCCTTTTTGTTGTATTTTATTATATTTTTAGTATATTTTAGTATTCTTAAATCTTTTTATTAGCAGTTCCCTATGCCTGATGTATCATATTTTACAAGCTGTTCGCTGCATGTCCCAGCTACGCCCTGTCTTACTATTAATGGCATAACTTCTATGTTGTTGATAGCCCCCACTTCATTGCTGTATCTAACACTTATCTGCTTCTCTTCAAGGCCATTTAGGGATTCTTTTTCTGTCTTTAATTCGCTTATACCCCCATTCAGCCTTACCCTTATGCCATGTATTAATAAATCCTTTTCATTTTTTACTGTTACTTTTAAGATATCATTTCCACTCAGGCAAGCATCGCTTACGCTTATACTTACTCCAGTAGAGCAGTCCGATCTTATTTCTGATAGTGCACTCTGCTTTTCTGCCTGCTCTTTTACAATATTACCATACCACAAGTATACCATCACCCCTATAGCAACAGTAAATCCTATTAACAATACAGTTGCTATTAATGGACTTACGCCCTTCTTCATTTAAGCTACACCCCCGCATGTTTGTACATCATTAAACATATCTTCAGTCATAATAAACTTTTTCTCGCTACATGAAACCTCTTTTTCCTCTTCTATGATTAATGGTGTTAATACTAATTTTTTTATTTTCATATTATTACTATTATCAGTTACGATATTGTCATCCTTAACAACTATGCTTATCTCAGTAGTTCCACTAGGTTGCACATTTGACAGTACACTATCGGATATAGCTCCCCTTACATCATTTAGATTATATGCTATTTTATTTATGCTGAAAGCCCCCCTATTTTTTATTGTAAGTTGTAATATACCCCAATTAGGATCAGGATTGTTTGGCAAATTGTCTCTACAGTAAGAATCCGCGCTAAAAGCAACACTATCACAAAATAATCCTCCCTCTACAAGCTCCCCAGGTTTGAATTTTTCAGTCTGTTTTATAACAAAGTTGGATACAAGAATCCCTACACCAACAGTAAAACCTATCAGCAATACCCATGCTATCAATGGACTAACTCCTTTCTTCATATTAAGCAAGCCTCGTGAGTACTTTTACACCATTTTGTTCAAAGGATTGGGATATTATAGCAAGACTTTTACCTTCCATATCGGGCTTGTAAACTATCCCTCCTATTTTTATACTTGGAGCTGAACTTTCTCCAGAATTTAAATTACCAAAAGTAGTTAATTCAACAGGAACATTTTGCTTAAAAGTCTGTCCAGCTATATCTAATTTTATACTATTTATTGTTTCATCCTGTCCAGTGGGTATGCTATCTCCCTCAACAGTTTCTATGGCCCCAGATGATAAATAATTGCTCACATAATATTGTTTAGTATTCTTATCATAATACATATAAACAAAGCCTATGTTTGGGTCTTGCGTCTTTGCGTAATCTAAAAAATCCTCTGTAAATATTCCTAGTCCATCATTTACCTCTGTAGTTGGGTCTTTTGTAGGATTACCAGCTACGCCCTTTAATATATCATTAACCTGTTTTGGAGCCTCTGTAGCATAATTCTTAGAAAGCTCATTAAAGTCCTCTAACAATATCTTCTCTTCTATTCTATTAACTTGAGAAACAACTACATATATAACTAAAGCAAGTATCACTGCTACAAATATGAAAAACTGGCCTTTTTTGTTCATATTACCTCTTTTTATATATTTATTACACTTTTCTTATTTAATAAGTTTTCTGATATCCTTATAAACCAAGCTAGGCACCCTATTACCATTGATTTTTGTTAATATGCCGTTTTCCTTGTAAAAGTTTATTAAAGGCTTCGTTTCCTTTTCGTAAACCCTAAGCCTTTCTTCTATAGCCCTTTTATCATCCTCTCTTACGTACAAAGGAGCATCACAATTATCACAAATGCCATCTTTTTTAGGTCTGATCTCCTTTGTTTCTAAATTGTATATTTTGTTGCATTTGCTGCACTGCACCCTTGTAGCAATTCTTTTGATTATTACATCACGGGAAGAAGTTACATAAATAACTTTGTCTATATCCTCAATTTTATTCAGGTATTCTGCCTGTTCAATGTTTCTAGGGTAGCCGTCTAAAACAAAATTATTATAGTCTTTTAAGCTCTTCCTTATTATTTTATTTACAAAATCATCTGGAACTAATCTGCCTTCTTTTACAATTTCTTCTATACTCTTTCCAAGTTTTGTCTTCTTGTTTATTTCTTTTCTTAGTAGATTGCCTGTGGCTATATGTTTTATTTTATACTCATCTTCCAGCATCTGTGAGAATAATCCCTTTCCAGATCCAGGCGGTCCAAGTAATATTAGTTTCATTCTTTATTTATCTTATCAACAGTTTAAATATCTTATGTAAGCCCCTGGCGAGAATTGAACTCGCGACCTCTTCCTTACCAAGGAAATGAGCAGATTTTTTTAATCTTGTGCTCTACCACTGAGCCACAGGGGCCTATATTTTATCTTTATCTCTTGTTTAAAAATATTATGCTGGAGAAAAATTAGTGTGGGAGGCAGGATTTGAACCTGCGTAGGCACTAAGCCACAGGATGTCTTAGCTGGTCTTAAGTTTGGCACTTCTGAGTCCTGCCCATTTGACCAGGCTCTGGCACTCCCACATAAATGAAAATTAACATAATTGGTTTATAAATGTTTTTAAGCCCCCGATGGGATTTGAACCCATAACCTATTGCTCTTCCGTTTTTGCTTAAGCTTTTTAAAAAAGCTCATTACGAAGCAATTGCTCTGCCGTTGAGCTACGAGGGCGTTATAACTTTTTAATTAATTCTTCTTTTGTGTATTTCTTCTGACAAATAGGACAAATCATTTTAAGCTTTCCTTTAACATTGACATAAGTTCCTTTGATCTTGTCTAAAAATGTAGTTTCTATCTTCTCCTTACAAATATCACACTTTGCCATAAAACTGAATAGGGGTTGCTTTTTATAAAACTTACCAAAACTTTATTAAATACTACACCAATCTAAAAATAAATGGTAAAAATAGCCAGCCTAAAAGAGCGTGAAGAATTTTATAAAAAAGAGTTTGATATTACTGAAGTTAAAAAATGGTTTAATGAAAATAAGATAAAGCCCCAGTTCTTTATTATAGACCCAGGTTCAGACAGCAAAATCTCAAAGTACAAAAGCAAAGGCTTGATAATCTTAAGACCGAACATAAATTACAAAGAGCTAAGAGAAAAATTGATAAAATATCTTCCAGAGGATGTTTACTATGATAGGAATATTTACAAAAATCCAAGTTTATACATCGAAAAAGGAAACCTCAAAAAGAAATTTAGCAATAGCATAACAGATAATAATTGGCTTGGCCAAGAGTTGGTATTTGATGTTGATTTGGATAATCTAAAATGCAATTTATGCAAGGGAAAAGGCTTTTGCAGCAATTGTTTGCACGATGCCTTGAAGGATGCAATAAAAATAAAGGAGATATTAAATAGAAAATACAAAAAAGTTGTAATTGTCTATTCTGGCCGTGGCTTTCATGTTCATGTCAGGGACAAAAGCGCATATAAGCTAACCCCCAAGCAAAGAGCAAGATTAAACACAAAGTTTAGAAAATATGCAATAGATCCATGGGTTAGCAAAGGCTACACAAGGTTGATAAGACTACCCTATTCCCTGCACGGTCTGGTATCAAGGATAGTTATTCCATTAAATGAAAAAGAAAGAAAAAAATTTAAAGAAAATAATAAAAAATTTATGCCAAAATTTCTTAGCCGCTAGTAATCTTCCCCGCTATCCTCATTGTCTTCTTCTGGCTTTTCAATCTCTTCAGGCTTTTCGTAGTACTCCTTTTTTTTGTAATACTTTTCCTTTTTTTCTTTTTTTGCCATTTTGTTTACTTTACCTAAATTATTATTATATTTAAATTTATCTATCTAATCGATAATTTTATATATTCTTTAAATATTGTATCAATAAGGCTTTAAAATGAAAAAAACAGCAGTTAAAATATATACTACACCATGGTGCCACTGGTGTAAACTAACCAAGGAATTTTTTAAAGAGCATAAAATAAATTACAAAGAAATAGATGTTCAGGATAATGAAAAAGCAGCAAAGGAAATGGTGGATAAATCAGGTCAGATGGGTGTCCCCGTTATAAACATAGGTGGGAAAATAATAATTGGTTTTGATGAACAAGCCATAAGAAAATTATTAAAGATAAAATAATATGAAAAATATTTACGATGTTACAGTAATTGGTTCAGGCTGTGCAGGTTATGCTGCTGCAATGTATTCTGGAAGATTTCAATTAAAAACTTTAGTATTAGGTGATAACCCTGGTGGTACAATTACTTTAACAAATGTCGTTGAAAATTACCCAGGATTTATAAGATTAACAGGGGAAGAATTGGCAACTAAACTTAAAGAACATGCTTTAGATTATAAAGACTTTGTTGAAATAAAACAAGAAAGAGTAACTAAAGTTAAAAAGTTTGGTAAGGCATTTCGTGTTTATATTAATAAGAAATTTTATGATACAAAAACTATAATATTTGCAACAGGGACCAAACACAGAGAACTCGGTATACCTGGAGAGAAAGAATTTACAGGTCATGGTGTACACACTTGCACACTGTGCGATGGATATTTTTATAAAAACAAGATTGTTGCAGTTATTGGTGGTTCGGACTCTGCAGCAAAAGAAGCATTACTTCTAACACAATGGGCTAAAAAAGTTTACATAATTTACAGGGGTGAACAAATACATCCAGAGCCGATTAATATGCAAAGAGTTGAGCAGTTGATTAAAAAAGGCAAGATAGGAATAATAAGTAATACAAATGTTAAGGAAATCATAGGTAATAAAGTTGTTACAAGCGTAATATTGGACAAAGCTTATAGGGGAAAAAATGAATTCAAGCTTGATGGTGTATTTATTGAGGTTGGATCACTACCACAATCAGAACTTGCAAAGAAGCTTGGCGTTAAACTAAATGAAAAAGGAGAAATAATTATAGATAGAATGTCAAAGACTAATGTTACAGGTATATTTGCTGCCGGAGATATAGTAGATACAGCATTTAAACAAGCAATTACTGGAGTTGGAGAAGCAGTTTCTGCAGCATATTCTGCTTATGGGTATATAACAGAAAGATATAATAGAAAGTGAATTCATTAATTGTTAGTGCAGTTTTTGTTTGAATATAATAAGCACGACTCGAACATCTTGGGGTTGTTAGGATTTGAATTTTGCCATCCTTTCATTTTTTATATCCTAAATCCATTCTATTTAAATAGCAATCCCAAAAAATTGGAAGAGGATATGTAACACGATATGTATTATCACAAATATAATCAGTGACCATCTTGTATATTTATGATATTTAACTAGAGTATTCCTAAATTTTTTTAATGGTCTCCAATTTAAACTATTATACCACCAACATGTAAATAGGTCTATGAAAAATACAATAGTGAGCAATACGGCAATCCAAAACAACAAATCCAGTCCTAGTATTAAAGTTACCATTTTTATCTCTTAACAAACAGCCCACACCAGCACATGCCTTTGTTTTTCCAACTATCCTGTATTTTAAAATTACAGGGGCAGATTAATTCCAGATCTCTTTGTTTAGTGCCATCTCTTAACCTACAAGGGCAAAGCTTAAGCCCGTATTTCCTTTCATTTTCTAAAACACCTTTAGCAGTGAGGGCAACATGTTCCTTGTCTGGGTTAAGTTTGAAATCATTCTTTTCTGTAAATTGTTCCCACGCTTTTCTTAATTCCTCTTTATTCATAACTCCATTACTCTCTTTGCTTCTTTTTTGTCTGCCTCCACATAGGCATTTTTAGCTTGACAAGTAGGACATATTTCTGGTCCAGCTACACCATAGTGGATATCATTACATACATTACATCTCCAAAATTTTTTGCCAGGCATTTTCTTCACCTCTATTTATACAATTAATAACCATAAGATTCTTTAGTATTTAAATTACTTTCGCTTATAATCTCAATGTACTACTTATGTTCTCAATTCCCTAACTTTAGTATGTTGAAGCAAAAAATGTTAGACCTGATTAACAAAATATTTAAATAAAGTAAACTATTCAAATAAAATAAAAAGATGGTGAGAACATATAAAGCTTACATTAACGGGAAGTTTGTTAAATCTAGAACTAGAGAATTCTTTAATGTAATAAATCCATCTACAGAGAAGGTTATAGCAAAGGCTCCTTTATGCGATAGGGAAGATGCAAGGCTTGCAATAAATGCAGCTAAAATTGCATTTGAGGAATGGAAAAATACAACGCCAGCTGAAAGAGCTTCCTATCTTTATAAGTTGGCTGATTTAGTTGAAAAAGATCTGAAAAGATTAGCTAGGATTGAATCGCTGAATACAGGCAAGACAATAAAATATGCAAGAGATTCTGATTTTCCTTTTATCATTGATAATCTAAGATTTTTTGCTGGCGCATCAAGAACTTTAGAGGGAAAAGCTGTTAGCGAATATACAGACTATCATGATAAAAATAAGCACAGGTCATATGGAACTAGCATTATAAGAAGAGAGCCTGTTGGCGTTGTTGGCGCAGTTGTTCCCTGGAACTATCCATTGTATATTGCTGTATGGAAGATTGCTCCTGCTTTGGCTGCTGGAAATACTTTAGTTATTAAGCCAGCTTCTTATACTCCCTTAACGCTATTGGAATTTGCAAGATTAGTTGATAAAGTGGGCATTCCAAAAGGAGTGTTTAATGTTGTGACTGGCTCTGGTGAAATAGTTGGAGCAGAGCTTGCTTCTAATCCAAATGTCGATATGATTGCGCTAACTGGAGATACATCAACCGGAAAGAAAATAATGCAGCTAGCCTCTTCTAATGTAAAAAGATTGCATCTCGAGCTTGGCGGAAAAGCTCCTTTAATTGTTTTGGATGATGCTGATTTTGATGCAGCTGCTAAAGGAGCTGTTGCTGGCGCATTCTGGAATACAGGACAGGATTGCACAGCTGTAACAAGAGTTTATGTCAGTGAAAAAATGCACGACCTCTTTGTTAATATGCTTGTAAATGAAACAAAAAAGTTTAGGATAGGAGATACGCAGAATGAGCATACAGATATGGGTCCTTTGATTTCTGAAAGGCAAAGGCAAAGAGTTGAAAGTTATATTGGAGTTGCAGTTAGCGAGGGTGCTAAAGTTGTTGCTGGTGGAAAAAGAATCAAAAGAAAAGGATTCTATTACGAGCCAACTATACTAACTAATGTCAAGCATAGCTCTAGAGTCTGCAAAGAAGAAATATTTGGTCCGGTTTTAAGCGTGTTCAAATATAAGGATGTTGATGAGGCTATAACTAAATCCAATGATGTTGTATATGGCCTGGCTGCCTCTGTATGGGGCTCTAATATTTCTAACTGTATGAATGTTGCTAAAAGATTGGATTTTGGAACTGTCTGGATAAACGAGCATGGAATGTTATTAAGCGAGATGCCACATGGCGGGTTTAAGCAGAGTGGTTTTGGAAAGGATTTAAGCTTATATAGTTTAGAAGAGTATACAAGAATAAAGCATGTCTATATTGATGAAACCAATCTAGCCAGAAAGCCATGGCACTATGTTGTCTATGGAGAACCTTAAATGACAATAGGTGTTCTTGGTATCGGTGCTATGGGTAAAATCATAGCTAAAGACTTATTTAAAACTTCCAAAGGAAAAATTGTTCTTCTAGGAAGAGATAAAAATAGGATTAAACAATTCGCCGGCAATAAGAAAAATGTGATTATTAGATATGCCGATGTTTCTGACATAAAATCTATGATTAATGCTTTTAGAGATATTGATATTGTAATTCATGCAGTACATCACGAATTTAATTTAAATGTTATGAAAGCATGTTTAAAATCAAAAACCAATTATATTGACCTTGGTGGTTTATACCATTATACAAAAAAACAATTGAAATTAAACAAGCAATTCAAAAAAGCAAATTTAATTGCAATTTTAGGAATTGGGGCTTCTCCAGGAATAACAAATGTTCTAGCAAAGTATGCATCAAGATTTTTAGACAGGATAGAGGATATAGAAATAAAAATAGGTTATAAGGATTTCTCAACTTACAAACAAGAATCACCTTTATCAAGTTCTTATTCTATACAAACAATATTGGAGGAATTTTCTTGGAAACCAGCAGTATATATTAATGGAAAAGTAAGATTTGTTGAACCTATGTCTGGAAGAGAAGAATATAAGTTTCCAAAACCTATAGGAATACAAAAACCACAGTATACAATACATTCTGAAATAGCTACTCTTCCTTATACATTAAAAGCAAAAAATGTATCGTTTAAAATAGCCTTTGATGAAGACTTCGTAGATAAAATAGAAATCTTGAAAAAAATAGGGTTTGTATTGGATAAGGAAGTAGTTATTCATGGGAATAAGCTAAATATAAAATCTGTTTCTGCGGAAATTCTAAGAAGATTACCCCAATCAATCCCAGACAAGATAAATCAATATGAAATAATAAGAGTTTTGGTTAAAGAAAAAAATAAAACTGTCACTCTTGATGCGCATGTTAGGGGTGTTGGAGAAACGATAGACAAGGATACAGGAGTGCCACCATCAATAGTTGCTCAGATGATTAAGAAAAATATAATAACAGATACGGGAGTTTTTCCTCCAGAATCAATTGTTCCAGAAGAAATATTCTTTAAAGAGTTAGCTAATAGAAAGATTTATATCTATCACAACAATAAAAAGATTAATTAAAGAGGCTAAAATGAAATTTGATTTCGTTGTTCTTGGCGCTACCGGTGATGAAGGTAATATAGCTTCAAAGGACTTGTTGGAATCTGGTTATTCTGTCTTATTATGTGGAAGAAATAAGTCAAGAGTAGAGCATTTACTAAAATATTCAAAAGCTAAATTCGTTTATGTAGACCTAAATAATGTAGAAGAAACAGCTAAAATAATAAAAGAATCTGGTACAAAGATAGTTGTTAACTGCGCTGAATTAAGGCTAAATATAAATGCTATGAAGGTATGCTTGCTTGCAGATGTAAATTACCTTGATCTTGGTGGTTTGCAGGAAATGACAAGGCAGCAATTTAAGCTTGATAATGATTTCAAAAAAAGAAATTTGGTTGCGCTTACCGGATGTGGATCAACACCTGGTTCATCAAATGTCATGGCTGCTTATGCAGTTAATAAATTAGATTCTGTTAATAGCATAGATCTTGGTTTTGTCTGGGACTCAAATATTAAAGAATTTGTTTTACCTTATTCTATAGAGAGTATCGTATATGAATTAACAACAGAGCCGATTGTTTTGGAAAATGGAAAATTCAGGAGAGAAAAGGCGTGTTTTCCAGTTGGAATTAAAAACATCAAAGGCATAGGAAAGCAGAATACTTACTGCATTGTGCATTCAGAGGTGTTTACTTTTAGTAAATATTTCAAGAAAAATGGATTAAAGACCATACATTACAAGGCAGGATTTCCTGATTACTCTTTTAAAGTTTTGAATACAATAATCAAGCTTGGATTTGGCTCAAGTAAGCCAATTGAAATAAAAGGGGTTAAGCTAAGGCCAATAGATTTTACAAGAGAAGTTCTAAAAAATCTGCCACGTTCAAGAAATTATAAAGAAAAGGAGGCAATCTGGATAAAGATTTATGGAAAAAAGAACAAAAGAGATAAAGAATTGGAAATGTACCTGATAGTTAATACAATCAAAGGATGGGAAGAATTTGGGAGCAATATAGATACAGGAATGTCAATATCAATAATGGCGCAAATGATACAAAAAGGGCTAATAAAAAAAACAGGGGTAACAGCACCAGAAGCAGCGGTACCCCCAATTGAATTTTTTAAGGAATTAAAGAAAAGAGGAATGCATATTTATTTAAATAATAAAAAAATATTTTAATAGGGGTATTATGAATAAAAAAACAAATAAACAATTGGCTTTACAGGAAGAGCAAACATTGCTATCAAGAGAAAGGACTATGCAGCAATATATGACTACTGGTTTAGCCTTTATTGGTGTTGGTTTAATAGTAGTAAAATTTTTCATTGAATATATTTACATAACCATAGGTATAATACTTATTTTTATAGGATTCTGGCAGCTATGGCAAGCCTATCGCAGGTTTAAAAAATACAGAAAGGTAATAAAAATGATTAGGAAAAAAGAGAAAGATATTGGTTTAGAAGTTGGAGAATAAATAAAAATATTTTAGATAAAATCTAAATAATAAAAAATCATAAAATGAAAGGAAATGTTACATGCCCAAAATGTGGGTTTAAACAAGAAATGGAAATTCCAGCTAAGGCATGCATACCTTTTTATAAATGTAATGGATGTAAAGAATTAATAAAAGCTGAAAAAACTTGTTGTGTATTTTGTGAGTATGGAGATAGGCCATGCCCAACAGGTCATAAGGGTGTTTGATAATGGACTACGCTATACCTTATGAAAGAAAAAAGAAAAAGCACAAAAGAAGATTTAATCCTTATAAAAGAGGCGGTCTTTAAGAACACAGAAAAGATAATTAATATTCAACAGCTTTTCTTGCAACATTTGGAGCTTTAACTGCATTCATATTCGTAACTACGTTTGCAATCCTTATCAAAGCTTTTGGAGCATTTCTTCCTGTTAGTATTAAATTTGTTTCTTTAGGTAACCTCTTAATTAATTTTATAACGTCTTTTAATTTTATTAATTTAAAATACAATGCAACATTTACTTCATCCAGTATAAGCAAAAATGGTTTTTTCTTCATAACTTTATTAGCAAATTCAATAGCCTCTCTAGCTAATTTTTTATCTAATTCCTTAATATCCTCTGCATAAACCTTTGCCAATTTATAATAAAATCTATGTTTTCCTTTAATCTTTGTTACAAATTGTGGCCTTCCAAATTGGTATAGTTTAAAATTTTTATTTTTAAATCTAGCTTCCCCCATGTCTTTTCTGCCCTTTAAGAGTTGTATGACTATAACTTTCTTATTATGGCCAATCGTTCTTAAAGCATGTCCTAAAGCAGCACTTGTTTTTCCCTCTCCATTCCCAGTAAAAACATAAATTTCTCCCATTTTACATAGCAAACCTCTTTCCAACGTAATAAGCCAATAGGCCTGCAATCATAGCTATAACAACCATTTCTAATCCGCTTCTTATCCAGTTCCTTTTAGCAAATTTACTTTTAAAGACCCCTATACCAAACAAGGCTAATACTGTGATTATAATAGTTAAAATTCTTGCCATTGGTATATTCAAAAATAAAAATGGCAGAATTATTAAAGCTCCTAAAAGGCATACTACAAACATAACAATTGCACTCAAAATTGGATTCTCAAAACCTTCATGCTTATGCACCTCGGCCTGGGATTTCGTTGATAAATAATCGCCAGCCGCCATGGATACAGCATTGGATAAATTTGCAAGTAGCCCAGCTAAAATTATCAAATTATTTTCATTAGTGGCAATGCTCATTCCAAATAATGCCCCAAAAGTAACCATCAATCCATCTTCTCCACCAAATACCCAATCCTTTACCGTTAATTTTATTTCCTTAATTAAAATCTTTTTGATACTCATTTTAAAACATACACTCCCCGCAAATTTTGCCACCAGCATAATCTGAATGTGCTATAATCCCCCTGTATGGTTCTATGTAGAGCACCTGTTTGCTTTTGCTCCCATATCTGTAGATAGTAATGCCCTTACACTTAAGTTTGTAAGCCAATAAATAAGCCTTTTTTACATCTTTAATAGAAGCATTTTTTGGCAAATTAATTGTTTTTGAAACTGCATTGTC